>Ga0209345_10000655_pt1 | contig 44413 bp, 37 predicted proteins | sample Cruoilmetagenom7_FD_187294 | JGI IMG/M metagenome (GOLD analysis project Ga0209345, IMG submission 187294) | Oil polluted marine microbial communities from Coal Oil Point, Santa Barbara, California, USA - Sample 7 (SPAdes) (version 2) | ecosystem: Environmental > Aquatic > Marine > Oil seeps ...
TCTTAACCATTAGTATTCACTTGCATAGTCTTTGCTAGCAAACGATAATACGCAGCCTTAATCTAACGTATTATGAATATTACGTGACACTGACGGCAAAACACCCCACTCTTGATAAAGTAAACCTTCCTAGCGACCTACGTAAGCTAAATGAAGGTGAGCTCATCAGCCTGTCACATGAATTACGTGAGTTTTTAATATCATCAGTGAGCAAATCTGGCGGCCATCTGTCTGCAGGACTTGGAGCCATTGAATTAACAATTGCGTTACATTATGTTTTTGACACACCTAACGATAAGCTTATTTGGGATGTAGGCCACCAAGCTTACCCGCATAAAATTCTAACTGGGCGAAAAGACAGCATTTCCACTATCCGCCAAAAAGACGGCATAGCTCCCTTCGTTACCCGCACAGAAAGCGAATACGATGCCTTTGGCGTTGGCCACTCAAGCACCTCCATTAGTGCCGCTTTAGGGATGGCCATTGCAGCAGCTATCAATGATGATGAAAAGCGGACGGTTGCTATAATTGGTGATGGCGGTATAACCGGCGGAATGGCTTTCGAAGCGCTAAATCATGCCGGCGCGTTAGATGCGAACGTACTGGTTATTTTAAACGACAACGATATGTCTATTTCCCCTAATGTTGGGGCGATGAAAAACTATCTCGCTAAAATTTTATCCGGCAAGTTTTACACCACCGTAAAAAAAGGCAGCAAAAAAGTTATGTCTAACATGCCCAGCGTTTGGGAGCTGGCTAGGCGGACCGAAGAGCATGTAAAAGGTATGATCATCCCTGGTACTTTATTTGAAGAGATGGGCTTTAATTACATTGGCCCTATTGATGGCCATGATTTGCCGACGCTTACCCAAACACTGTCTAATTTAAAAGACTTACAAGGCCCTCAATTTCTCCATGTAGTAACACAAAAAGGCAAAGGCTACTCACCCGCTGAGGCTGACCCAATAGCTTATCATGGTGTTTCAACCTTCGACCCTCAGAAAGAAAATTTACCGAAAAAAGCACCGAGTTCGCCAACTTATACAGACGTGTTCGGGCAATGGCTGTGTGATATTGCTAACGATAACAAGAAAGTGGTTGGAATCACCCCTGCTATGCGTGAAGGCTCTGGCTTGGTTCAGTTTGAGCAAGAGCACCCGGATCGATATTTTGATGTTGGAATAGCCGAGCAGCACGCCGTTACACTCGCAGCTGGTATGGCCTGCGAAGGCTTAAAACCAGTGGTCGCTATCTACTCCACATTTTTACAACGTGGCTACGACCAGCTTATTCATGACGTTGCCTTACAAAACTTACCCGTGCTTTTTGCGATAGACCGTGCGGGCTTAGTTGGCCCAGATGGCCCGACTCACGCTGGCTCTTATGATTTTAGCTATTTACGTTGCTTACCTAATATGGTCATTATGGCGCCTGCCGATGAAAATGAATGTCGGCAAATGCTAACAACCGGCATTCATTACAATGGCCCTGTTGCCGTTCGTTACCCACGAGGTAAAGGCCCAGGTGTTGCCATCAACAACACCTTGGAGTGTATTGAGATTGGCCAAGCCCTTAAGGTTCGTGAAGGTAAAGATATCGCCCTCCTCGCTTTTGGTTCAACTGTCACAGCAGCTGTCGAAGTCGCTGAAGAACTGAACGCCACTGTCATCAATATGCGTTTTGTAAAACCACTTGATGGCAACATAATTAAAGACGTCGCCAGCACCCACGGGACCTTGTTCACAATTGAAGATAATGTTGTAAAAGGAGGCGCTGGAAGTGCTATCAATGAGTTTATTAATGAATCTTCCATTGATGTATGCGTCGTGAATATTGGCCTCCCCGACCTTAACCTTGAACATGGCTCTAGAGAAGAACTACTGGAAGAAGCTGGGCTTGATGTTGTCGGTATAAAAAACACTATAGAACAGTACCTTAAATAAAACATTAGTTTGATATAACCCATTGAATTTGGATAAATATGACCATCGAAGACGTACAAAACCACCCCGACGCTAGAAACATAGCGATCAACAAAGTAGGCATTAAAGATATTCGCCACCCTTTTGTCTTCATAGATAAAGAAGGCCGACAACAAGCAACTGTTGGCACCTTTACAATGGCCGTTAATTTACCGCATCATCAAAAAGGCACACACATGTCGCGTTTCGTGGCCTTGTTAAATGAAGACTGGCAAGAGTTCTCTATCAAAGAGTTCCCAGCATTATTAAAGAAAATGACCCACCTGCTTGAAGCCGATAAGGGTTACATAACACTGGACTTTTTATACTTTATTAACAAATCAGCGCCTATCAGCGGCGTAAAGAGCTTACTGGATTATCAAATAAAACTAGAAGGCGAATGGTCTCAGTCTGAAACAAAAATCAACCTGACTGTTGTTATTCCCGTCACCAGTTTATGCCCTTGTTCTAAGAAAATTTCTGAATACGGCGCACATAACCAACGCTCACATATCACCGTTAGCGCAGCCATTAATAACGATATTTGCGCTGAAGAGATTATCCAACTGGTTGAAAAACAAGCCTCAAGTGAGCTCTTTAGTTTATTAAAGAGGCCTGACGAAAAGTACGTTACTGAACTCGCCTATGACAACCCTAAGTTTGTTGAAGACGTGGTTAGAGATGTTGCCAACGCGCTTAATAACGACTCTCGAATTTTAGCCTATACCCTTGAAGCAGAGAACTTTGAATCCATACACAACCATTCCGCATACGCCGTGGTTGAAAATAACAAATTAACTTAATATTACCGGAGCAACAAACAATGTCTAACACCATTGACCTAACCCAATATGGCATTAGCAATGTCAGTGAAATAATCCACAACCCATCATTCGACGTTTTATTTAAAGAAGAAACTCGTGAAGATTTAACTGGGTATGAAAAAGGAACTGTCACCAATCTGGGCGCTGTAGCTGTTGATACCGGTGTTTTTACCGGCCGTTCTCCTAAAGACAAATACATCGTGATGGATGATGTATCTCGCGACACTGTTTGGTGGTCAACTCAAGGTAAAAATGATAATAAGCCGCTGTCAGAAGAAAACTGGGGCAGCCTGAAGAAAATCGTTACCGAGCAATTATCTGGTCAACGTTTATTCGTTGTCGATACATTTTGCGGCGCTAACAAAGACTCTCGCTTAGCGGTACGATTTATCGTAGAAGTTGCATGGCAAGCCCACTTTGTGAAAAACATGTTTATCCGCCCTACCGAACAAGAGCTAGAAAACTTTGAGCCCGATTTTGTCGTCTTAAATGGCGCTAAAACGAATGATCCTGATTGGAAGAGCCACGGCCTTAATTCAGAAAACTTCATTGCCTTTAACCTCACTGAGAAAGTACAACTGATTGGCGGCACTTGGTACGGCGGCGAAATGAAAAAAGGTATGTTCAGCATGATGAACTACCTGCTACCACTTCGTGGCATGGCTTCGATGCATTGCTCAGCTAACATTGGTAAAGAGGGTGACGTTGCAATTTTCTTTGGCTTATCTGGCACAGGTAAAACAACCTTATCAACCGACAAAGATCGTCAACTGATCGGTGATGATGAACATGGCTGGGACGATGATGGTGTCTTTAACTTTGAAGGCGGTTGCTATGCTAAAGTCATTAATTTAAGCGCCGAAGATGAACCTGAGATTTATGGTGCGATTCGTCGTGATGCCTTACTTGAAAATGTCACTCTATCTGATGATAACGTTATTCAATTTGATGACAATTCGAAAACCGAAAATACACGTGTCTCCTACCCCATCGAGCACATCGAAAATATCGTTAAACCTGTTTCAAAAGGTGGCCATGCTAAAAAGGTCATCTTTTTAACGGCCGATGCTTTTGGTGTCACCCCACCGGTCTCAAAGTTAACCGCAGCGCAAACTAAATATTACTTTTTATCTGGCTTTACTGCAAAACTTGCCGGTACTGAGCGAGGTATTACAGAGCCAACCCCAACCTTCTCAGCAGCCTTTGGAGCAGCCTTTTTATCATTACACCCCACTAAATATGCACAAGAATTAGTAAAGCGTATGGAAGCGGTCAATGCTGAGGCTTATCTGGTTAATACCGGCTGGAACGGCACAGGTAAACGTATTTCTATCAAAGATACGCGCGGTATTATTAACGCTATTCTTGATGGCTCAATCGAAGAAGCAGAAACAACTCATATTCCATATTTCAATTTAGAAATACCTACTTCACTAGCTGGCGTTAAAACTGAAATCCTTGACCCACGTAATACTTATGAAGATGAAGCAGACTGGACAAAACGTGCTCATGAGCTGGCTCACTTATTCGAACTTAATTTCGAAAAGTACACTGATAACGAAGAAGGCAAGTCACTTGTTGCTGCAGGTCCGCAACTAAAATAGTAGCGTTACACACTAGTTTTAACAAAAAAGGCCATGCTTACGTATGGCCTTTTTTGTGTTACCTTTATTCTCTTTGCAACAACAAACCTCCAACTTGTTTATGCCACATAAATCCTCGCCTTTAGTCAGGCTCGGCAGTAAAAAGAAACGCAAAGGCAGGCTTACTCAAAAAGGTCGCCAAATTGATGCGGGCGCCCAGCAGGATATAAGTGAGTTATTGGCTGACAAGCCACTACGAAAAGAACTGCTTATTGAATACTTGCATCTTATTCAGGACAAATGGGCTCATATCAGCAGCCGTCATTTAATGGCCTTAGCCGATACTCTTAAATTATCGCAAGCCGAGGTCTATGAAGTCGCCACTTTTTACCACCATTTTGATGTCGTTAAAGAAAACGAAATAGCACCGCCTCCGTTAACTATTCGTGTCTGCAACTCATTAAGTTGCTGTATGGCTGGCGCTGACGACCTAATCAATGAACTCGTCGAACAAAGCCCAAGCTCTATTCGAATCACAGCCGCTCCTTGCATGGGTTTATGTGATCAAGCACCCGCTGCTGCCGTTGGCAAAAACTACCTTGGCAAGGTAACCGCCGCCTCATTACTTAATACCGCAAAGAACAAACAAACCCAAGCTATTTTGCCCACATATCAAGGTTACGAACAGTATCTAGATGCAAACGGCTATCAATTACTCGCCTCGCTCAACAATCAAACATTCAGCGTAGACGATGTTCTAAAGGAACTTGAAAAAAGCAATTTAAAAGGATTGGGAGGCGCAGGTTTCCCCACCGCCAACAAATTACGTATTGTAAAAGCTGAACCATCGCCTAGGTATTTTTGTGTCAATGCGGATGAAGGTGAACCCGGTACCTTCAAAGATCGGCATTACTTATCAACCACGCCCCATCAGTTTTTAGAAGGCATGCTCATCGCCGCTCGCCTTATTGAGGCTGATAAAATTTATATTTATTTACGAGATGAATACGCGGCCATCAACCAACTGTTACATCACGAAATTCAACATCTCATCGATCATAAAGTAATTAAAGATAGTTATATCGACATAAGACGTGGAGCTGGTGCTTACATCTGCGGCGAAGAATCGGCGATGATTGAATCGATTGAAGGCAAACGTGGTATTCCTCGACAGCGTCCCCCGTATGTTGCTCACCAAGGATTATTTGGTCAACCGACCTTAGTACAAAACGTTGAAACCCTATACTGGATACTCAGCATCTTAAGAAATGGCGGTGAACACTTTGCAAAACAGGGAAAGAACGGGGCTAGCGGGCTTCGCTCATTCTCTGTATCAGGCCGGGTAAATAAACCGGGTGTTATTGTTGCCCCTGCAGGTAGCCATGTGCGCGAATTAATTGATTTAGCAGGTGGTATGCTTGAAGGGCATTCGTTCAAAGCCTATCTTCCTGGCGGCGCATCAGGCGGCATACTGCCCGCCTCCTTAGACAACATACCACTAGATTTTGGCAGTTTGACTGAATACGGCTGTTTTATTGGTTCACATGCCATCATCATTTTGTCGGATAAAGATAGCATAAAGACAACCAGCCAAAATCTGTTAGCGTTCTTTAGAGATGAAAGTTGCGGTCAGTGCACCCCTTGTAGAGTCGGCTGCGAGAAAGCTAGCTCACTGCTATCTGAACAACAGTGGAATAAGCCATTATTAAAAGAATTATGTACAACCATGGCTGATGCGTCTATCTGCGGCTTAGGTCAAGCTGCCCCGAACCCAATACTTAGCGCTATTAAATACTTTGGCGAGGACGTTTAAGTGAGCGACTCTGTTTCATTTATAATCGATGGAAAAAAAGTCTCTGCTGACTCAGACGAGACCATCTGGCAAGTAGCCAAAAGGCTCGGCACTACTATCCCGCATTTATGCTTTAACGACAAACCCGGCTATCGGTCCGATGGTAACTGCCGAACCTGCATGGTTGAAATTGACGGTGAACGTACGCTTGCCGCCTCGTGTTGCAGATACCCTGCTAATAACATGGTTATTCATACACAAAGTGAGCGTGCTAAATCGGCTCGGCAAATAGTGATGGAGTTATTAAGCACTGATCTAAACCAGGAAACGCTTTCAGGGTCAGAGTTCGATAATTTAGCACAATCAATGCAGCTTGCACCTTCGCGCTTTCCCAAAAATAGCCCCGCGCCTAGCGACCTTTCTCACCAAGCAATCTCGGTACGCGCTGATGCTTGTATCCATTGCAGTTTATGTGTGCGCGCCTGTCGAGAAGTTCAAGTTAATAACGTTATCGGCCTTGCCGACCGCGGCCAGCATGAGAAAATAACCTTTGATTTCGATGACCCAATGGGCGAGTCAACCTGCGTAGCTTGTGGCGAATGCGTCCAGGCTTGCCCCACTCATGCACTTTTGCCTGCCACCCCTAATGTTAACGAAGTGGACAAGCAGGTTCAATCCATCTGCCCGTATTGCGGCGTTGGTTGCCAAGTTAAACTTAATATTAAAGATAATAAAGTCAGCTCTGTTGACGGCGCCAATGGCCCAGCTAATCAAGGGCGCTTATGCGTTAAAGGGCGCTATGGCTATGATTATATTTCCTCTGATCAACGACTGACCGAGCCTTTAATCAGAAAAAAGGGCATGGAAAAAGGTATTAATATTGACCCAGCCAACCCCTACACACACTTTAGAAAAGCTAGTTGGGAAGAAGCTCTCGATGTTGCCGCCAGTGGCTTTTCAGCAAGCAAAAAACAACACGGCTCAGACTCTCTTGCTGGTTTTGGCTCAGCAAAGTGCTCAAATGAAGAAGCCTATATTTTCCAAAAGTTGATACGTGCTGGCTTTGGCACCAACAACGTTGATCATTGCACACGGTTGTGTCACGCCTCCTCCGTGACCGCTCTGCTAGAAACCATTGGCTCAGGGGCCGTAACCGCGCCATTTATGGCCGTTAAAGACAGTGACTTAATTATCGTTATTGGCGCTAACCCAAGTGAAAATCACCCCGTTGCAGCAACCTTTTTCAAACAAGCCACTCAACTGGGCGCTGAGCTTATTGTTATGGACCCTAGAGCCCTTGCCTTAAAACAGCAAGCCACGCATATGCTGCAATTTACACCCGGCACGGATGTGGCATTACTTAACGCCATTATGCACGTGATTGTTAATGAACAGCTTTACAAGCCAGATTACATAGAACAGTACACATCTGGTTTTGAACAATTAACGGCACACCTTCAAAACTTCTCACCAGAAAAAATGCAAAGTATCTGCGGCATTGATGCCGACACGATTAAAATCGTGGCAAGAAAATATGCGACCGCGAAATCTGCCATTATTTTTTGGGGCATGGGCATCTCGCAACATACACACGGAACAGACAATGCACGCTGCCTTATTTCGTTAGCCTTAATGTGTGGTCATATTGGAAAACCCGGTACAGGGTTACACCCATTACGTGGCCAAAACAATGTGCAGGGTGCATCCGACGCCGCCTTAGTTCCCATGTTTTATCCTGATTATAAAGACATAAACGACCCTGAAGCTAAAGCATTTTTTGAATCCCTATGGGACACTTCGCTAAATGAGCAAGCTGGTTTAACCGTGATTGAAATCATGCATGCCATTCATAACGACACAATTAAATCTATGTATGTCATGGGTGAAAATCCTGCCATGTCTGATCCTAATTTAAACCATGCTCGCACTGCCCTAGCAACATTAGACCACCTCGTTGTACAAGATATTTTTCTAACAGAAACCGCTATGTTTGCTGATGTTGTTTTACCAGCGACCGCTTGGCTAGAAAAAAATGGCACGGTGACTAACACAAACAGACAAGTACAAATGGGGCGTAAAGCGGTTGAGCCGCCGGGCCAGGCAAAGCCAGATTGGTGGATTACCCATCAAATCGCCCAACGATTAGGCCTTAATTGGCCCTATAAATCACCTGAAGATATTTACCAAGAAATGCAGTTAGCCATGCCTTCTTTAGCTAATATCAGCTGGCAAAGACTCGATAAAGAGCACTCTGTCACATACCCTTGCTCCGCCCCTGATGAAGCCGGTCAAGACATTGTTTTTGCCAATGGCTTTCCTACTGAAGATGGACGTGGACAGTTTATTCCAGCAAGTTTTCTACCGCCTAATGACCCATTAGACAAAGAGTACGACTTCATCCTCACAACGGGGCGGCTACTAGAACATTGGCACACAGGCTCCATGTCGCGACGTAGCGAACAACTCAATGCACTTGAACCAGAAGCTTTTGTTCAAATCAGTCACCTCGACTGCGCAGCACTTAACGTAAAAGCGGGTGACCTCGTTTGTATATCGAGCCGTCGAGGGTCTATCCAAATAAAAGTTCGAGTCGATAACAAAGTTCAATCAGGTCTCGTTTTTATCCCATTTGCTTACGTTGAGGCAGCCGCTAACCTACTCACCAGCCACGATCTTGACCCTCTTGCGAAAATACCAGAATTCAAATACTCAGCGGTAAAAATAACCACAATTTAATGTTTAATAACTCAACAGAAATCGTCGGCGTCATTCTATCGGGTGGACTGTCAAGAAGAATGGGCAATAGAGATAAAAGCTTGTTACCGCTCGCGAGCAAACCTCTTTTTGAACACGTATTGGATCGCTTTTCACCCCAGTGCAGCAGTGTCATTATTAGTAGCAATAGTCATAACGAGCAACTTTCTTCCTACCAATTACCGATTATAAAGGATTCACTAGAGGGCTTTCTTGGGCCCTTAGCAGGGCTTTTAGCGTCAATGGAGTGGGTACAAAAACATCAACCTACAACCCAGTGGATTGCCACTGTTCCTGTAGACACCCCTTTTCTCCCGACAAATTTAGTTTCAAGTTTATATCAATCAATACAAGATAATCACTCAACTATAGCGTGTGCCGTTTCCAATAAACGCACACACCCTGTTATTGGCTTATGGCCGGTTAAGCTACTCTCAGATTTACGTGTCGCCTTAACCGAGCAAGATATTCGTAAAATTGACCTATGGACATCTCATTACAAAGTATCTCACCCAGACTTTAGCTACAAAACCATTGATCCTTTCTTTAACATCAACTGCAACGAGGATTTAACGCAAGCCGAAGTTTTATTCAACGAGTTAGGCAAAGAAGCTTAATAAACTGACCATTCATAAAAACCCAAGTTTAGGGCAACAGGCTGCGCCGAAGCCAAAGTTTTTATGCCGCTGACTATTACCCGATCATCGCCATTTATAGCCTAGTATAAATAAACCCCATCAGTATTGATGGGGCTTATTATTGGACAGGCAATTCTTAAAAAAATACAGTTACATATTTTTTTCAACTAACTGCTGGCTAACTTCAAACACTTCATTTGATTCAGGGTTTACAGTCACTTTTACCCAATGAGCAATTTTAGAACCAAATGTTTCAACGCGGGTGAAGTTTGCTAAAAATACATCTGCGGTACTATCAGACATTGGCAATTCAGGTTTATCCACTCTAAACCAATGAGAATCACCGTGCGCTAATACGACTGGCTTACCATAAGCCTCTGTACGCTTTGCTAAATTAACCAAAAACTCTGTAAAACCAAGCCTTTCAACAACACCATTAACATCTCGGTTAAGCAGCCATTTGAATTCCAAAATAGGGTTAGCGTGAATCATTAAAAAGACACCCGCCGCATTTGTCTCTTCGGCTTTATCAAACGCTTTGTCCATCCAGTTAATAGCTGCTTGAGTCCTCCGTTCAAATTCTTGGTCATCCGCCAGTGTTCTTATCGCACCGCCTGAAGGGTCAAATTCTTTTAAGCCATTGTTACTACCCACCACATGCATTGTTGAAAAAATAACATTACTTCTACTCCACATCACATTTTCCGGGAACTCTTCAAAACCGTCTTCATGCGCTTGGGTCTTAATACGCATTGGCCTGCCGAGTGTTACACCTGGTTGACTATAGAACACTTCACGCAACCTATCTAAGCGTTCTAATGGCTGGTAACCACCCGCTTTAAAGCGATGACAATCTGTCCATTCATTATCGCCCAATATCAGTATCACGGGATGTTCAAATTGATTAAAGCGATGCAATCTATCTGCAAATAATTCATCACTACATTCACTGGAACCACTTTTAATATCCCCGGCATGCAACACCCAACGAATATTAGAATCATCATTAATATCTTCAACTACATTTTCATATGATTGACTAAACTCACCTGGCTCAACGCCATAAGGAATATCACCAATAAGTGCAAAGCTAAATGAGCCTGACTTATGGCCTTTATCATGCTCGTTTTCATTAACTGGTTTTGCACAAACTGACGTTACTGCCACAGTGAATGCCATACAAGATAGAATTTTCAATAATGTCATCTCAGTCCCATTTAATTAATGGATAGTCAGATCAGCTTCAACAATTGAAGTGACAGCTTAATGACATAAACATTAATGTTTCAGCATGCCTGTAGACCTTCTATTTCAAAATCACTAATGAGAATATAAGCTTAGTTAGCCTGCACAAGTTATTAATATGGAAATTAAAAACTGACTGTAAAACAAAAGAAGTAGACACCAGTGCTGATAGATGGATTGTAGAGTGAGGGTGGAGTTTATTTCCACCCTCCTCACCTAAGCCACCTTTAGATATTGAAGTACTAGCACACGAAAAATAAGCTGCATAAAAAGGAGGGTAAACTCTATTAAGTGTGATTATTAGTGTTGATGAAAATAACCAATGCCGGTGTTTTTTTGTAACTGAGAGACCACCGGGTGACTTTCATTGTCGCCTATATCAGCATAATCCATATCATCATACTTTTCACTGAGCTGCGGCTTATGGGGTGTTTTGTTAAGTGGGTAAATTTCTTTTAGTTCAGTAAGCACCGTTTTATTCATACCCGTTTTTTTAATTCTGGCAGGAAGTTTAAGCTCAGGTATCCAATCTACCTGATACTCAACACCGGCAACCTTTCCTTGATAGCGAACCGTATCATATTGATTAAACTTACCGTTTTCTTTTTGTTTAAGTTGCTTCAACAGGCTTTTTGGTAGCAGTGAAGAACGCATGGCCCAATTTGTTTGCTTACCCAAAATTTTCAAATCTGTTGGCTGAAAATCCATTACAAATTTCTTGTCGTGGTATAGCGCTTGATAAAAAACATCGTTTTTATCACCTAATATCCATTTTTCACCAAAACTTTGCTCTGCATTAGACACTTCCACTGTTTTTTTTGTACGCCAGAAAAACCATTGGCTTGCCTTTTTCTCATGGTGGCTATGTGAGTGGCCTGCCGTTTCTTTTATATCTTGTTCTGTTGTTTCATAAACACATGAAACATCGGTTATGTCAGCATGACCGATAGATGTCATCAGTAAAGCTGATATTAAAAATAAATCACGTCCCGTTATAAATTTCATTGATTTGAGCACTCTTTTTTAAGATTAAAAAAAAGGGTTAATCTTATCAATTAACCCCTTCTGATCGCCTATTTAGGCAAATATTATTTTACTGCTGGTAAGCCAGAGCGTTTGCTTAAACGTCCAGCTTTATTCATGACGTGAAAAACAACATTTTGCTCAACTGTTCCTTGGAACATGCTAGACCCTGGGCCACTGGCGTAAATGGCAACATCTTCAGCCGCATGAGTTTCAGAACCTAACGGTACCATTGCTTCTTGATGGAAACCCTGACCTTCTGTATCAACTTCTGTTAAATCAGTTCTCACACCCGCTGCATTGGGCTCACCATAACGTGTGTCACCACCAACAGCTAAGTCGGCAAAACCTAAACCATTGGTGTAACCCAATGTTGTATAAGGCATATCGTCTTTTGCAAGCTGAGGCGCATCATTTGGGTTACCTTCATTATCATTACCAACCACTTTACCTAAAATTGGGTTACCACGAGTTGGGTAGCCAGCAATGGTAAATACATGACTGTGGTCAGCCGTAACAATGATTAACGTCTCTTCTGGGTCGGTCATTTCATACGCTTTTTGTACCGCATTAGCAAACTCAACTGTATCCATTAAAGCTCTTTGAGCGTTACCCGCATGATGCGCATGATCTATACGACCTGATTCAACATGTAAGAAGAAACCTTTCTTATTCTTCTCAAGCACTTCAATCGCTTTGCCTGTCATTTCTGATAAAGACGGTTCACCACCTGTATCTTCAGCACGATCTTCTTCATACTCCATGTGGCTCATGTTAAACAAACCTAATAAGTGGTCTGTTAACGAGGTATTAACAGCATCAAAACCCGCTTGATTCCAAACATAAGCAGAATTTGGATTACTTGCTAACCACTCCGCGGTTAAATCTCGACCATCTTCACGCTCACCTTTACCACCATTTTCAGGATCAGCACCGTCAATACGCTGGATAAAGTTTTTACGTCCACCCCCTAAAGCCACTTCTAAACCATTACCGTAACGGTTTTTCATATCAATAAGTTGCGATGCAATATCTTTACAGCCTAAAATTTTATCTGAGAATTTTGAAGCATCACGATCATCTTCAAAGTTACGCTCTGGAACATGAGCATAAGTTGAAGCTGGCGTGGCATGTGTCAATCTGGCTGTACTAACGATACCTGTCGACATGCCTATTGTTTCTGCATGCTCTAAAGCAGTTGTTAAAATATTGCCTGACATATCAGAACAATCAGCACGTGTTAATGACTGACCCGCACTAATGAAACCGGCTTTACTTTTCATGCCTGTCATCATCGCTGTCATTGTGCCAGCTGAATCAGGTGTTTGCTGATTCGTGTTATACGTTTTTGCCATTGCTTGGTAAGGAAGTGTTTCAAAAAACAACCTGTTTTCTTCACCTGTTTTTCCTTTTAACTGACCATCATAAATACGTGCTGCAGTCACGGTTGAAACACCCATACCATCACCAACAAATAAAATAATGTTTTTAGCCTTTCTTTTACTGATTCTTGCAGCTTTACGCGCATTCTTCATTGCTTGTTTAGTTGCTTGTTCACCTTGCGTATACCAAGATTCATTTGACTCATCAACAGCCATAGCCGGTAATGAGATCGCCGCTGTAAGCGCCATCGCGCATGCAGCAATTTTTGTATTATGTTTCATCATTTGTCCACCCGAGTTAAGAAAAGAAATGCTTTATTAAAAATTAAGGAGAGTTAACCCTAATCCTTGTATTAAGAAATTTTCATTTTGTAAAACTAAAATACTAAACTTAGTTCAACGGTAGGTTAGTCATATAATGTGACACCTTGATGAAGCCTTTATGTCAATTCAATAAAACCTTGTACAAGCATTAAACTGATGCTCGTACGAGGGGTATTATCAGCAAATACCTATGGGACTAAAAAGTAATATCGGTAGGCGCTCAATGCTTCGTCTTATCTAATCGTCCCAACATGTTTTCGATACCTACCCATACCAGACGGTGATCTGACGATGGAAATGGATAGAGCATTACGTCGAGGAAATCTAAACGCGGCCCTAGAAGCTCTAAAAACAGTCACTACAATAATGTGAAGATGGATGATGACCAATTTATTCACTGCCGCCCAGAAGACATTGAAGAACTAAAAGCTGCAGGACATTGGGAAGGTAATTTGATAACGGACTCTAAAAACAAGTCTTGTATCGAAATACTGGTTGAACATACCACGGTGTATTTGATTCTAAGTAAAATGAAAAGTAAATCAGCCTTAAACGTTCGGTTGGGGTTTGAAGAACAAATGAAAACATTACCTGATTTTTTGCTCGCATCAATAACATACGATAGAGGCTCAGAAATGACTCAACATAAAATCATTTCTCCGAACCTAAGCATGAAAAACTACTTTGCTGATCCACATTCTCCTTGGCAGCGAGGATCAAATGAGAACAGCAATGGCTTGCTTCGACATTATTGACCAAAGGGTGTGGGCTTATCTGTACATAGCCAAAGGGTGTGGGCTTATCTGTACATAGCCAAACTGAGCTGAATAAAACCGCCTAGCTATTAAACACTAGATCTAGAAAACAGTTTGATTTTAGTACTCCTTAGGAAATGATAGAGGATGTTAAAGTTGAAAACGTTAACCATGTTGCACATTGGACTCAATGTGCTCGCCTTTACTTCATCAAACCTAGTTTCTACCTACGCTCCTAGGCCTCACCGTAAAAAAATTGACAAACCAGAGAGCACAAAAGAAAAGTGACCATACGGGTTAAGTTATTTTTAAGTTTCTTTTATGGCTTATGCTTGCTCTCATTTAATACTCTTTGCTTCATGATCCATTGTGCCCATGCGCTTAAACCATCGCCTTTAGTCGCCGAGAGTTTAATAATTATTAAGTTGGGGTTGATCTGCTTTGCGTAAGCAATACATTGCTCCATGTTGAAATCAACATAAGGCAACAGATCAGTTTTATTAATTATCATCAAATCCGCTGCATAAAATATATCTGGGTATTTAAGCGGTTTGTCTTCGCCTTCGGTCACTGACAGCATGACGACTTTATAGGCCTCGCCAAGATCAAATGGCGCCGGACAGACAAGGTTGCCAACATTTTCGATGAATAACACGCCTTTATCCGCTGGATTTAAGTCCTCAACGGCATGTCCGACCTGATGAGCATCTAGATGACAACCCTTGCCGGTATTAATCTGAATAGCCTTGGCGCCAGAACTTCGAATACGGTCAGCATCCAGTTGACTGCTCTGATCGCCTTCAATCACATTGATGTCCACCTGATCTTTCAACGCATCAATCGTTGCCGTTAATAACGATGTTTTACCTGAGCCTGGACTGGAAATAATATTCAATGCAAAAATCTCATGCTGCTGAAAATACTCTCTATTCTGTGTTGCATAACGTTTGTTTTTTCCCAGCACATCCTTTTCTAGCTGTACCAGTCTAAGATCAGTCTTATCAGCAGCACCCACTTTGCTGGCATGTTGGTGGTTTAATGTTTCAGACGAACCGCATCCACAAGTAGTACACATAAATCTCTCCTAATTAACAATCAAGTCTCTCACTCGCATCTCCAGTCCAGACTGGATATCCAAGCTAAAGGATTGGCAGTCGGGACAAGGCGTATGTAGTTCAAACACTTCTATTTCGCGACCACATTGTTGGCATATTGCCTGTCCTGGCATGGTTACAATGTCCAAGGTCGCGCCGTCGGCTAGACTATTTTTCATCACTATATCAAAAGCAAATCGTAATGCCTCTGGCTCAACACACGAAAGTGCTCCAATTTCTAAACACACTTTTTTCACCGACGTGTAGCCCTGACTATCTGCATTATCCTCAATAATGCTTAGCACATCCTCTAATAATGATAGTTCATGCATAAGTAGTACTGAGCGCCATCATTTCACAATCATCAAATAGCACGACTTGCTCTGACCGTTGACAAAATTGCTCAACAAAGGCCTTCGCTAACCGCAGGTTCTCAGTGGCTATCGACGATAAGGGCTGACCTAATTCAAATGCATGACCAGCAATTTTCAATAAATAACAGGCCGGTGGTGCTGTTTTATACACCTGCTGGTAAACCGCTAACAACGCATCCGGTGTCAATGCGTGCGAGGTATAGCTTTGCCCGACTTCAGGCTGACAACGCGTTAGAAGATAAGGGCTCTTGATTTGGCTATCTGCATCGATAAACAACACGGTTTGATAATCAACCAAGTCCATGACGTTTTCTATTTGTAATTGGTACGCCGTTAACACATCGATATGTTGCCAATGTCTCAGCGACTTAAGCGATTCAATATGCTCGGCAACTAAAGGTCCCAAGGCATCATCACCACGCGCTGGGTTGCCATAACCAATAATCAGTAGTTTAGCCACTCACTTCACCCTGACTATTTTTAACCAGTTGCTGCAATAATTTTCCTTCAACATCGCGTAACTCAACCTGTAATGGCATTTTACCAAGAGCATGAGTGGCACAAGACAAGCAAGGATCATAGGCACGAATGGCCACTTCGATATAATTTAACAGCCCTTCTGTCAGTTCCTGGCCATCCAAATAGCGAGCGGCAACCTGCCGCACGGACTCATTCATTGCCTGATTATTGCTTGTGGTTGAAACGATTAGATTGGCTTTTGTCACAATATCATCTTCGTTAATTTCATAATGATGAAACAAGGTGCCACGTGGCGCTTCAATCACCCCGATACCTTCCAACCGTTTTTCACCCGTAACAACCAAATCATTACCCTGCAGATCGGGATCATGCAACAGCGCTTTAATTGATTCGGCGCAATGAAGAATTTCAATCATTCTGGCCCAATGAAAAGCGAGCGAGCTTTGTACCATCCCCACCGCATCAGCGCCTGCTTGTGCTTTAAATGCCACACGCGCCTGCTCAGCAGCAGGCGTAGTAATGAGGTCACACAAGTTAACTCGGGCTAAGGGCCCAACACGGTACCAGCCATCATCCACGCCTAGCGACTCAAAGAAAGGAAACTTCATATAAGTCCACGGCTTCACTTCCTCGTGGATCACTTGATGATAATTTTGGTAATCAAAATGGTCGAACACACTGTGACCGTTACGATCTATACCACGTAAACCACCATGATAAAGCTCCAGTTCACCAGAATCCCCCGTCAAACCCATAAAACCACTCTTGATCGTGGCAAATTCATTGTTAAATGGGACATCTGATAAATGAATATCAGCCACTAACTGAACCGCTGCCTTACTCCACTCAATGACATCATCAATATCATTCAGTAGATAATTAACCTCATCAGGCGTTAATGATTTGTTCATTCCACCTGCGATAGCACCCGTTCCATGTATGCGTTTACCAGTGACAAGCCGAATCACTTCTTGACCGAATTTTCGTAGTTTAATGCCCTGCATGCTGAGTTCAGGATAGTCAGCTAATAAACCGAGGATATTGCGTTTGCTCTTGTCACTGCTAAAACCAAACAGCAAGTCAGGTGAGGCTAAATAAAAAAAGTGCAAGGCATGTGACTGTAACACCTGGCCAAAATGTAGCAGCCTCCGCAGCTTTTCTGCCGAAGGAGTGAGTTGGTCAGCGCCCACTAATTGATCAATGGCTTTTGCCGCAGCTAAATGATGGCTAACAGGGCAAATGCCACACAGCCGTTGCACTAAGACGGGCAGCTCCCAATAGGGGCGACCTTGAATAAAACGCTCAAAGCCCCTGAATTCAACAATATGTAAACGCGCTTGCGCGACATGATTGTTTTCATCTAACAATAACGTGACTTTGCCATGCCCTTCCACACGGCTAACAGGGTCAATAACAACTCGTCGTAGTGGCTTCGAATTTGATGCTTGCTGGTCTGTCGTGCTCATAAATTCAACGTCTCATTAATCATAATGCATTAGCTCGTCAGACAAGGTCGGTTCACGTCCTGCGAGCAAATCAGTAATAAATGCCCATATAGCATCAGCTGACGGTGGGCAGCCCGGTAACGAATAATCAACCTTGACGATTTCATGAACCGGATAAACCTTGTCTAATAACAAAGGCAGTTCTGGGTCATTAGGGATTTGCGGATTCACTACGCCAAGCCCATCAATATACGACTCTTCAAGACATTCTTTTAGCGATATCTTATTGCGCAATGCCGGCAGCCCGCCATTAATGGCACAGGCTCCAACGGCAATCAGGATCTTACAGTGTTGGCGAAATTCTCGTAATACATGCACATTTTCCGCATTGCAGACCCCGCCTTCTATCAAGCCTATATCTGAATGATGGCAATTTTTAATATCGGTCAAGGGCGAACGATCAAACACCGCCACTTCCGCCAAATCGGTTATGCGCTCATCAATGTCCAGCAAGGACATATGGCAACCGAAACAACCCGCCAGTGATGTTGTAGCGATACTAATTTTAGCGGTCATTTTTCCACCTTATTCAGCACTGTTCCATCAATGCTCTTTTTGTCATAAGTTCGTTCACCGATGGGCACATCAAATGCCTTTCTTTTAATTAAAATCGCCCCTACTGGGCAAACATGGGCCGCTTTATCGTTAACATCAAGATCGCTGTCGTGTAATGTCCCTGACGGGGAATTAACAATCAATTCACTCCCAATGCCCCGTCCACTGATCGCAAACACATTTTTTTGGTCAACATCGCGACTTGCTCGCACACACAATTCACAAAAAATACAGCGATCTCGATCCAACATAATATCCGGGTGTGAGGCATCTATTTCACGCTGGGGAAACAAATGAGGAAAATGAGCATCAAACATTTTTAAATGATAAGCCAGCGCTTGTAACTCACAATCGCCACTCTTTTCGCACGAAGGACATAAATGATTGCCCTCAACAAACAACATTTGTGTAATGCTACGACGCGAAGCATTAATTTCATCGCTATTATTATCGACCACTTGGCCTTCACTCGCAGGCGTTGTACAGGCAGAGCAAGCACGACCATTCACCTTAACAGCACATACCTTACAGCTACCATGGGGGGTAAACTCGGGCTGGTAACACAGGTGAGGAATATAAATTCCGGCAGCTGACGCAGCCTCAATAATCGTCTGACCTTGCTTAAAAGGAACCTGTTGCCCATCAATCACTATCGACAGCGTTTTCATTACAGCGTTTTCATTCGTTAAATTGCTCCAGATGGGCATCCGCATCCGCTCTACCGGTCAGCGTACGTGCTTGTTGTAAAGCCTGTTCAAGATCAATAGCAGGGGTAAACGCCTGATCTTTAACCTTAGCCTGATAATACTCGGGGAAATGAGTCAGTGAGTCCATTACTGGGTTGGTTGCCGTTTGCCCCAAGCCACAATGGCTGTAAGCTTTCACCAAATGACTTAGTTTTTTTAATTCAGCAAGGTCATTCTCACTCCCCAAGCCGTTAACTACCTTATCGAGCGTGTTTTTCACCAGTGTTGTGCCCACTCGACACGGTGTGCAAAAGCCACAACTTTCATGGGCAAAGAAATGAGCAAAATTAGTCGCAATTGCTAAAGGATCACGGCTGTCATTAAAGATCATAAATGAACCGCCCGTTGGCAAATCTTCAAAGCTTATCTGACGCTGAAAATCGGTGTTCGTAACCAGTGTTCCCGATGGGCCACCCACTTGCACACAACGTGTATGGCTAGCGCCACAATCAATAAGGATCTTTTCAATAGTCGTGCCAAAAGGGTATTCATAAATACCTGGGCGAGCACAATCGCCAGAAATACTCAGTAAGCGGCTTCCGGGAGAGTCTTCCGTACCGACCTGATTATAAGATTGCGCTCCTGCTACCGTTATTTTCGCCGCTGCGGCAAATGTTTCTACATTATTGATGACCGTCGGTTTATCAAGATAACCATGCGTCACAGGGAAAGGCGGTCTTATCCGTGGGACACCTCGCTTACCTTCCAGCGACTCAAGCAAGGCGGATTCTTCCCCACAAATATACGCCCCGGCACCCATACGAATCTCTATATCAAAATCAAAGCCTTCGACACCTGCAATGGCTTGCCCCAGCCAGTTGTTTTGTCTACGTTGATCAATGATCTGTTGTAATTTTTGTCGCAGAAAAAGATATTCTCCACGCAAATAAATAAAGCCTTGAGAGGCACCAATAAGACGCGCGCACAGCGTCATCCCTTCGATCACTTGATCGGCATAATTATTCAGCAAAACACGGTCTTTGAAGGTACCTGGCTCACCTTCATCTGCATTACAAACTACATAATGTGCATCGGCTTCGACCTGTCGACAAAAACGCCATTTATTCACCGTAGGAAACCCTGCACCACCACAGCCACGTAAGCCAGACTGTTCCAACCCAATCAAGGTGTTTTCAATACCGCGATCAAGCAATGCCTTAATGGCTGATCCCGCTTCAATACCTTGTTGCAATAAAAAACCGCGTTGCTGAATATTATCTTCGCTGTGAAGCAAATCAGCTGGCCACTCACTGATTGGCTCACCCTGTTCGATGAGATTAACAACCCGCTCAACGCGATCGAGGTCTAATGCAACTACTGCAATACCGTTGATAAGTGCTGCGGGGCCTTGATCACAAAAGCCAGTGCACGAGGTCGTCGCAATGCTCACTTTGCCATCACTGCGAATGGTGCCTGGCTGAATATCAAGCTTCTGACAAAACGCATCCATTACTGTTTGGAAACCGTGCAGAGTATCAATAATACAATCACTTAACAGAATACGGTAAGTCCCAACGGGTTCTGAATGTAGGAAACTATAAAACTCGATAACGCTATGGATTTGGCTACGGGGAATATTCAGAAGACGCGCTGTTTGTTCAACAGTCTGTGTCGAAAGAAAACCAAAGTGATTTTGCAAGGCCTGTAAAATATCAATCAGCCGTGTGGGGTCAGCCGCATGCTCATCAATAATTGTACTGATTTTGGTTTCCATCATCTCTTACCAAAGCGATTAAACCTACACAAATTAGGTTTCATTCCCAGACCATAGTTCGATAGTATGGAAACACCATGAGTATTCAGATTAACAGAAAAAAACTACAAGTCACAGGGATAATTCAAGGTGTTGGCTTTCGCCCCTTTATCTATAATCAAGCCAGCCAATTAGCACTGAAGGGATGGGCCAGCAATACCGGTGATGGTGTAACGGTGGATATTGAAGGCTCACCAAGCGCGTTAGAGGCGTTTATTGAAACAGTGCAGAAAAACCCTCCCATCAACAGCAAAATAGAGTCATTAACTGTCACTGAGCTAGCTGTCTGCGGTTATCAACAATTCGAATTACGCGACAGTGCCCGTCAGCAGCATTCGATGTTTATTTCACCCGATATTGCTACCTGCCCCGCCTGCATCGATGAGCTGCTTGACCCAAGTAATCGTCGTTATCAGTATGCATTTACCAGTTGCAGCCAATGTGGCCCCCGCTACAGCATTATTGACGCATTACCTTATGATCGTGAACGAACAGCAATGCACACGTTTCCTTTGTGCCAGGCATGCCAGCGTGAATATGATAACCCTGCAGATCGTCGTTTTCATGCTCAGACTATTGCCTGTCCAGACTGTGGCCCCACTGTTGAGTTATTAACTCATCAAGGCAAATACCTTGCTGACAATATAACGGCTATCAAGCAAGCGTCAGAGGCATTAACTACAGGTAAAATTGTGGCGTTAAAAGGTATTGGCGGCTTTCAACTGTTAGCGAATGCGACCCATCAGGCTAGTATTGAACAATTACGAATCCATAAATCACGTCCTGAGAAACCATTTGCGTTGATGTGCCGAGACATTGCCCAAGTCGACACCATCGCCACACCGTCAGCACTGGAGAAAAAGCTGCTACTTTCGGCGGCTGCGCCGATTGTGTTAATGGATAAATTAATCCCGTGTTCCACACTGGCTGAAGGAGTCGCGCCTGACAATACCCGCATTGGCATTATGCTACCCTGCTCGCCTTTGCATCATTTACTGCTTGCATACTTAGCCTTCCCTCTTGTTGCCACCAGCGGCAATTTTAGTCACGAACCGATCTGTATTGATAATCAACAAGCAATTGATCGACTAGCTAATATCGCTGATTTTTTTGTTATCCATAATCGCCCTATTCTACGACCCGTTGATGATTCTGTTGTGCAAATAATTCATAACGAACCGGCATTGCTACGTGCGGCACGAGGTTATGCACCGGTCACAATCAAACTAGCGGACAATCAATCCGCTCAACACCAACACAGGCCTACATTGGCCGTCGGTGGGCATTTAAAAAACACCTTCGCCATTAGTAATGGTGATTACGCTATGATCAGTCAACACAATGGTGATCTTGAAAGCCTTGAGGCCATCACTGGTTTTAAACACAATATTGCTGATTTATCGCGAGTGCTTGAATATCATCCCAACATAATTGTTCATGATCAACACCCTGACTATGCCAGCAGCCATTATGCTAAATCGCTCCATTTACCGATTGTTAGCGTACAACATCATCACGCCCACCTGCTGTCATGTATGGCAGAACATGATATTAAACCGCCGCTATTGGGCATCATTTGCGATGGCAATGGCCTAGGTGATAACGGCACGCTGTGGGGTGGCGAGTTTTTCACCTTGGATCAATCGTCAAACATTTCACGAATAGCCAGTCTGCGGCCATTTTCTTTGCTTGGTGGCGCTGTCGCCCTTAAAGAACCACGTCGATCAGCATTGGCAATGTTATGGGAATACATGGGTGACAGGGTATTTTCACACACGTCACTCGCTCCCGTATCAGCCTTCACCGAGGAAGAAAAAGCACTGTTACAAGCTATGCTCAACAAACGAATCAACTCCCCGCGCAGTTCTAGTCTTGGGCGACTATTTGATTGTGTCGCAAGTTTGCTCGATCTGTGTCAGGTTTCAAGCTATGAGGGCCAATCCGCACAGCGTTTAGAGCAATGCTTCGCCTCAATAGCAAGTGACGATTACTATCGCGTGCTATGGCAACAAGACAAAGACTTAGCCAGATTTGACTGGCAACCGCTACTGAGCGATATTATTGATGATTTAAACAACGCCGTGCCAAAACCACTCATTGCATGTAAATTTCATAATACTCTAGTAGAAATGATGGTTGATATGACACACAAATCTGGACAAAAAAGAGTAATATTAAGCGGAGGCAGTTTTCAAAACCGCTACCTAAGCGAAACGCTCATTCGCCGCTTATTAGAGCTTAATATTAAGGTCTACTGGCAACAAAAACTACCGTGTAATGATGGCGGCTTAGCGCTTGGTCAATTAGTCGCCGTAGCTAATAGAGGAACACATAATGTGCTTGGCAATTCCCGGTAAAATCATCTCCATTTCAGGTGAAGACATCTACACACGGACAGGGGATGTCAGTTTTTCAGGGCTAATGACAACAGTAAGCCTCGCTCTTGTGCCAGAAGCGAAAGAAAATGACTATGTAATTGTACATGCAGGCTTTGCCATTAACCTGCTAGATGAAGAAGAAGCCCTTGCCACCTTGGCCAGCCTCGATGACCTGAAAAGTGCACAGGAATAAATCCAGTGAAATATATTGATGAATTCCGACATCAGCAACATGTCGAGTTATTGGCAACAGCGATAAGGAATGCCTGCACACGTCCTTGGACCATTATGGAATTATGCGGTGGTCAAACACATGCGATCATGAAGTACGGTATTGATCAATTGCTACCAAACGATATTACCCTCATTCATGGTCCTGGCTGTCCTGTTTGCGTTACGCCCTTGCAAGCCATTGATAAGGCGATCGGCATAGCGGCATTGGGTGATGTTATCTTTTGCACCTTTGGCGATATGCTTCGCGTACCCGGTTCAACAAAAGATTTAATGACCGTCAAAGCCGAAGGTGGCGATGTGCGAACAGTCTATTCGCCATTAGAAGCGGTCACGCTAGCCCAACAGCACCCTGATAAGCAGGTGGTTTTTTTTGCCATTGGCTTCGAAACCACCATGCCAACGACCGCCATGAGCGTATATCAGGCGCAACAAATGGGTTTAAAAAATTTCAAATTGCTGGTATCACACGTACGCGTTCCTCCCGCTATGGAAGCGATACTGTCATCAGCAGAAAATAAAGTGCAAGGGTTTCTCGCTGCAGGCAATGTCTGTGTGGTGATGGGCTACCAGGAATATTTACCCATAGCTGAGAAATATCAGGTGCCAATTGTCGTTACTGGTTTCGAACCCGTCGATATTCTACAAGGGATATTACGGTGTATTACGCAATTAGAACAAAGTCAGGTTACAGTTGAAAATCAATATGCTCGAGCCGTCCAAACATCAGGTAATACCACTGCACAACAGATGATTAATCGAGTTTTTAAACCGGTCACCCGTTCGTGGCGAGGGCTTGGTGATATCGCGATGAGTGGTTTTGAGCTGAGTGCTGATTACACTGATTTTGATGCAGAAAATGCTTTTCAAATCGCACATATCAACACACAAGAACATCAGGAATGTCTAAGCGGTAAGGTGTTACAAGGTATTATAAAACCCTCACAATGCCCAGAGTTTGCTAGCCGCTGTACGCCAGAAAGCCCTTTAGGTGCGACCATGGTTTCCGCAGAAGGTGCCTGCGCCGCTTATTACACCTACCGTCGCCAACAAAGTATTACGGAGAACAATAGCCAGTGAGTAAAACGGATAATTCAGAAGACGCCTGCCCTCTACCTATTGGCCAATATGACAAAATAGTGATGGCACATGGTGGTGGCGGTCAATTGACACAGTCACTCATCGACAAACTCATGCTGGCTGAATTCGACAACCCTGCACTCAATGAAAAAAATGATAGTGCTGTGCTGGCTATCAATAATGAACGTATGGCTTTTACCACTGACTCCTACGTGGTCAAACCCCTATTCTTTCCCGGTGGTGACATCGGCAAACTGGCAGTCTGCGGCACATTAAATGATTTGGCAATGAGTGGTGCTCGGCCGTTATTTTTAAGTTGCGGTTTAATCATTGAAGAAGGTTTTGCTATTGATTCCTTACAAAAAATCATCCACTCCATGAGTCGCCAAGCCAAAGCGGCTGGCGTTAACATCGTAACTGGCGACACCAAAGTCGTTGAGAAAGGCAAAGGCGATGGACTGTACATCAATACCAGTGGCATCGGCGTGCTAGATACAGCCATGAACATTTCCCCAAGCATGCTACAGCATGATGATGTCGTTATTATTAATGGCGATATTGGTCGCCATGGCATCGCCATTATGGCGCAAAGAGAAGGTTTTAAACTCGAGCAGGCTCTGGAGAGTGATTGCGCTGATCTATCTGGGCTCGTCAAATTATTGCTTGATGGCGGAATTGACATTCACTGTATGCGTGATTTAACTCGGGGCGGATTAGCCACTGCCTTAATTGAAATAAGCACCGCCGCTAACAAACAGATCATGCTTGATGAAACCGCTATCGCCATTGCCGACCCCGTGCGTAGCGTCTGCGAAGTACTTGGCTTAGACCCCTATTATGTTGCCAATGAAGGACGTTTTATTAGCGTATTACCGTCAGCTCAGGCAGCTCAAGCATTAGCCATAATGCACGCCCACCCTTTAGGAAAAAAAGCTGTCGTTATCGGTAAAGTAGATAAGGGTTCTCAGAGTATGGTCACGATAAAAAACCGAATCGGTACAACACGTATTTTACAACTGCTAAGCGGCTCGCAACTACCTAGAATATGTTAATGATGGAGCGGTCGTTAACTTGAGTTACACGGAAAAGCAATTATCTAATAACGGCTACAACTGTCTCAGTGAATAGCGGAACGGGCTTTATAAAAAGCACTCAACACGGCGAAGGTAAAAATTCTGTCACTGCTGCAACATACCTTTTTAGCATCAGCGAAAAATATTCATAATTTGAAGCAATGACATAAAAAGCAGAAATCCAATCGCTATAGACTCTTTGATAATTTTCTCTGACAGAATCACCGTTAATAATGTACTGAGCGCAACTTTACGGGTCACTGCAAGTAAACAAGTCAAATTAAATAGCTAACTCTGATCACCTTGACGTTACTAACTGGTTTTTGCGTAACAAGTACTCAGCCAGTTGATAATGCCGAAATAGGTTCTTCACAATTTACTGACTACCTCCCCTTCCACACGTACCCCCCCCTATAGAGCAACCCAAGAACCGATCATTATATGAATAGGAGCCAACGGCTTAAGATTTTTTTAAGTAAATGTGTGTAGCCTTATGTGAATGCATACATCTCAAGACGAAAATAATGATAAAACTTAATAAAGCTGGTAGCCGCTTCCAGTCTCTTCATAGCATGCTTGTAATCGCATGCAGCTACTTCATTTTAACCCGTTTAACACTTTTTATTGCTTCTCTCCCTTTCGTTGATCAAAATATTAGTCGTTTCTTAGAGCTAAACTTTATTGGTTTAATCTATGATTTTGCCTTTTTGGCCTACGCATCAATCATCTTCATCGTTTACTTAGTCGCATTACCGAACAGGTGGTGGTCAAGTCGCTTTAACCGTTTAATAAGCCATACAATAAGCTTTTTAATCTTGTATGGCATGGGGTTTGTAGCTGTAGCAGAGTGGTTTTTTTGGGATGAATTTAATGTCCGGTTTAATTTTATTTCTGTTGATTATTTAGTCTATCGCCGTGAGGTGACAGATAATATCGCTGAATCTTACCCAATAATTAGTTTACTTTTACTTTTACTACTTATCACCAGCCTTATATACGCTGTTTGGGTTAGGCCCCGGTTAAACCACGCACTGGACTCAACGGAACCCTTTTCAAAAATGTGCTTTATTGGTGCGTCTTTGCTAGCCCTGCCCGTTTTATTTTTCTTTTTATTAGATCAGCAGACTCGCACTTTTTCAGACAATAATTATTTAAACGAAGTCGCGAGCAATGGCCCTTATCAATTTTTTGCCGCGTTTAGGAATAATGAGCTCGATTATGATACTTTTTATGCGACACTCCCTGACGATCAAGCATCAAAGCTGCTCAAGCAAAATGTCCTTGCAGACAGAGCTAAAATCACCTTTCCTAATAAACCTTATTCAATTGAGCGTAACATCGCCAGCATCGGTAAGAAAAAACCCATGAACGTTGTTCTCATCATGGTTGAAAGCCTTTCTGCTAATTACCTTGGGAGTTTTGGAAATACTGAAGCATTAACGCCTAACCTTGATGATTTAGCCGAAAAATCCTTATTCTTTAAGAATTTTTATGCCACAGGAACTCGAACAACACGCGGTTTAGAAGCAGTAACATTATCGATACCACCAACGCCTGGCCGCTCCATCGTTAAACGCCTAGGTCGAGAATCTGGGATGTGGTCACTAGGTAACGTACTCAAAGATAAAGGTTATAACACTCAATTTATTTATGGCGGTGATGGTTATTTCGATAATATGAATACTTTTTTTAAAGGCAATGGGTATGACATTATCGACAAATCTGACATCCCTGAAGAACAGATTTCTTTTTCAAACGCCTGGGGAGTCTCTGACGAAGATTTACTCAAGAAAACACTTGATCAAGCCGACAAGGTAAGCGCACAAGGCGGACCTTTCTTTTTCCATATAATGACAACCTCAAACCATCGCCCTTATTCTTACCCAGAAAAGCGCATCGACATCCCATCTGGCACGGGGAGACAGGGGGCTGTCAAATATACTGACTGGGCGATCGGCAATTTTATCGCTCAAGCAAAAAACAAGCCTTGGTTCAATAATACGATATTTGTTATTGTTGCAGACCACTGTGCTGGCAGTGCAGGGAAAACTAACTTACCCATTGATAAATATCATATTCCTCTTTTTATTTACGCCCCTTCAATACTACAGGCAAAGCCTATCGAGACACTATCGAGTCAAATAGACCTTGCTCCAACCATTTTGAGCCTTTTGAATGTAAGCTATAACTCTTTCACCTTTGGTAAAGACATTCTTTCAATGCGAAAAGATGAAGAACGGGCATTAATAGGCAACTATCAGCACCTTGGCCTATATTCAAACCATCGACTATCCATTCTTAGCCCAAGAAAAGAAATGTCGATAGTTCAGCTTAATTCCGAAAAAAATATTACTAAAGTGCAATCAATAAGTGAGCCAGATGAACACATGATGTCGAATATTGCATACTACCAAGGTGCTAGCTATATCTACAAAAACCGCCTTAATAAATATACGTTGAAGCGAGAGCAGTATGCAAATTGATAGCAAGTTTCTCTGCCAACACGTCACTATCCCTTTGTTATTGTTTGTTTATTTAATGGGTTCATTGGAAGTAACTAGAGCTGATTTAAAGTTGGCCGATTGGCTCTTTCAGCTTGAAGGGAGTCAATGGAGCTTACGCGATAACTATTGGTTGTCTGATATATTACATTCGGGTGGACAAACTTTCTTTTCTCTAGTTGTTACGCTATTAATTTGCTGCTTTCTTGCCAGCTATTTTTTTGCCTCTCTTAGCCAGTATCGACGCCCTTTGTTTTATTTAGCGTTGGCCGTCCCCTTATCAGTGGCCATTTTCACCAACCTTGGCAAACAGCTAACCCATGTCGACTGTCCGTGGGATCTAATACGTTATGGCGGCAAAAAGCCCTTTTTAGATTTATTCGCCTCGCATCCTGGATACTATAAGTTCGGCAAATGCTTTCCAGCCGGCCATTCAAGCATAGGCTATTCGTTATTATCCTTATATTTCTTTTTTCTCGTGGTAGCCCCTCGCTGGAAATTTTTCGGTTTAGCCATTGGCTTGGCGATTGGTTTTATATTTGGAATAACACAGCAGCTTAGAGGTGCTCACTTCATTTCGCATGACTTATGGACACTAGTTGCCTGTTGGTTTATTAGCCTAGCATGGTATCTAATCTTGTTTCACTACACATCCCCAAAAGATTCAAAATACAGCGTCTAGTAGAATAAAATTTAAGCTGATTAAATATGTCAGTTACATGCTCGTTTTAAGGTTTACGTAAGTTTAACAGTTGATAATAAGTTCTCATCAACTGTGTAACAAGACTAATGGAAACACCTTTTAATTGGCGAAAACTAGGCAAGCTGTATTTCTTTTTCTTTTTCTTCTCAGGGCCTTATCAAATAGCTATTTATTTAACGGGGATGTCAAATAGCACGGGGGTTCGTGATGCTATATTAATGTCTAGCATTTGGTTAATACCTGTTGTACTTTGGCCTAAGCACACGCGGGTTATAACCGCTGGTATTGGTGTACTTTTATTGATAACGTCCATCGTAAGTTGGAGCTACTTTTACGTATTTGGTCAGGACTTTTCACAAAGTGTGCTATTTATTATATTTGAGTCAAATCTAGCTGAAAGCAGTGAATTTATTGAATCTTATATATCTTCAACTATCATTTTACTGATACTTTTTTATGCCACTCTGGCGTACATACTTTGGCGTCGTCTTGAGGCTGTCCATATACCTCATCGTTTATATAAGTACATCAGTATTTCTGTTTTTAGTTTTATTTTGACCTGGCCATTCATTAACTCTATGGCCGTACAAAGTGCGGATTGGGACCGCTCTATCAAGCACATGCAAGACCGCCTTGAACCGACAGCCCCTTGGAATATTATTGCTGGTTATTTTAAGTACAAGAAAGTACTCGAAAACATGCAGGTTCAATTGGCCAGAAATAGTCAAATTGCACCACTAAACGACCTGCGTGACATCAGTGATAACAAGCAATCCACATTGGTTCTCGTTATCGGTGAGTCCACCAATGCCCAACGGATGAGTCTATACGGCTATCACCGCAAGACAACCCCTCTACTCGACGAGATGAAGGACGAGCTGTATGCATTCAATAACGTTATTAGCCCAAGACCCTATACCATTGAAGCGTTACAACAAATATTAACCTTTGGTGATCAGCAAAACCCTGATGGATATTTAACCCGCCCGACATTAATGAATATGATGAGTCAAGCCGGTTATAAGTCATTCTGGATAACGAACCAACAAACCCAAACGACTCGAAACACCATGTTATTAAGTTTCTCCAAACAAACCGATCAACAGGTCTACCTAAACAATAACCGCGTTCAGAACTCTAGCCAGTTTGACGAAGCCGTGTTAGAACCTTTTGCTCAAGCATTAAAGGACCCAGCGGGGAAAAAGCTAATTATCGTTCATTTAATCGGCACCCACCGTGCTTATCAATACCGATATCCGAACAGTTTCAACCACTTCACCTCTGAACAAGGAGCACCTGAGTGGCTTCCAGAGGAAAACCTTGAAGAATATAACTCGTATGACAATGCAATTTTATATAATGATTATGTTGTCAGTAGTTTGCTTAAGCAATTAAAATCAAAAGCCACACCTAGCGCAATGGTTTATTTTGCCGATCATGGTGAAGAGGTTTATGACACAAAAGAATATTTATTTACTGGCCGAAACGAAAGAAAACCGACCCGTGCCATGTACCAAGTTCCTTTTATCACTTGGCTGTCACCTTCATTACGCGCTGAAAAACAACTTCAAAAATACCTAAATCGGCCTTATCTTAACTCCGACTTTATTTATAGCTGGAGTGATTTAGCGGGCCTTAGATACGAATCTTATGATGCTACAAAAAGTCTTTTTAATAACGCATTTATTGCCAGAAAAAGATTGATTGGCAACCCGTCTACGCCAAAAAATCTGATTGATTTTGATACGCTAACGTCTGCGAAACTCAACCTTTCTGTCATAAACTAACAAATAAGGTAATAAGAAATGGCTGGACAAAATTTAGTAGGTATTGCGCGCCTTAATGCCGCTTGGCAAAACTCAATGGCTGGATTAAAGGCTTGTTGGGCTCACGAAGAAGCATTTCGTCAAGAGGTTATTATTTCTTCCATCGGTATACCCCTCGGGCTTTATTTGGGAGAAACACCAATTGAACAGGCATTATTAGTCGGTAGCTTACTATTGTTAATGATTATTGAATTATTGAACTCAGCCATTGAAGCCACTGTTGACCGAATCAGCATGGAACACCACGATCTATCTGGCAGAGCAAAAGACATAGCTTCAGCTGCTGTTTTATTAGGTGTTTTATTAACTGTATCAACTTGGTTTTTACTGTTGATTTAAATATTATTCACTAGCATTCATATATCCTTTGACACACAGTGGCTCAGGTATCGGCCGCTCCTTGATTTCCATACCTAATAAAAAAGTGCCTGCTGGGCCTACAAACGCTAAATCTAATGGCTGATTTTGCACTTGATATCAAGGCTGAGGTTATTTTGCTACGATTGAAAAATCGAATAAACAGTGTGCTCTGTTATTCGCTGTAATATTGTATTTAATTACTATCTAGCACCCTTTTTGTTATTTATAATAACAAGTCAACTCAGCGAGCCTACTTAGATGAATACTAACATTAAACGCATTGCTATTTGGAGCGGCTGGTTTCGCTTAAGTCACTTACTCCTTGGCCTTAGCACGCTTGTTTTACTGGCCACGGGCAGTTTAATTCAATATAGCCCGTTACTCGCTTTATCAGCACTCGATATTCATAACTACAGTGCAGGATTTTTTTTAGCGGGTTTGCTTATTCGTGTTTATTTAATGTTCTTTGGTAAACCTCACGAGCGTCTCGCATATTTAATTCCAAAAACTAGCGATGCGCGAGGAATGCTTGAGATGTTACGGTTTTACGCCTTATTCGGCAAATCAAAGCTACCCAATTGGTACGCGCACAATCCTTTCTGGAAGCCCATTTACTTACTCATTTATATCGTTTTATTTTCTCAGCTAATAAGCGGTATTGTGCTGATTAATGGAGACTTCATATTGGGTTACCCACCACGACCAATTCACCTATTCGGCAGTGAACTGTTACTCATTTTCAGTCTGTTGCACATCATCTGTGTCATTTGGCACGACTATAAAGGCGCTGGCAGTGATGTTTCTGCAATAATTAATGGTGTACGTACATTCACAACCGATAATAACAGCAGCATGAATAAAACCAGTCAACCCGTTAAATTCACTCCGATGAGTGAATTTAAACGTACAGAGTCTACAAAGAAGTCGCCATAAAGTAGAACGCTGTAGCATCAATCAGTCATCGCAGCAATAGAAGTCGTTAACAGAGTATTCTCAGGGTGGCTTGAAAAAAAAAGACCTCAAAATTTTCGATGCAAAAAAATCAAGGAATATTATCGACAAAAAACTGCTGAAGTGATTCTATCAAGATAGAAGGATAGACAGTTACCAAAAGGGTTAGACAATCTTGCATTACCAATAAAAGCTAACCCGTAACTAATTGAATAACTGTGGAATTTGGTCGGGGCGAGAGGATTTGAACCTCCGACCACCAGTACCCCATACTGGTGCGCTACCAGGCTGCGCTACGCCCCGATGTAATAAATCTATTTTAGAATTGCTAGAATTTCTTCTAATTCAGCTTTGATTTCTTGAATTTCAATCTTTGTTTGCGATGTATCTTTTTGTGAGTTTTCACCTGATAAATGTGAACGTGCACCGCCAATGGTATAACCATCTTCATACAGCAAACCGCGTATTTGCCTTATTAGCACAACATCTTGGCGTTGATAGTAACGTCTATTACCACGGCGCTTAACAGGCTCAAGTTGTGAAAACTCTTGCTCCCAATATCTTAAAACATGAGGTTTAACCGCACACAACTCACTGACTTCGCCAATAGTGAAGTATCGTTTCGCCGGGATAGCCGGCAGTTCGTTGTTATTACTGGCTTCCAGCATATGCTTCTACTCGATCCTTTAGTTTTTGCCCTGCTCTAAGCGTCACCACTCTTCTAGCAGAAATTGATACATCTTCACCTGTCTTTGGATTCCGACCAGGGCGAGCTTCTTTATCTTTTAATTCAAAATTACCAAAGCCGGAAATTTTGACTTGCTCACCTTTTTCTAGTGAACTTTTTATTGCCTCAAACATTTGCTCTACAATCTCTTTTGCTTCGCGCTTATTGAGACCTAATTCGTCAAATAGTTGTTCTGTTAAATCAGCTTTTGTTAATGACATTATTTATTCTCTTAGCTGAGCATCAAATTGGTTTTTAATATTTTTGAGTAGATCTTCAATTATCTCCTCGATATCTTGTTCAACTAGTGTCTTAGATTTATCCTGTAAAATCAAGCCTAAAGCGACACTTTTTCTACCACTTTCTACACCTTTACCTTGGTATATATCGAATACAATTACCTCATTCACGAGATCATATGTACTGTCAATATAACTGACTAATTTATTCACAGGAAACTTTTCATCTACAATGAGTGCTAGGTCACGTCTTACCGAAGGGTATTTAGTAATAGCCTCAAATTCCGGGATATTTCTTGACTGAATAAGCGATTGTTTTAGCTCTGCTAAGTAAACCGGCTTTTTAATATCAAACTCACTTTCTAGCGCCGGGTGAAGCAAGCCAATATAGCCCACGTGCTCACCTTTTTTATTCACTAAGCGAGCTGTTTGTCCTGGGTGTAAAGCATCATTTGAATCCGGTTCAAATTGAAAGTCAATAAGCATATTATTGACAGACAAAATGGATTCTACATCATGTTTTAAATCGTAAAAATCGACATCTCTAGACGCTTCTCCCCATTGCTCAGGTTGCGCCTGCCCTGTTAATAATAACGACAACATTTGCTCTTGAACTAATTCTCCGTCTTGAACCGTAAACTTTAGTCCTGTTTCAAAAAACCGAACAGTTTCTTCATTACGTTTGATATTAGCGTCCATAGCTTTTAATAGACCAGCCCACAAGGTCGTTCGCATTACTGCTAAATCAGATGAAATAGGGTTTTGCAACCGATACAACTCATCATTAGGCGTTAATTTTTTAAGAGCCGCTTCATCAGTAAAACTATAGGTGATCGCTTCTTGGTAACCTAAATCTACCAACAGATCTTTAATTCTATCGAGCGGTTGTATGGTTTCTTCAATCGCCGACAACGAGCCCGACACATTGAGACTATTTTGCGGCAAATTATCATAGCCGTATAAACGGGCGACCTCTTCAATCAAATCCGCTTCTATAGCAATATCAAAACGATAACTTGGGGCCGTAACAAGCCATTCATCAGCCGAAGTATCAACCTGCATACCCAAGCTTGTGAAATATGATTTTACAGTGCTGTGCTCAAGCTCAATACCCAGAACACGCTGAACTCTTTCAAACCTAAAGCGCACCTGATTATTCACTGGCACAGCATCAGCAGACGTTGTATCGGTAACCGAACCAGCCTCGCCTCCGGCAATATCAAGCAACAACTCTGTAGCACGATCAAGCGCACGATAGCAAAGCTCGGGGTCTACCCCCCTTTCAAAACGGTGCGAAGAATCAGTGTGTAAACCAAACTGCCTAGATTTTCCTGCGATAGAGATCGGTGTAAAAAAAGCACATTCTAAAAAGATATCCGTCGTGTCATCATTAACAGCAGAACTTTCCCCACCCATCACACCTGCAAAAGCCAAGGCATTTTTTTGGTCAGCGATGACTAATACGTTCTCATCTAATTCAATCGTCTGGTCATTGAGTAATGCGAGTGATTCACCCGAACGTGCTCGCCTGACAACAATATCACCTTCAATTTTATCTAGATCAAACGCATGTAGTGGCTGCCCCAACTCTAACAAAACATAATTAGTGATATCAACCAGAGGACCTAGACTACGTTGACCACAACGTCTAAGTTTTTCCTGCATCCAAATAGGTGTTATTGCTGAACGGTCTAACCCTTTAATAACTCGACCTAAGTAGCGTGGGCAATCGTCGGGCGCTTGTACTACCACTTGTTTAATATCTTCAGTCGTCACGCTAATAGCGCTTGGATTTACTCGTTTAAGCGGTTGATTAGTAAAACAAGAAATTTCACGTGCTACGCCTTCTATACTTAAGCAATCTGCACGGTTTGGTGTTAAATCAACTTCAATAATTGTATCGTCAAGTTGTAAGTACTCTCTAATATCAACACCAACCGGTGCATCGAGCGGTAATTCCATCAAGCCGTCTGCCGAGTCGGCTAAGCCAAGCTCCTCTTCAGAACACAACATGCCATTCGATGGCTCCCCGCGTAATTTAGAGGGTTTAATTTTGAAGTCACCAGGTAAAACAGCGCCAATGGTCGCTACCGGGATACGTAATCCAAGGCGAACGTTACTGGCTCCGCATACAATATCTAATGCGTCTGGCTCTCCAATTGACACTTTACAAAGGCGTAGCTTATCAGCATTGGGGTGTGGCTCTACCGATAAAACTTCACCCACTAAAACACCTGAAAATTCGGCTGCCGCAGCGTTGACAGAATCGACCTCTAAACCCGCCATGGTCAATTTTTCAGTTAAACGTTCTGTTGGAATTGCGTAATCTACAAATTCCTTAAGCCATGCTTCATTTACTAACATTAATAAGTTCCTATCTCAGCTTAATTAAATTGTCTTAAAAACTTAAGATCATTTTCAAAAAACAACCGCAAGTCATTGATTTTATAGCGAAGCATTGTTAGCCTTTCCACGCCCATACCAAATGCAAAACCAGTAAATTCATCAGAATCAATATTGATATGACGAAACACCTCTGGGTGAATCATTCCACAACCCAACACTTCAAGCCAGCCTGTATGCCCACACACACGACAACCCTTGCCCTCACACATCACACACTCAATATCCACTTCTGCTGAAGGCTCGGTGAATGGAAAGTAAGAAGGTCTAAACCTAACGGATACATCTTTCTCAAAAAATGCTTTTAAAAATTCGCTAATCACGCCCTTCAGATCTGCAAAGTTTATGTTTTTATCTACAACAAATCCCTCAACCTGATGAAACATCGGCGTATGGGTAATATCAGAATCACAACGGTATACACGACCGGGGGCAATCACTTTAAGCGGCGGTTGTTGATTTTCCATCACACGAATCTGAACAGGTGATGTATGCGTTCTTAATAATGTGTGCTCATCAAAGTAAAATGTATCGTGCATCGCACGTGCTGGATGGTGAGCCGGTATATTTAACGCTTCAAAATTATGAAAATCATCTTCAACTTCTGGACCCATTGCCACATCAAAACCAATTCGATTAAAAATTTGCTCTATACGGCGCATCGTACGCGTTACCGGGTGAACTCCACCCACGGATTGGCCACGTCCAGGCAACGTTACATCAATCGTTTCATCCGTTAAGCGTTTGCTAAGCAACTCACTCTCAAGTTGAGCTTTACGCTGCTCTAACGAGGCTTGAAACTGTTGTTTTGCATGATTAATCGTTGCACCCACCACTGGCCTTTCCTCAGGAGATAAACCACCCAATGTTTTCATTTGGCGAGTAAACACTCCTTTTTTACCAAGGTAGGAAACACGAATCTCTTCAACAACAGAAAGAGATTGAGCATCAGCCAATTCCTTTTCTGCTTTCTCAACAATGCTCTCTAATGAATTTTCCACGTTGTCATCTTTTAACTTAATCCAAATAAATAAGGGAAAGGCCAATAGACCTTTCCCTTATGACTCACTATCAGTTTGTAGTATATGCAATAGCAAATACCTGAGTAATATTAATTACTCAAACACAACTTTCTACAGATTTGATTTCGCAGTCGCTACCAATTGCGAAAACGCATCTTTATCAAATACAGCAAGGTCTGCTAATACTTTTCTATCTAAACCAATAGATGCTTTTTTAAGGCCATTCATGAAGCGGCTGTATGACAAACCACAACTACGGGCACCGGCATTAATACGAGCAATCCACAATGCGCGGAATTGGCGTTTTCTTTGACGACGATCTCGGTATGCGTACTGACCGGCTTTAATAACTGCTTGTTTAGCAACACGGTATATACGGCTACGAGCTCCGTAATAACCTTTTGCTTGCTTTAATACTTTTTTGTGTCGTGCTCTTGCAACAACACCGCGTTTAACTCTAGGCATTTCTAATCCTCAATAAATCTTAAATTAACTATAAGGCAACATACGTGTCACGCTTTTCACATCATTAGCGTGAATTAATGATGCTTTACGTAGTTGACGTTTACGTTTGGTGGTTTTTTTGGTCAATATGTGACGCAAGTGAGCTTGCTTACATTTAAAAGCGCCCGTACCCGTTTTCTTAAAACGTTTGGATGCTCCGCTATTTGACTTCATCTTTGGCATTACTTAACTCCGTTAATTAATTTTTCTTGGCGCCATAACCATAATCATCTGGCGACCTTCAAACTTTGGTCGTTGCTCGACCAATGCTAACTCATCTAAATCTTTTTCTACTCGTTTTAACAGTTCCATACCTAGCTCTCTATGAGCCATTTCTCTGCCACGAAACCTTACGGTGATTTTGGTTTTATCGCCGTTTTCTAAAAACGAGCGCAGATTACGTAATTTCACATTGTAATCGCCAATATCTGTTCCAGGTCGGAACTTAATCTCTTTAACCTGAATGTTTTTTTGTTTCTTTCTTGACGCTTGTAATTTCTTACTGGCCTCAAACTTAAACTTACCGTAGTCCATAATCTTACAGACCGGTGGTTTGGCTGTTGGCGAGACTTCAACTAAGTCTAAATCTACCTCAGCAGCCATGCTCATAGCTTTTTCTAACGTGACAACACCAACCTTTTCACCTTCGTGATCAATAAGTCTAAGGCTTGGTATTGTTATATCTTCGTTTATTCTTACTTTTTTTGTTGCGATTTTACAATCTCCAAAATATAAAAAACCTTAAGGCTCTAATTTATTACGTTCGGCTATATTTTTAGCCAATAACGCAATAAAGTCCTCAGGCGTGAAGTTACCCATATTTTTTCCGCTTAATGAGCGTACTGCTAATTCGTTGTTTTCGACTTCTTTATCGCCAGCAACAACAAGATACGGAACGCGCATTAAAGTGTGTTCACGAATTTTAAAGCCGATCTTCTCATTTCTCAAGTCTATTTTGACTCTGATGCCTTGTTTTTGAAGGATTTTTGCAATTGAGGCAATATATTCGTCATTTTTGTCTGTAATTGACATTAAAACGACTTGTGTCGGTGCTAACCAAACTGGAAATTTCCCAGCATATTCTTCAATTAAAATTCCAATAAATCGCTCAAGTGATCCTAAAACTGCCCTATGAAGCATCACTGGCGATTGCCTAGAGCCATCCTCAGCAATAAATTGGGCATCTAAACGATCTGGCATAGAGAAATCAACTTGCATCGTTCCACATTGCCATACTCGATCTAAACAATCCTTTAAAGAGAATTCTATTTTTGGCCCGTAAAACGCACCTTCGCCTGGTTGCAACTGCCAATCTAGCCCTTTGGCATTTAAAGCATCTTCCAATGCTTTTTCAGATTCATCCCATACTTCATCTGCCCCCACACGTTTTTCAGGCCGTGTTGAGAGCTTGATAATAATGTCTGTAAAGCCAAAATCCGCATAGACTTCATATAACAAGTCAATAAAGCTAGAAACTTCTGACTGAACCTGAGCCTTGGTGCAAAAAATATGCGCATCATCTTGAACAAAGTTACGTAGGCGCATCAAACCATGCAATGTACCCGATGGTTCATTACGGTGACATGAGCCAAACTCAGCCATTCTTAACGGTAAATCACGGTAACTCTTTAATCCTTGGTTATAAATCTGCACATGACATGGGCAGTTCATCGGCTTAACGGCATATTCATGGTTTTCAGAATCAACCGTAAACATGTCATCACGGAACTTTTCCCAATGACCGGATTTTTCCCATAAGGATTTATCAACTAACTGCGGCGTACGAACTTCTTGATAATGATGTGCTTGTAGTTTCGAACGAATGTATTGCTCAATAGTTCGGTAAATACTTAAACCCGCATCATGCCAAAAAATCATTCCTGGCGCTTCTTCTTGAATATGGAATAAATCCAGTGATTTAGCAATTTTTCTATGATCGCGCTTTTCAGCTTCCTCTATTCTATGCAGGTATTTCTTTAATGTTTTTTTATCACCCCAAGCAGTTCCATAGACCCGTTGTAGCATTTCATTATCAGAATCACCACGCCAGTATGCCCCCGCCAATTTAGTCAGCTTAAATGCTTTTAAACTTCCTGTATTTGGGACATGCGGCCCTCTGCATAAATCGGTAAATTCACCTTGTTTATAAAGTGACAGCACTTCATCTTGCGGAATGCTTTCAATAATTTGTGCCTTGTATTCTTCGTTTTTTTCTCTAAAAAACGTTACTGCATCATCACGAGACAGCTCAAAACGCTCAACCGGTATAGATTGCTCTGCCAGCTCAGACATTTTCTTTTCAATTTTAGCTAAGTCATCTGGCGTAAAAGAACGCTCAAATGCAAAATCGTAGAAGAAACCATTCTCGATTACTGGACCAATCGTTACTTGCGCAGTAGGAAAAAGCTGCTTTACCGCTTGCGCCAACAAGTGAGCCGTAGAATGTCGAATAACATCAACACCCTCTTCATCTCTTGCTGTAATAATCGCTAGGCTTGAGTCTCCCTCTATAACAAAAGAGCCGTCGACTAACTCACCGTTTACTTTACCCGCTAGCGTCGCTTTCGCTAAACCAGCGCCAATATCTGCTGCAACATCAAGCACGCTAACAGCTTGCGAGAACTCGCGCTGACTTCCATCCGGTAATGTAATAACTGGCACGTTAGAACCTATGTCTTTAATTTAAAGAGGTAGTGGTTTTTGGTTTTAGAAAATTGGTAGGCACGAGTGGATTCGAACCACCGACCTCATCCATGTCAAGGATGCGCTCTAACCAACTGAGCTACGCGCCTTCAAGTCAATTATCTAAAGACCGCGTATTGTACTTAAAGTTACTTCGTTAGTGAAGCAGTCAACCACTTTAATTTACTTAATCTATCCTTCTAGCACCAATTGGTTTTGCAATCTATTCACTTCATCGCGTACTTTCGCCGCCTCTTCAAACTCTAAATCTTTAGAGTGCTGATACATTTTCGCTTCTAACTGAGCAATCTTTTTCGTCATTTGTGCAGGCGACATTGCTTTGTACTTAGCACCTTCTTCAGCTACATTCTTCATTATGTCACGCTGCGTCCGTTTAGCCCCTTCCATAACATCCGTTACTTTTTTAACAATGCCTTTAGGTGTTATACCATGTTGTTTATTAAATGCTTCTTGCGTGGCTCGGCGGCGGCTTGTTTCATCCATTGCTCGACGCATTGAGCCGGTTATTTTGTCTGCATATAAAATGGCCTTCCCTTTTACATTTCGCGCAGCACGACCCATCGTTTGGATCATTGACACTTCTGAGCGCAAAAAGCCTTCTTTATCTGCATCTAAAATAGCTACTAATGAGACTTCTGGAATATCTAAGCCTTCACGAAGTAAATTAATGCCTATTAATACATCAAATACGCCTAGCCTTAAATCACGAATAATTTCAACTCGCTCTACGGTTTGAATATCTGAGTGTAAGTAGCGAACTTTAATGCCATATTCCATTAAATAATCAGTTAAATCTTCGGACATGCGCTTGGTTAACGTTGTTACCAAAACACGCTCTTCAAGCTTCACGCGCTTATTAATTTCAGATAACAAATCATCCACCTGCGTGGTTGCAGGCCGCACTTCAATAATCGGGTCTAGCAAACCTGTGGGCCTAACGACCTGCTCAACCACTGCGCCAGAGCGCTCGGTTTCATACTTGGCGGGGGTTGCTGAAATATAAACGGTTTGAGGTGCCTTGGCTTCAAACTCTTCAAAACGCATTGGTCGATTATCTAACGCCGATGGCAACCTAAAGCCATATTCAACTAAGGTTTCCTTTCTTGAACGGTCGCCTTTATACATCGCCCCTACTTGTGGCACCGTCACGTGCGACTCATCTATAAAGAGCAAGGCATTATCTGGCAAATAATCAAATAACGTGGGCGGTGCATCGCCAGGGTCTCTACCTGATAAATAGCGTGAGTAGTTTTCAATCCCAGAACAATAGCCAATCTCACGCATCATTTCTAAATCAAACTTCGTACGCTCTTCTAACCGTTGCGCCTCGACTAATTTATTCAACGAGCGCAACTGTTCTAAGCGAATTGCCAATTCAGCCTTTATTTTCTCTATCGCTTCTAAAATAGTTTCACGCGGGGTTACATAATGAGAAATGGGGAAAATAGTGTAACGTGGTATGCGTTGAACAATTTCACCAGTTAACGGATCAAATAACGATAAACGCTCAATCTCATCATCAAACAATTCAACACGTAGCGCATCTTGGTCTGACTCGGCAGGAAAAATATCAATCACATCGCCTCTCACCCGGTAAGTCGCTCGAAGCAATTCCACATCGTTTCGCTTGTACTGCATATCGGCTAACTGGCGAATAATGTCACGCTGAGTGACCTTCTCGCCACGAGACAAATGCAAAATCATACTAAAATATAGTTCTGGATCACCTAAACCATAGATACAAGAAACACTGGCCACAATCACCGCATCCTTACGCTCCATCAGCGCTTTGGTTGCCGACAATCGCATTTGCTGAATATGCTCATTTAAAGAGGCATCCTTATCAATAAAGGTATCCGATGCCGGCATATACGCTTCTGGCTGATAATAATCGTAATACGACACAAAATATTCCACCGCATTATCGGGTAAGAACTCTTTAAGCTCGCCATATAACTGCGCTGCCAGCGTTTTATTGTGCACCAGAACTAACGCAGGCCGTTGCAGCTGCGCAATGGTGTGCACCATCGTAAAGGTTTTACCTGACCCGGTTACCCCTAATAAAGTTTGATTTGCTTCGCCATGTTCAATCCCCTCAACTAGCGCTTTAATCGCCTTTGGTTGATCGCCTGCCGGCTGAAAAGGTGAGTGAATCTCGAATTTTTTATTCATAGGGATTATCTGAGAACGCAGCATCTAGTAGAATGCTGATTGTAGGGGACGAAATATTTGATTTTATTCTAAAAAGACTATCGACGCCCCATTAAGCTTACTTTTATTTATAGAGACTATAACAATGAGCATTAAACTGTCACAACGCGTTCAACGCATAAAACCTTCTCCAACATTGGCTGTTACAGCAAGAGCCGCCTCATTACGTGCAGCGGGACAAGACATCATCGGCCTAGGTGCAGGCGAGCCTGATTTTGATACGCCAGAGCACATCAAACAAGCGGCGAGAGACGCCATTAATGCAGGCAAAACCAAATACACCGCTGTAGATGGCACGGTTGAACTTAAAGATGCCATTATCAATAAATTAAAACGCGACAATGGCCTTGACTATCAAGCAGACCAAGTTCTCGTTTCCTGTGGCGGCAAACAAAGCTTTTTCAACTTAGCTCAAGCCTTATTAGATGATGGCGATGAAGTTATTATTCCAGCCCCATACTGGGTTTCTTATCCTGATATGAGTTTATTGGCAGGCGGCGTACCGGTCATCGTTCAAGCAGGCCAAGAGCAAGCCTTTAAAATCACACCCGAACAGCTTGAAGCAGCCATCACAGAAAAAACCAAACTCGTTGTTATTAACAGCCCATCAAACCCAAGCGGTAAAGCCTATACCAACGCTGAATTAGCAGCACTCGGCGCTGTACTGGTTAAATACCCTAACATTCTCGTCGCTACTGATGACATGTACGAACACATCCTTTGGTGTGATGAACCTTTCAGCAACATCGTTATGGCATGCCCAGCACTATACGAGCAAACTATTGTGCTTAATGGCGTATCAAAAGCCTACTCCATGACCGGTTGGCGCATTGGTTACGCGGCAGGCCCTGCTGATTTGATTAAAGCCATGAAGAAAATTCAGTCGCAAAGCACATCCAATCCAACATCAATCTCACAATACGCTGCGCAAGCCGCACTAGAAGGAGACCAATCTTGCATCGGCGAAATGCTAGTGGCCTTTAAAGAACGCCACGATTATGTTGTAGAACAACTTAACCAAATAAACGGCATCAGCTGCATATCATCGGATGGCACCTTCTATTGTTTCCCCGATTTCAACGCCATACTTAATCGCATGGATAGTATCGACAACGATGTAGACTTAGCTGAATATATTCTTGAAAAAGCAGGCGTAGCACTTGTTCCAGGCTCAGCTTTTGGTCTAAACGGCCACATGCGTATATCCATTGCAACCAGCATGGATAACCTAGTAAACGCCATGGATCGAATAGCGAAGTTACTAAACGACAATTAAATGCGTTTTAAAGCTTATTAGCTATTGACCAAAACAGCCGCGTTTCGTAAGATACGCGGCCTAAACAATTCCTCTGTAGCTCAGTTGGTAGAGCAAATGACTGTTAATCATTGGGTCACTGGTTCGAGTCCAGTCGGAGGAGCCATATATCAAAGCCTTAGCATGAAAATGCTAGGGCTTTTTTATTTATCAGACGATTCAATAGAATAGGCCCCAGCATTTTTAAAGTGTAGGGTCTTTTTGTAAGGCCACCCAAAGCCACCTGAAAGAGGTGTTTATGCAAAGCTTAGTCACCTTGTTCTATATTCAACCTAGAAAGCCTACTCGTAATACTTATATCGGGCAATTTAACCGAAAAGCTCGACATAAATTGCTGGGTTTGTATCTACTGGGTTTGTATCTATTTGAGTCTATTGAGTAAGCTCACACTTGGCTGCAAAATAGCTTTGGTCGTATAGCAATGAACGTCCCCATACTGCGATTGGAGCCCTGCCGCCTAGACAGTTATTGAATGCAGCCTAATGTCTACTATTACTCAGGTTATCAATGAAGAGATTACACAGGAGCCTCATTATTCTATACAAAATTCAGGGAGCCCAAGTGCCCGTAGTCGTTATAACCTTGTTGGTTTTCGAGTGCTCATATCTTAACAAGATATATCTTCCGTTCCTGCTGCCAACGTTTTTCAGGTTCCGACGCTCATATTTAGCTATTATGTGTCTATACTTAGACTTCTTAAAGCCACTTGAAACTAACTAGAATGGACCGCCGAAAATTTTTAATTAACATGGGGCTTATATCAGCTCTTCCATTGTTAGCATCCTGTTCGGCTCCTTCCTCGCTAAATGTAGGCATCCAACCATGGATCGGCTACGAAACGCTTTACCTTGCCAATGGCTTCAATTGGTTGCCAGCTGAGCTACGCCTGCATACAGGTAATACGGCTGTAGATTCAGTAAATGGGTTGTTATCTGGAGAGTTAGATGCTGCTTGCCTAACCCTTGATGAAGTACTGCGGGTTAGAGAAACTGGTGTACCGCTTACCGTAGTATTGGTATTTGATACTTCAGCTGGTGCTGATGTTGTTATGGCGCGTAATAGTATTAAGAATATACCTGATTTAAAAGGAAAACGAATTGCTGTTGAAAATAGCGCTGTTGGGGCTCTTGTTCTAAGTAGCATGTTAGGTCTAGCAGGAATAAGCACTACATCAATTGAAATCATCGACTGCTCTGTTGAGCAGCAACTTAGCCTTTGGAAAAGTGGTGAGGTCGATGCAGTTGTCACTTATGAGCCTACTGCTAGCAGGCTCCAAGCCGAAGGAGCTCATATTATCTTTGATAGTCGTCAGATACCCGATACCATTATTGATGTATTAGCTATTCGTGATGACCTTAACTGGAGAAAAAAAATAGCGGTAAACTCATTAGTAAAGGG
>Ga0209345_10000656_pt1 | contig 44412 bp, 43 predicted proteins | sample Cruoilmetagenom7_FD_187294 | JGI IMG/M metagenome (GOLD analysis project Ga0209345, IMG submission 187294) | Oil polluted marine microbial communities from Coal Oil Point, Santa Barbara, California, USA - Sample 7 (SPAdes) (version 2) | ecosystem: Environmental > Aquatic > Marine > Oil seeps ...
CCGCCTCGACATGGGCGGTGATGATATCCGCCCCTGCCTCGGCAAAGGCCGCGATATAGGGATCGACGGGTGTGATCATCAGATGCACGTCCATGACCGTGGTCACATGCCGCCGGAAGGCCGCCACGGCGGGCGGGCCAAAGGTCAGGTTTGGCACGAAATGCCCGTCCATCACATCCACATGCACCCAATCGGCGCCCTGCGCTTCGATTGCGCGGATCTCGGCACCGAAATTGGCGAAATCCGCCGACAGTATCGACGGCGCGATCTTGATGGAACGATCAAGGGTCATGACGTCTCTCCGACCTGTGCCTGTTTCTTCTTGCCGCAAATATCCTGGGGGGTCCGGGGGGCAAAGCCCCCCGCCATGCTGCAAGCCTCAGGCAGCCTTGCTGCCTGCGGCGCGCGGGTCCAGCTTGCCCGAAGCATAGCGCACCGCCATGTCGTCCATGCTGATGACCCGGATCTTGCCCGCATGACCGGCAGTGCCGAAACGCTCGAACCGGTCGCGGCACAGCGCTTCCATCTCGGCCATGGCGGGGATCATGAACTTGCGCGGGTCGAACTCGTCGGGGTGCTCCATCGCGATCTTGCGGAACTGCCCGGTGATCGCCATGCGGCAATCGGTGTCGATGTTCACCTTGCGCACGCCCATCTTGATGCCGCGTTCGATTTCCTCGACGGGCACGCCATAGGTCTGGGGCATCTTGCCGCCATGGGCGTTGATCAGGTCCTGAAGGTATTGCGGGACAGAGCTTGATCCATGCATCACCAGATGCGTGTCGGGCAGCTTGCTGTGGATCGCCTCGATCGTGGACATGGCGAGGATCTCGCCATCGGGTTTGCGGCTGAACTTGTAGGCCCCGTGGCTGGTGCCGCAGGCAATCGCCAGCGCATCGCATTTCGTCTTCATCACGAAATCCACGGCCTGATCCGGGTCGGTCAGAAGCTGGTCATGGCTCAGCTTGCCGACGGCGCCCGATCCGTCCTCCTCCCCGGCCTCGCCGGTCTCCAGGCTGCCCAGAACGCCCAACTCCCCCTCGACCGAGGCACCGACCAGATGGGCGGCATCGGTTACGCGGCGGGTGACATCGACGTTGTAGTCATAGTCGGAGGGTGTCTTCATGTCCTCCTCAAGGCTGCCGTCCATCATCACCGAGGTGAAGCCGTGGCGGATCGCGCTCAGGCAGGTGCCCATGTTGTTGCCGTGGTCCTGATGCATGCAGACCGGGATGGAGGGGAACATCTCGACCAGGCCCATCATGATGTGTTTCAGCATCAGATCGCCCGCGTATTTGCGCGCGCCCCGGCTGGCCTGGATGATCACCGGCGCATCAACGGCCTTGGCCGCGTTCATGATCGCAAGGCCCTGTTCCATGTTGTTGATGTTGAAGGCGGGCACGCCGTAGCCATGTTCGGCGGCGTGGTCCAGCAGTTGACGCATCGTGATAAGTGCCATGTGTGTTCATCCCCTCAAGGTCGAAATGTCCCGGCGCCCGCGCGACCGGTGAAAGTTGCTGCGGCGGCGCTCAGCCCGCCCTGTCGTAATACCCGGCCACCTGGCGCACCTTGTCCGGGCTGCCAAAGACCAGAGGGCTGCGCGCGTGCAGCGCGTCCGCCGCCTGTTCCATGATCGGCGTCCGCCCGTCCGTCGCCAGACCACCGGCCTGTTCGATCAGGAAGGCGATGGGCGCCACCTCGTAAACCATCCGCAGCCGCCCCTTCTCATAGCCCGGGCGCGCATCGCCGGGATAGAGGAAGATGCCCCCCCGTGTCAAAATCCGGTGGGTTTCCGCCACCAACGAGGCGACCCACCTCATGTTGCTGTCCTGCCCGTGGGGGCCGGTCTTGCCCGCCTGGCAATCCTCGATATAGGCGCGGATCGCGGGGTCCCAGTGGCGGTGGTTCGAGGCGTTGATCGCATATTCCTTGGACGCGCCCGGCGTCTGCATCCCGTCATTGACCAGCACGAAACGCCCCGTTGCGGGGTCCAGCGCGAACATCAGCGTGCCCTCGCCAAAGGTCACGGCAAGGCAGCATTGCGGGCCGAAGATGATATAGCCGCCCGCCACCTGCTCGGATACGGGGCGCAGGAAGCTGGCCTCGGCGTCATCCTTGGCCTCGAAGATCGAAAAGATCGTCCCGATGGACACGTTGACGTCGATGTTGGAGGACCCGTCCAACGGGTCGATGGCCAGCGCGTAGCGGCCCTCGGGGTTCAGCGCCAGCACGCTTTCCTGTTCCTCGGAGGCATACCAGCGCACGGATGTCTGGCGCAGCGCCGCCTCGAACATCTCGTCGGCCAGCACGTCGAGCGCCTTCTGCCCGTCGCCGCCTGCATTCTCGCCGACCTCATGGCCCAGCGACTGGCCCAGCGGGCCGCGCGCGATGATGCCCGCCAGGTCCACGCCCACGGCGCAGAGGGCCTGCATCACGGGGGCCAGTGCGGCAGGGATCAGCGGGCTGGACAGAACGGTGTCATGTTCGGGCATGGTGGCTCCGATTCCTTGTCTTGCGGGGGCCGTTCGCGGCATTTTCGGTTGCCGGGTGCGGTGTATCCGCGTCTTGTTATCCCAAGTTGGGCGCAAGGAAAATCCAATATGCGGCTCCGTGGGGATTCCGGCGCATAATCCGCAGACCGGGCCACAGGATTGCGCAGGCCATCGCAGTATCCCGACCTGCGGAAAGTAATTTCGCACAGTTGATCCGGCCCTGCCTTTGTGCAAGCTTTGCAGAAAGACGGGGGAGGACCGTGTGAGATTTGAAGGAAAGGTTGCGCTGGTCACCGGCGCATCGGGAGGGATTGGCCGCGCCACGGCGGAGCGGCTGGCTGCCGAAGGCGCGCGTGTCGTGCTGGTCGATCTGGCCGACTGCCCTTTGCCGAAGGAGGGCGGGCCGCATCTTTCCATCCCCTGCGACGTGTCGGATGAAGCGGCGGTCAAAGTCTGCGTCGCGCAGGTTCTGGACCGTTTTGGACGGATCGACGTGCTGTGCAACAACGCGGGCATTACCTGCACCCATGCGCCGATCACGGATATCGACAGCGCCGACTGGATGCGCGTCATGGGCGTGAACCTCTTCGGCACCGCGCATTTCATCAAGCACGCGGCCCCTGCGATGATCGCACAGGGCGGCGGGGCCATCGTCAACACGGCCTCGGTCGCGGGCATCCGGTCGGGCGCGGGCGGCAATGTCTATTCCGCCTCCAAGGCCGGTGTCATCAACCTGACGCAGACCACCGCCTGCGATCTGGGCGGGCATGGCATTCGCGTCAACGCGGTCTGCCCCGGTCTGATCGAGACAGGGATGACGCAGCCGATCTTCGATTACGCGCGCAGCGTCGGCAAGGCGGACCGCCTTGGCGCGCGCTGCGAATTGCGCCGCTATGGCCGCCCGGAAGAAGTCGCCGCCGTCATCGCCTTTCTGGCCAGCGACGATGCCAGCTATATCACCGGGCAGGCGCTGCCCGTGGACGGGGGCAATACCGCCTCGCTGAACCTGCCCGGCATGAAAGTCTGAACCCGATGCCCATGATGACCTGCCATTACGCCATCTGGCCCGAGGGGATGCCGAAATCCCTGAATGCACCCGACCGGACCCTCTTTGCCAATCTGGCCGAGACGGCCGCGCGCTTTCCCGACCGCAAGGCGCTGATCTTCTATGGCCGGGAATGGACCTATGCCGATCTTCTGGCCGATGTGGAGCGGCTGGCCGGCTGGATGCAGGCCGAGGCCCGGCTTGCCAAGGGCGACCGGGTGCTGCTTTGCGTCCAGAACAGCCCGCATTTCGTGATCGGCTATTTCGCCACGCTGCGTGCCGATGCCGTTGTGGTGCCCGTCAACCCGATGAGCCGGGGCGCGGAACTGGAACACCTGGCCCGCGACACCGGCGCGCGGCTGATGATCGGCGGTCAGGAAGGGTTGGGCGACAGCGTCCCGCTGATCGCAAGCGGCCTGCTGGACCGGGTGCTTGTCGCGACCTATGCGGAAGGCACCGATCCGGCCAGCGACATTCCTCTGCCCGAGGCGCTTGCGGCGCTGGAGACTGCGAATGTTCAGGGCCCCGGCCTGACCCGCTGGGAAGAGGCGCTGGCGGCAGGGCATCGGCCCGGTCCGCATCTGGCGCAACCCGACGATCTGGCGGTGATTCCCTACAGTTCGGGCACGACGGGTCAGCCCAAGGGCTGCATGCACAGTCATCGCACGGTGATGGAAACCGCATGGGGCGGGCTGGTCTGGAACCCGTCGAACGAAACGGACGTGCATCTGGCCACCCTGCCCTTCTTCCATGTCACGGGGATGCAGGGGGTCATGAACGGGCCCGTCATCAAGGGCGGCTGCATCGTCATCCTGATCCGCTGGAACCGCGCCCATGCCGCTGCCCTGATCCGGCGGCACCGCGTCACGCGCTGGCGGTCGATCACCACGATGGCGATTGATCTGGTCAACGATCCCGATGTCGGCAGCTATGACCTGTCCAGCCTCAAGGCGATCGGGGGCGGCGGTGCCTCGATGCCCGAGGCGGTGGCCGCCAAGCTCAAGGCGATCACAGGTCTTGATTACATCGAAGGCTATGGCCTGTCCGAGACCATGGCCGCCACCCATACGAACCCGGTCCATGCGCCCAAGCGGCAGTGCCTTGGCGTGCCCATGTTCGACGTGGACAGCCGCATCCTGGCCGTCACCGAAAGCGGCGAGGTCGGGGCCGAGCTTGGCCCGAACGAGGTGGGCGAGATCGTGACCCACGGCCCGCAGGTCTTTCTGGGCTACTGGAACAACCCCAAGGCCACCGCCGAGGTGTTCCTTGAGATCGAGGGCAAGCGGTTCTTCCGCACCGGCGATCTGGGGTATTACGACGAGAACGGCTATTTCTTCATGGTCGACAGGGTCAAGCGGATGATCAACGCTTCGGGCTTCAAGGTCTGGCCCGCCGAGGTCGAGGCCTTGATGCACCACCATCCCGACATCGCCGAGGTCTGCGTGATCGCCGCCCCCGACCCGCGGCGGGGCGAGACCGTGAAGGCTTGCGTGATCCCGACGCCAAAGGCGCGTGGGCATCTGACCGAAAAGGGCGTGATCGACTGGTGCAAGACCCAGATGGCCGCCTATAAGTGCCCGACGCAGGTCGCCTTCATGGACAGCCTGCCGAAATCCGGGGCGGGCAAGGTGCTGTGGCGCGCGCTGACCGAGGCGGAATTCGCGGCAACGACCGACAGCAGGACAGGAACCGAAGCGTGAGAAAAAGAGCGGCAGAAACAGCGCCCGAGGTGGACGAGAAGGATCACGGCGATGACCGGCAGTTCGTGACGGCGCTGCACCGGGGTCTGGATATCCTGCGCGCCTTCACGCCAGCGGATCGCTCGGGACTGGGTAACCGGGATCTGGCGGACCGGACCGGGCTGCCCAATTCCACCGTGTCGCGGCTGACCTATACCTTGCTGAAACTGGGCTATCTTGTCTATGACGAGGGTACCGGGCGTTACCGCATGGGCGTGCCGGTCCTCAGTCTTGGCTATGCCTGCCTGGGCGGTCTGAAAGTGCGCGAAACCGCGCAACCCCTGATGCAGCAACTGGCAGATGATTGCGGCGACGGGGTGATGGTGGCCCTGGGCGGGCGCGATGATCACTCGATGACCTATATCGCCTGCGCCCGTGCCGTGCGGGGGATGATCTCGCTGCAACTGAACGTGGGCTCGCGCATCTCGCTGGCGCGTTCGGCCATGGGGCGGGCTTATATCGCGGGCACAAATGCGGTGGAACGCGCGCAGATCCTCGAGTTGATCGAGGCGCGCACCGCCCCCGCCGACTGGCCCCGCATCCGTGACGAGATTGCCGAGGCCGCCGAACAGATCCGCACGCGCGGGTTCTATGCGAATCTGGGCAGCTGGCAATCGGATGTGAACTCGGTCGCGGTGCCTTATCGCTCGCCGCAGGGGGATGCGCCGATGCTGGCCTTCAATCTGGGCGGTCCGGCCTATATCCTGCCGCGCGACCGGATCGAGAACGATCTGGGTCCCCGTCTGGTCGAGATGGTGCAGAAAGTGGGCCGGATCGGCGGCTGATCAGGGCAGCAGGACGATCTTGCCCACCGCCCCGCGCCCCAGAACACGGGTCAGAACCTCGGCCGCCTGCCCCAGCGGATAGCGCCCCTCGATCAGCGGCTTGACCTTGCCATCGCGATACCAGCCCAGCAACTCGGTCATGTTCTCGGCATAGGCCTGCGGCTCGAACCGGGTGAAATTGCCCCAGAAGACGCCAACCACGCTGAATTCCTTGACCAGCGCCAGATTGACCGGGAATTTCGGGATCTCGCCCCCGGCAAAACCCACGATCAGCAGCCGTCCCTTGCGCGCCATCGAGCGCGAGCAGGCGTCAAAGGCCGCGCCGCCCACCACGTCATAGACCACATCCACGCCCTTGCCGCCGGTCATCTCTTTCAGTGTGTCCTTGAGGTTGTCATAGCCGATGGCCTCATCCGCGCCATTGTCGCGCGCGATCTGCCGCTTCTCGTCGCTTGAGGCGACAGCGATGACGCGCGCCCCCATGATCTTGCCGATCTGGATCGCGGCCACGCCCGTGGCCCCCGCCGCCCCCAGAACGACCAGCGTTTCACCGGGCTGCAGGTTCGCCCGCTGCTTGAGCGCGTGATGCGACGTGCCGAACGCCACAAGCAACGCGCAGGCATCGGCCGCGTCCATGTCGCCGATCGGGAAAACCCGCGCCTCGGTCTCGGCCACCTTTTCGGCATAGCCACCCAGCGAACAGATGGTGGCGACCCGGTCCCCGACCTTCAACCGTTTGACATCCGGGCCCACGCTTTCGACCACGCCCGCCGCTTCCATGCCCGGCACGAAAGGATGTTCGGGCCGCATCTGGTAAAGCCCCTGCACCAGCAGACCGTCAGGATAGTTCACCCCCGCCGCCTCGACCCGGATCACGACCTGATCGGCCTTGGCCTGCGGATCGGGCATATCTCCATAAACCAGCTGGTCCAGCGGCGCGAAGTCATTGCAGATGATGGCTTTCATGGGGTCTCCTCCTGTGCGGGCGCGGCGGGCAAGGGCCTTGGGCCGGGCGTCGGGCCAAGCCTAGGCAGGCCCGCCCGCGCCAGCAAGCGCCGAGACGGAATGACGCAGCGGCAAACTTCTGCACCCGACCCGGTTTTTACCTTTGGCAAAGCCGATCATCGCGCTAGGGTCCGGCCAACATGATTGCGAATGGGAGGAGAACCAAATGCAGGGCATGATGATGAACAGGCCGCTGATGATCAGCGACATCCTGACCTATGCTGCCGAGGCGCACCCCAAGGCCGAGATCGTCTCGGTCCGGACCGAAGGCGACGTCCACCGCCAGACCTATCCCCAAACGCTGGCGCGCGTGTCGCAACTGGCCCATGCGCTCAAGGGGATGGGAATCGACATGGGCGACCGGATCGCCACCCTTGCCTGGAACGGCTACCGGCACTTTGAACTCTACTATGCGATTTCCGGCATCGGCGGGATCTGCCACACGATCAACCCGCGCCTCAGCGCCGAGCAGATGATCTATATCGTCGAACATGCGGGCGACAAGGTCCTGTTCGTGGACCTGACCTTTGTGCCGATCCTTGAAAAGCTCAAGGATCACCTGCCCAAATCGCTGGTCTATGTCATCATGACCGACCGGGCGCATATGCCCGAAAACAGCCTGAACGCGCTTTGCTACGAGGAATTGCTGGACGGTCAGCCCACGACCTATGACTGGCCCGAGATGGACGAGAACACCGCCTCCGGCCTGTGCTACACTTCGGGCACCACGGGCAATCCCAAGGGCGCGCTTTACTCGCATCGCTCGACCGTGCTGCACGGTCTGATGATCTCGCTGGTCATGGGATCGGCCTTCCCCGAAGGCGCCAAAGTGCTGCCGGTCGTGCCGCTGTTTCACGTCAACGCCTGGGGCCTGCCCTATGCGGCGCCCATGGTCGGGCTGTCGATGGTCATGCCGGGACCGGCGCTGGACGGTCCCAGCCTCTTCAAGCTGATGGATGCCGAGGGCGTCTATTCCGCATGGGGCGTGCCCACCGTGTGGCAGGGCCTGCTGGCCGAGATCAAGGCACAGGGCCGCATCCCCAAGGGATTTGGCGATGTGATCGTGGGCGGCTCCGCCGCGCCGCGCGTCATGATCGAAACCTTCGAGAAACTGGGCGTCAACGTCGGCCACGCCTGGGGCATGACGGAAATGAGCCCCATCGGCACCCATGGCAACATGCCCACATGGGTCCGTGAATTGCCCTTCGACAAGAAGATCGACGCCAAGGCCAAGCAGGGCCGCCGCGTCTTCGGGGTCGAGCTGAAGATCGTGGGCGACGACGGCAAGCGGCAGCCGCATGACGGCAAGGCCGTGGGCGAGCTTTACGTGCGCGGCAACACCGTCGTGTCGGGCTATTTCAACAACGAAGAGGCGACGAAGAAGGTGATCGACGCCGAGGGCTGGTTCGGCACCGGCGACATCGCGTCGATCGACCCGAACGGGTTTCTGGTGATCCAGGACCGCTCCAAGGATCTGATCAAGTCGGGTGGCGAATGGATCAGTTCGATCGACCTTGAAAACGTGGCCATGGCCCATCCGGGCATCGCCTCCTGCGCGGCCATCGCCATGCCCCATCCGAAGTGGGACGAACGCCCCGTTCTGGTCGCCGTGGCCGCGGGCGGGGACAAACCCTCGCTGGACGAGATCAACACCCATATGGCCGAACATTTCGCCAAATGGCAGTTGCCCGACGATATCGTCTGGGTCGATGCCCTGCCGCTGACGGCGACAGGCAAGGTGTCGAAACTGACGCTGCGCGAGCAGTTTGCCGATTACAAGCTGCCCGATCTGCGCTGATCGGCGGCGCGGGGCGGGCCATGGCCTGCCCCGCATATCACGTTACGGAATGTCTGGCACATCGCAGGGCACGCTTGACGGTCCCGGTCAGATGATGTTGCCTGAGCCGTGAAATTCATTTCCGCATTGCGAACATAAAACCAAGGGAGGGGTGATATGTCTGACGCAACCGAGGGTCTGGCTGCCTTCCGCGCCGAAATCGCCGCATGGATCAGCGACAACTGCCCCGCCTCTCTGCTGGGCCGCCCGATGGACGAATCCGCCATCGTCTGGGGTGGCCGCAAATGGACTTTTGCCGATGACAACCAGCGCCTCTGGCTGGACCGCGCCGTCGCGCGCGGCCTGACCGCCCCGCGCTGGCCCACCGAATATGGCGGCGCGGGCCTCAGCCGTGCGCAGGAAAAGATCTACCGCGAGGAGATGGCCCGTCTGGGCGCGCCGCCGCCGCTGGAAAGCTTCGGACTCTGGATGCTGGGACCGGCGCTGCTGGAATTCGGCAACCCGGCGCAGAAGGCCGCGCACCTGCCCCTGATCACGCGCGGAGAGATCCGCTGGTGCCAGGGTTACTCCGAACCGGGTGCCGGATCAGACCTTGCCAATGTCCAGACACGGGCCGAGGACATGGGCGATCACTGGCTGGTCAACGGCCAGAAGATCTGGACCTCCTATGCCGACAAGGCGGACTGGATCTTCGCGCTGGTGCGCACGGATCGCGACGCGCCCAAGCACAAGGGCATCTCTTTCCTGCTGATGGACATGGAGACACCGGGGATCACCACACGGCCGATCCGCCTGATTTCCGGCAAATCGCCTTTCTGTGAGACCTTCTTCGACAATGTCAAAGTGCCGAAAGAGAACCTTGTGGGCGAGCTAAACCGGGGCTGGGATATCGCCAAATACCTGCTCACGCATGAGCGCGAGATGATCGGCGGTGGGGCCAGCGGCCTTCTGGGCGGGCGCAGCATCGGTCAGATCCTGGCCGCGCAGGATGGCGACGTGCTGGCCGATCCCGTGCTGCGGGCCGAGGCGATGCAGGCCGAGGTGGACGCGCTGGCCTTCAACCTGACCATGGGCCGCTACAAGGATCAGGCCGAGGCCGGGCGTGGTGTCGGCAACGCCAGCGCAATGCTGAAATATTATGGCACCGAATTGAACAAGCGCCGCTATGAGTTGCTGATGGCCACGGCAGGCAGCGACGGGCTGGAATGGGACGGCCCGCATGGTGGCCTTGCCCCCGAATGGCTGCGCACCAAGGCCAATTCCATCGAAGGCGGCACATCCGAGGTGATGCTCGATATCATCGCCAAGCGCGTGCTGGAGATGCCCAACACATGAACGCTCAGATAAATGCCATGACCCAATCCCTGCTGGAGACCGAGGACGAGGTGATGCTGCGCGACGCCGCGCGCGGGTTTCTGGCCGATGCAGCACCTGTATCGGCCCTGCGCGCCAACCGCGATGCGGGGCGCGCCCATGATCCCGCACTCTGGGCCGAGATGGCACAGATGGGCTGGACCGGCGTTCTGGTGCCCGAAGACGCAGGCGGGGCCGACATGGGCCACCGCGCGGCGGGGATATTGGCCGAGGAAATGGGCCGCACCCTCGCGGCATCGCCCTTTCTCTCCACCGCTGTCATCGCCGCCTCTGTCCTGCGAAAGGCCGGCCCGCGCGCGACAGGCGCGTTGCAGGCGATTGCGGCGGGTGACGCCACCTATGCGCTGGCGCTGGACGAGGGGCCGAAGTTCGCACCTGCCGCCACGGCCATGCGCGCCGCACGGCAGGGCAACGCGTTCCGGCTGTCCGGGATCAAGGCTTTCGTTGCGGATGGGTCCACCGCTGGCCGCGTTCTGGTTCTGGCCCGCACTTCCGGTGTGGCGGGCGACGCCGATGGGCTGACCCTGTTCGATATCGATGCGGCCCGTGCCGGGCTGGACCGGCAGGCGCTGTCCACCATCGACAGCCGCGATCATGCGCGGCTGGTGTTCGACGCGGTGGAAGCGACAGGCGACGATATCATGGGCGAGCTGGACAACGGTCTTGCCGCCCTGCGTCCCGGCCTTCACGCAGGGCAAGCGGCCCTGGCCGCCGAATTGACCGGCCTTGCAGGCGGGGCCGCCGCGATCACGCTGGGCTATCTCAAGGATCGCCGCCAATTCGACCGCACCATCGGCAGCTTTCAGGCCCTGCAACATCGGGCCGCCCATCTGTGGTCCGAGATCGAGGTGACGGCCAGCGCCATCGCCAACGCGGGTCGCGTGCTCGACCATACGCCTGGGGATGCAAGCCTTGCCGTCTCGCTTGCCAAGGCGCGCGCGGCGCAGACGGCAAAACTGGCCGTGTCCGAGGCGGTGCAGATGCATGGCGGGATCGGCATGACCGATGCCCATGACATAGGCTTTTTCATGAAACGCGCCCGCGTGGGGGCCGAATGGCTGGGCGATTATGGCCATCACGCCGCGATCATCGCCGCCGCACGCGGATTTTGACGAAAAGGGACTGACATGACTTCGACACTGACACCTGCGCATCTGTTCGACCTGACCGGCAAGGTGGCGCTGGTCACCGGGGGCGCGACCGGCATCGGGCGCATGGCCGCCGAGGGACTGGCCGCTGCGGGTGCCCGCGTCCTGATCGCCAGCCGCAAGGCCGATGCCTGTCAGGCCGTGGCGGCGGAAATCAACGCTTTGGGCGTGCCCGGCTCGGCCGAAGGCTTCGGCGGCGACGTGGCGAGCGAAGAGGGGATCAAGGCCCTGGTGGCCGAAGTGCAATCGCGCACCGACAAGCTGCACATCCTGATGAACAACGCGGGCCGCACATGGGGCGCGCCGATGGGTGAGCATCCCTATGACGCCTGGGACAAACTCCTCAGCCTCAACGTCACGGGGATGTTCCACCTGACCCAAAGCCTGCTGCCCCTGCTGCTGGCGGCGAAAACGGATGACGATCCCGCCCGCGTGGTCAATGTGGGCTCGGTCATGGGGGATATCCCCAAGGGCACGATGACCTATTCCTATGCCGTGTCCAAAGGGGCCGTGCATCACATGACCCGTGTGCTGTCCAATGATCTGGCCCCGATGGGCGTAACCGTGAACGCCATCGCGCCGGGGCCCTTCGTATCCAAGATGACCGCCTTCGCCCTCGCGGATGAGGACGGCCGCAAGAAATCGGCGCAGGGCGTGCCGCTGGGCCGCGTCGGTTGCCCCGAGGATATCGCAGGCGCGCTGCAATATCTGTGCGGGCGCGGCGGGGCCTATGTCTCGGGCGCGATCCTGCCCCTGTCCGGCGGGATGCAGTCCAACGCTCCCGGCAGCCTGTTCAACGAGGATCTGTAAGCCATGACCCTGCCCGCCACCCACACCGTCAGCCGCGCCGCCTATGAGGCGATGATCGGCACCGAGATCGGCATTTCCGACTGGTTCACCATCACGCAAGCCCAGATCGACGCATTCGCCGATTGCACCCATGACCACCAGTATATCCATGTCGATCCGGTGGCGGCGGCGCAGACACCCTTCGGCAGCACCATCGCGCATGGTTTCCTGACGCTGTCGCTGCTGTCCGCGATGGCCTATCAGATGCCCTCCATCGAGGGCGCGGTGATGGGCGTCAACTATGGCTTCAACAAGATCCGCTTCGTCTCGCCGGTCAAGGCAGGCGCGCGCATCCGGGGGCGGTTCACGCTGGCCGAACTGACGGATATCCGGCCCGGCGAGGTGCAGTTCATCACCCATGTCACGGTCGAGATCGAAGGACAGGACAAACCCGCGCTGGTCGCCGAATGGCTGTCGCGCCGTTACTTTGAAGGAGGCACCGCATGAGCATCCGTTTCGATGGCCGCGTGGCGATCGTCACCGGCGCTGGTGTAGGCCTCGGGCGCTGTCACGCGCTGGGTCTGGCCGAACGCGGGGCAAAGGTCGTCGTCAATGACCTCGGGTCCTCCACCGACGGGCGTGGCCAGTCCTCGGACGCCGCGCACGCCGTGGTTGCGGAAATCCGCGCCATGGGCGGTCACGCCATCGCCAACGGGGCCGATGTGACCGACCCCGTGCAGGTGCAGGCCATGGTGGATGAGGCGCTGGCCGAGTTCAGCCATGTGGACATTCTGGTCAACAACGCGGGCATCCTGCGCGACAAGACCTTCGCCAAGGTCACGATGGAGGATTTCCGCAAGGTCCTCGACGTGCATCTGATGGGATCGGTCCATACCACCCATGCGCTGTGGCGGCACATGGTGGAACGCGGCTATGGGCGGATCGTCTATACGACCTCAGGTTCGGGCATGTATGGCAACTTCGGTCAGTCCAATTACGGCGCGGCCAAATCCTCGCTTCTGGGGCTGATGAACGTGCTGTCGCTGGAAGGCGCGAAATACGATATCCGCGTCAACATGCTGGCCCCCACCGCCGCGACACGGATGACCGAAAGCCTGTTGCCGCCCGAAACGCTGGACCTGCTGCAACCCGAGACGATCACGCCCGGCCTTCTGGCGCTGGTGTGCGAGGATGCGCCCTCCCGCATGATCCTTGGCGCGGGTGCCGGTTGCTTCACCGAGACGAAGATCACCGAGACCGCCGGCGTCGCCCTGCAAGGCGATGCCCTGTCGGCCGAGGGTGTGATGGCCGCGATGGCCCAGATCCGTGACCCGCAGGGTCAGGCCGAAATGCGCGATGCCTTCGCCCAGACCCGCAAATATGCCCGCATGGCAGCCGAGGCCCGTGGCCTGCCGCTGCCGTGGAACGATTGACCCTGAAAGGAAAACACCATGCGTGACGCCGTCATCGTCTCAACCGCCCGCACCCCGATCGGCAAGGCCTATCGCGGCGCCTTCAATGATACCCAAGGGCAGGCCCTGATCGGCCATGCCATCACCCACGCGGTCAAACGCGCGGGGCTCGAGGGGTCCGAGATCGAAGACGTGGTCATCGGGGCCGCACTTCAGCAAGGCTCGACGGGGGGCAACATCGCCCGTCAGGCCGCGATCCGCGCCGGGCTGCCTGTCACCGTGGCGGGCATGTCGCTGGACCGTCAGTGCGCCTCGGGCATGATGGCGATTGCCACGGCGGCCAAGCAGGTCATCACCGACGGGATGGATGTCGCCATCGGCGGCGGTGTGGAATCCATCAGCCTTGTGCAGAACGACAAGATGAACCGCTTCCGCATGGGCGATCCGTGGATCAAGGCGCACAAGCCCGCGCTCTACATGTCCATGCTGGAAACCGCCGAGATGGTCGCGCGCCGCTATGGCGTCACGCGCGAGGAACAGGACGCCTATGCCCTGCAATCGCAGCAGCGCACCGCAGCCGCGCAGGCCGCTGGCAAGTTCGACGACGAGATCGTGCCGATGAGCACCGTGATGAAGGTCATGGACAAGGCCACGGGTGCCGTCAGCGATGTCGAGGTGACGCTGGACAAGGACGAGGGCAACCGCCCCTCGACCACACTGGCCGATCTGCAAAAACTGGCCCCCGTGCACAAGGACGGGCTGGAAATCTCGCAGGGCGACTACATCACCGCAGGCAATGCCAGCCAGTTGTCCGATGGGGCCTCGGCTGCCGTGATCATGGAAGCGCGCGAGGCCGAACGGCGCGGGCTGTCGCCGCTGGGCCGCTATGTCGGCATGGCCGTGGCAGGCTGCGAGCCGGATGAGATGGGCATCGGCCCTGTCTTTGCGGTGCCGATCCTGCTCAAGAAATTCGGCCTCAAGATGGACGATATCGGCCTGTGGGAGCTGAACGAGGCTTTCGCCGTGCAGGTCCTTTATTCGCGCGACCGTCTTGGCATCCCGAACGATCTGCTGAACGTGAACGGTGGGGCGATCTCGATCGGTCATCCCTATGGCATGTCCGGTGCCCGCATGGTCGGCCACGCGCTGATCGAGGGCAAACGCCGGGGCGCGAAATATGTCGTCTGCACCATGTGCGTCGGTGGCGGCATGGGTGCCGCCGGCCTGTTCGAGGTGTTCTGATGCGTCACCTGCCCAAGCAACTGCAAGGTCTGCGAATACCCGTCGTCGCCTCGCCCCTGTTCATCATCTCGAACCCCGATCTGGTGATCGCGCAATGCAAGGCGGGCATCGTCGGCAGTTTCCCGGCGTTGAACGCGCGTGAAGCCGAGGGCGAGCCGATCCTGCTGGAGGCATGGCTGAAGCGGATCACCGAGGAACTGGACCGGCACAACCAGTCCAACCCCGATTTCCCGGCGGCGCCATACGCTGTGAACCAGATCGTGCATCGTTCCAACGCGCGGCTGGAGCGGGATATCGAGATCTGCCACAAGTGGAAGGTGCCGATCTGGATCACCAGCCTTGGCGCGCGGGTCGAGGTGAACGATGCCGCCCATGACTGCGGCGGCATCGCGCTGCATGACATCATCAACAACCGCTTTGCCAAGAAGGCCATCGAAAAGGGTGCCGATGGTTTGATCGCCGTAGCCGCCGGTGCGGGTGGCCACGCGGGCGCGCAATCGCCCCTCGCGCTGATCTCGGAAATCCGCGAGTGGTTCGAGGGGCCGGTGCTGCTGTCGGGTGCCATCTCGACGGGCCGGTCGATCCTGGCCGCGCAGGCGATGGGGGCCGATCTGGCCTATATCGGCTCGCCCTTCATCGCGACGGAGGAGGCGAATGCCGACGCCGCCTACAAGCAGATGATCGTCGAAAGCGGGGCCGAGGATATCGTCTATTCCTCGCTCTTCACGGGGGTGCATGGCAATTACCTCAAGCCATCCATCATCCGCGCCGGCATGGACCCGGACAATCTGGAAACCGCCGATGCGTCATCCATGAACTTCGGCGAAGGCCGGTCCAAACCCAAATCCTGGAAGGAAATCTGGGGCGCGGGGCAAGGGATCGGCGCGGTCAAGGACGTGGTGCCCGCACGGGCGCTGGTCGACCGTCTGGCAAGCGAATATGCCGCTGCCAAGGCCGAAATGCGCGAGATCGTGAATGGCTGAACTCTGGTTGATCCGGCACGCGCAGGCCAGTTTCGGCGCGGCTGACTATGACAAGCTGTCCGATCTGGGGCATGAGCAGTCCCGCGAACTGGGTCAGGCGCTCATGCAGCTGGGGGCCAGGCCCGATGCCGTCTTCATCGGCGCGCAGCGGCGGCACCGCGAGACATGGGAAGGGATCAACACCGCGCTTGGGTTTCCGACCGATCCCGGCGTGCTGCCCGGCTTCAACGAGTTCGACTTCGGTGGCCTTCTGAACGCGCGTTATCGTGGACGGGAACGCCCCGCGAACCTGCACACCGACCGTCGGCTGCATTTCAAGATGCTGCGCGAGACCGTGCTGGAATGGCAGAAAGGCGCGATCATCGACCCGCCCGAAGCCTATGCCGCCTTTGCCGACCGCGTCCGCGATGCACGGGCACAGGCCACGGCGGGCACGCCCGAACAGGTGATCGTCGTCACCTCGGGCGGGGCCATCGGCCAGACCGTGGCCGAGGTGATGGGCGCCCCCGCCGATGCCATGATCCGCTTGCAATTGCAGATCAAGAACTGTTCTGTCTGCCGGATCGTGGTCACGCCGGGCGGTGAACATCTGGGCAGTTTCAACGAAACCCCGCATATTACCGCCGCCAATGCCGCGCGGATGCTGACCTATAGCTGAGAAAAGGACAGGGCGATGACCACCCATGCCGCCGCACAGCTTGATACCGAGGCCGTTGCCCGCTGGCTGACGGACCACCTTCCCGGCTTTGCAGGCCCGATCACGGCCGAGAAATTCGCAGGCGGGCAGAGCAACCCGACCTTCCGCCTGATCACGCCGACCGCTCGCTATGTGCTGCGGCGCAAGCCACCCGGCATCCTGCTCAAATCCGCCCATGCGGTGGAGCGCGAGTTCCGCGTGCAAAAGGCGCTGGCGGGAAGCGATGTGCCTGTCGCCCGGATGCATGTGCTGTGCGAGGATGACAGCGTCATCGGCTCGGCCTTCTATGTCATGGACGAGGTCGACGGCCGCCATTTCGACGACCCGCGCCTGCCTGACCTCGCGCGAGACGACCGCCGCGCTGTGCAGGACGAGATGAACCGCGTGCTGGCCGCGATCCATTCCGTCGATCTGAAAGCGACCGGGCTGGACGACTACGGCCCCGAAGGCAATTACTACCGCCGCCAGATCGACCGCTGGACCAAGCAGTATCGCGCCTCGGAAATGGATCACATCGCGCCCATGGAAGAGTTGATCGCATGGCTCGACACCAACATCCCCCCCGATGACGGACAGCGCACGCTGGTGCATGGCGATTACCGCATCGACAACATGCTTTTCGCCAAGGACAGCCCCGCCTGCCTTGCCGTGCTGGATTGGGAGCTGTCCACGACCGGGCACCCCTATGCCGATCTGGCCGCCGTGCTGATGCAATGGGGCATGCCGCCGGGGAACGAGGGGCGCGGGTTGGCCGGTGTGGACCGCGCGGCCCAAGGCCTGATGACGGATGCCGAATTCATCGCCGCCTATTGCGCACGGCGCGGCCTGCCGGGGATCGACCGTTTCGGCTTCTACCTGGCCTTTGCCTTCTTCCGCATGGGCTGCATTCTGCAAGGCGTTCTGAAACGCGCGGTGGATGGCAATGCCTCGAACCCCGAGCGGGCGCGCAAACTGGGCAGTTTCGTGCCCATGTTCGCCCAAAGCGGGCTGGAGGCGGCGCGGAAAGGATGACCATGCCCGACCTGAACCCCGCGCTCATCGAAGAGCCCTATCCGCTGCAGGCACACCTTGGCTTTGTCATGACCGGCTGGTCAGAAGGCTACAGCCGGTTCGAACTGCCGCTGGCCCCTTTCCTGATGAACCGTTTCGGTATTCCCCATGGGGGGGTCCATGCGATGATGCTGGATACGGTCATGGGGTTCTGTGGCTGCTATACCGGCGATCCCGATGACCGCCAGATGGCCATGACCCTGTCGATGACCGTGAATTTCATGGCACAGGCACAGGGCAAGATCATGATCGGCGAGGGACGCGTCACCGGCGGCGGGCGCAAGACGTTTTTCGCCGCAGGCACGGTGACGGATGAGACCGGCATAACCATCGCCACGGGCACCGGCGTCTTCCGCTATCGCGGACGCTAGGCCGACCTACAGACAGACCGCTTGCGCCACCCGGACGGGCGCGCATCACATATGAAGGAGATCACCCATGACCGAGATGATGAAACGCATCGCCCTGGCCCGCCGCCCCAGCGGATCGCCCGTGCCCGAGGATTTCCGCTATGAGGACGCGCCGATGCCCACAGCCGGCGAGGGCGAGGTGCTGGTCAAGGTCCAGTACATGTCGCTGGACCCATACATGCGGGGGCGTATGGATGACGCGAAATCCTATGCCAAACCGGTGCCGGTCGGTGGCACGATGGAAGGCGGCGCGGTGGGCGAGGTGATCGCGTCGAACAGTCCGCATTTCAAACCGGGCGACATCGCCTTCGGCATGTTCGGCTGGGCCAGCCACGGCTGCCTGCCGGGGCGCGAGTTGCGCAAGCTGGACCCGGCCCATGGCCCGGTCACGGCGGCACTTGGCGTGCTGGGCATGCCCGGTTTCACCGGCTGGTTCGGCCTGACGGAATACGGCAAACCCAAGGAAGGCGAGACACTGGTCGTCGCCGCCGCCACAGGCCCCGTGGGGTCCATGGTCGGCCAGATCGCCAAGGCGCGCGGTCTGCGCGTGGTGGGCGTCGCGGGCGGGGCCGAGAAATGCAAGCTGGCGGTCGAGAAATTCGGCTTCGACGTCTGCCTTGACCACCGCGCCTATGCCGACGGGCGCGAGATGCGCGCGGCCCTGGCCGAGGTCTGCCCCAAGGGCATCGACATCTATTTCGAGAACGTCGGCGGCAAGGTTCTGGAAGGGGTGATCCCCCTGATGAACGTGGGCGCGCGCATCCCCGTCTGCGGCATGATCAGCTGGTATGATCTGGGCGGTCTGGGCGGGGCCTCCGACAGCCCCGGCAAGGACAACCTGCCCAAGCTCTGGCGGACGATCCTCGTGAACCGGATGCATGTGCATGGCTTCATCATCTCGGACCATTTCGACCATTTCCCGGCCTTCCTCTCCGAGGTCGGCCCGATGGTCGCCAAGGGCAGGATCGCCGTGCAGGAAGACATCACCGAAGGGCTGGAGAACGCGCCTGCGGCCTTCATGCGGATGCTAAAGGGCGGCAATTTCGGCAAGGCCATCGTCAAAGTCGCCTGATCCGCGAGGCGGAGACGGCAGGAGCCTCCGGCGGGGATATTTATAGCAAGAAGAAATGGGGGCGGCCTTGACGGGTCGCCCCTTTTGTCATTCCGGCTGGCAGATCTCATCGGCGCGGATGGCACGCAGGGTGCGGATCAGCAGCGCCGCGATGATCACCAGCAGCACGCCCGCCAGCACCGTGCCGAAGACGCGATGCGCCGCCGATCCGGTCTGGTCGGCATAAAGGAAGCTGGCCACGGTAACGGCGGCGAAAGGAAAGGACAGCGCCCAGAACGACAGGGCGAAGGGCAGCTTCACGATGCGCGGCAGTTGCACCGCCACAAGCAGCGTGAAGAGATAGGCCCCGTTCATGAGAATACGGGCAAAGGCGTCGATCTGGCCCGTCAGGTGGAACCACGCCAGAAACCCCACGGCAGGCGGCGCGATCAGGATCACCAGCGTCGGCTGCAACCGGCCCGGCATCGGATCGTGGAAGATCAGCCGGTTCATCACCAGCGTCAGCAGCACGATCCAGAAGATCAGCCCGACCGACAGGAAATACCAGCTGATCTCGACATAGCCCATCTGCACGCCCGCAATCGGGACGATCACATTCCCCACCGCAGGGATGAACCACGCCGGCGACAGATGCGGTGTCTGAAAGGCCCGGTGTCCGATCCAGCCGGAAATGACGGCAATGGTCAGCATCCCCTGCAACCCCATGCCGAAGAGCCACAGCCCCTCGGCCACGGCAGGTGCGCGCGACAGGGTCAGCGTGGCGATCAGCAGTATCGAGATCGAGATGGCCGGAAAGAAAGCCAGCCGGACCGGATGGTTCCACTCGGCCCGCACCGCCGCAGGGTAGCGCTGTGCCTTGAGCGCATAGAAGACCGAGACCAGACCGAAGATCACGATCGCCGATGCATAGGCCAGGTCCGATCCCCAGGACGCCAGACCAAAGGCATGCTCGACGGCGCGCAGCGCCAGCGACAGGCCCGTCATGCCCATCACGATGGCAAAGAAGGTGACGGGGAAATGCTCCAGCCGATTGTGGGTGCCAGCGGGGGCCGGTTTCGCCTGCGGGATATCTGTCATGGCCTGAGTCTTTCCGTGCTTCGCCTGTTGCACCGCAAAACAGCAGGTCGGCGCGGCAATGTCACGCGCTTCCGGTGACAGGCGCGCCCTGCCGCCCCTGCGCGGGGGTGCCGCCCCTACATCATCCCGAGCAGCCGGGCCGCGTTGTTCTTGAGGATATCGGGGCGCAACTCGTCCTTGATGTCGATCTTCTCGAAATCGGCCAGCCAGCGTTCGGGGCTGATCATCGGCCAGTCCGAGCCGAACAGAACCTTCTTGCGCAGGATCGAATTGGCATAGCGCACGAGGATCGGCGGGAAATACTTGGGCGACCAGCCGGACAGGTCGATATAGACATTGGGCTTGTGCTGGGCGACGGCCAGCGCCTCCTCCTGCCAGGGGAAGGACGGGTGCGCCATGATGATCTTCATGTCGGGGAAATCCACCGCCACATCATCCAGATACATCGGGTTGGAGTATTTCAGCCGCATCCCGTTGCCACCGCGCATCCCCGAGCCGACACCGGTCTGGCCGGTGTGGAACAGTGCGATGGCGCCTGCCTCCTGGATCGCCTCATAGAGCGGATAGGCGAAACGCTCGTTGGGATAGAAGCCCTGAAAGGTCGGGTGAAACTTGAACCCCTTGATCCCGTAATCCGCGACCAGACGGCGCGCCTCGCGGACGCCCATCTTGCCCTTGTGCGGGTCGATCGAGGCGAAGGGGATCAGCACATCGGCATTGGCGGCGGCGATCTCGGCCACTTCTTCGTTCTTGTAGCGGCGATAGCCGGTCTCGCGCTCGGCATCGACGGGAAAGATCACGGCGGCGATGTTCTGTTCGCGGTAATGGGCGGCGGTTTCCGCCATGGTCGGCGGATGCGACCATGGCGCGCCGAAATACCTGGCCATGGTGGATTGCAGGTCGTCATACCCGTCATCCGTATGACAGCCGCAGGGTTCCTCGGCATGGGTGTGGATGTCGATGGCGCGGATCTTGTCGAGGTCGATCATGTCCGGGTTCCTTCACTGATCTGTCTGGTCGATGCGACGCAGCAGCGCCACAAGGGTGGCACGCTCCTCGGCGGACAGGGCTGCCAGCATCGCGTCTTCATGCGCCTCAAGGGCGGCCACGGCGGCACGGCGCCGCTTGATCCCCGCAAGCGTGGCCCGCAAGGCAAAGGAGCGGCGGTCGCTCAGCACGCGGTGCCGCCCGATCAGCCCGGCCTCTTCCAGCGCGTCGATGATCAGCACGGTGTTCGAGCGTTCCATGTTCAGGCTGGCGGCCAATTGCGATTGCGTCACATCGGGCGTGTCGCAAATCACCGAGAGCGCCGAAAAGGTCGTGATCCGCAGGCCCAACGGTTCCAGCACACGGGCGGCGTCGGCCTGCATCAGATGGGTCGCGCGCTTCATCGTATAGCCGACAAGCTGGCGCAGGGATCGGTCAAGTCCCACGGTCGGGACCATGGGCGTCTCGGCAGCAGGGGCAGGTTTGCGGGTCATGACATCACCGGAACGTGGGACTGCGTTTCTGCAGGAACGCTTTCAGGCCCTCCTGCGCGTCCGGGCTGGTCTGGGTCAGCGCGGCACAAAGGCTTTCGGTGAACAGGCCGTCAGCCTTGGACATGTCCTCGATCCGGGCCAGCGCATGGATCATGATATAGTTGGACAGGCCCGCGTTGCTGGCGATCTTGCCCGCCAGATCGCGCGCCAGTTCCATCGCCTGCCCCGGTCCCACGGCATAGTGGCACAGGCCCAGTCGCAGACCCTCTTCCGAGTCGTATTTGCGCCCGGTCAGCATCATCTCGATCATCCGGTCCGCGCCCAGAATACGCCCGACGCGCACCGAGGCCCCGCCGCCCACATAGATGCCACGCCGCCCTTCGGGAAGCTGGAAGATGACCGAAGGCTCGGCGATGCGGACATGGGTGGCCGTGGCAAGCTCCAGCCCGCCGCCGATCACCGCGCCCACCATGGCCGAGACCACCGGCAGACCGGAGAACTGGATCTTGTCCATCACCGCATGCCAGCCGCGCGAATGCCGTAGCGTGCCCTCGGCGTCGCGGGTCACATGTTCGCTCAGGTCCAGCCCGGAGCAGTAATGCCCGCCGGTGCCGGTCAGGATCACCACTTTCACGGCCTTGGGGGGATCAGAGAAAAACGCATCCAGCTCGGACAGAAGCTGATCGTTCATGGCGTTCCGCTTGTCGGGACGGTTCATGGTCAGGGTCGCAACGGGACCCTCGATATCAAGGGTCAGGGTCTGCATCCGCGATCTGGTCATCTGTTCGGCCTTTTTGGCTATATGTCATAACTATCTGGGCACAGGCAGGGAAAGACAAGCCCCGGCCCCCTCGATCCGCAAGAAAAGGGGGGTCGGGGACGCTTGTTCAGTACATCAGGCGTAGGGCAAACAGGGTGATGCCCGGAAACAGCACAAGAATGATCACGCGGATGATGTCGGAGGCGACGAAGTAAAGAACCGCCTTGTAGGTCTCGATCATCGGGGTCAGCCGGTCCATCGAGTTGATGACGAAAAGGTTCATGCCCACCGGCGGCGTGATCAGGCCGACTTCGACGACGATCAGCACAAGGATACCGAACCAGATCGCCACTTCCTCGGTCGTCATGCCGAAGTCCAGATTGGCGACGATCGGGAAAAAGATCGGGATCGTCAGCAGGATCATCGACAGGCTGTCCATCACCGCACCAAGGATCAGATAGATCAGCAGGATCACGGTCAGCACCATCCACGGGCTGAGACCAAGGCCGACCACATAGTTCGACAGTTCCTGCGGCACCTGTGTCAGCGCCAGAAAGCCGTTGTAGAAGGCAGCCCCCAGCACGATGAAGAAGATCATCGCCGTGGATCGCGCCGTGGCCATGAAGCTTTCGACGAAGCTGTGGCGGTTCAGCCCGCCGTTGACCAAGGCGATCAGCCCGGTGCCCAGCGCGCCGACAGCCGCACCTTCCGTGGGGGTGAAGACGCCCAGATAGATGCCGCCGACAACCACCAGAAACACGGTCAGCACGGGCCAGACATCCAGAACGGCACGCCAGCGCTGCGCATAGGGCATCCGCTCCCGCGCGGTTCCTGCCCGGTCCGGGTGGATGCGCGCATAGATCGCGATGGTCAGCATGTAGCCGACAGCGGCCAGAATGCCGGGAATGAAAGCCGACAGGAACAGCTTGGCGATGTTCTGCTCGGTCAGGATGGCATAGATCACCAACACGACCGAGGGCGGGATCAGGATGCCCAGCGTGCCCCCTGCTGCCAGCGTGGCGGTCGAGAACCCGCCGGCATAGCCATAGCGGCGCAGTTCGGGCAACGCGACCTGGCTCATCGTGGCGGCGGTTGCCAGCGACGATCCGCAGATCGCGCCGAAACCGGCGCAGGCGCCCACGGCGGACATGGCGACACCGCCCTTGCGATGGCCCAGCCATGCTTCGGCCGCCTTGAACAGCGATTGCGACATCCCGCCCAGCGTGGCGAAATGGCCCATCAGCAGGAACATCGGGATGATCGACAGCGAATAGCTGGAAAAGGTGGAATAGGTCTCGGACTTCAGGCGCGAAAAGCCCATGTTGAAGGTGCCGGTGGCGAAGTAGAGACCGAACAGGCCCACAAGGAACATCGCCAGCCCGATCGGCACGCGCAGAAAGATCAGGGTCAGCAGGACGGGAAAGGACGCAATCCCGATTTCAAGCGTGGTCAATGGTCTGCTCCCCCGATGGACAGGATGGTCTGGTTGCGAAAGAACTCGGCCACACGGACGATCGCGATATAGACCCCGACCACAGCCGCTACCACGGCACCGACCAGGCTGGCCGCATAGGACCACCAGATCGGAAACTGCAACAGGAAGCTCGTTTCACGATATTGCATCTTGGACAGCAGCCCCTCGTAAAGCTGCACAGCGATCAGGATCAGCACACCGGCGAAGATGATGTCGACTACCATCTGGATCATCCGGTTGACCTTGACCGACAGCGCGGCGGTGAAGATGTCGACGGTCGCGTGACCACCCGTGATCTGGCACAGCGGGATGAAGGCGAAAATGGCAAAGGCCACCCCGGCCTCGACCAGCTCGAAATCGCCAAGGATCGGGCCCACGCCCGTGTCCAGCAGCGTCTTGGCGAAATCGCCCAGGACCGCCGTGACCGGCCCGGAATGCAGAAGCGTATTCAACGCCCGTCCCAGCACCGAGACGCAGACCAGGATGATCAGGGCCGTCAGGACCAACCCGCCCAGCACCGCCATCGCGCGGGCCAGACCATTCATGAACCTGTGCATCGCAGTGGCCTTCCCAAGGTTGAAGATGAAACCGTCAAACAGTGTCCCGCGACGCGTTCGCCGCAGGACACCACAAGGCAATAGGATCAGTTGGTATGCTTGGCAATCAGCGCCTTGGCCTGATCGACGACAGCCTGACCGTCAAGACCTGTCTTGTTCAGGTTCTCGATCCAGTCGGCCTCGACACCGGCGGCGGCCTCTTTCCACTCTGCCACCTGCTCGGGCGTCAGCGTGATGATGTTGTTGCCCGCCGCAACCGCGACTTCCCGCGAGGGTGCGTCGCCACCGGCCTGTGTCTTGCCCGCGAAGGCCGAGAATTCCAGACCGGAGTTGTTGTCGATCACCGCCTTCAGATCATCGGGAAGGCTGTCATACTTGTCCTTGTTCATCGCGAAGATGAACGAGGTCGTGTAGAGCGACTCGCCACCGAATTCGGTGTGATTGCCCACCAGTTCCGACATCTTGAGCGAGGCGGTCACTTCCCACGGAATCACGGCCGCGTCGATCACGCCCTTGGACAGGGATTCCGGGATCGCAGGCACCGGCATCCCGATGGGCGTGGCCCCCAGCGCCGTGAAAAGCTGCGTCGTGGTGCGGGTCGGTGCGCGCAGTTTGACCCCGTTCAGGTCAGCGACGGAAGTGATCGGGTTCTTCGAGTGGATCACGCCGGGACCATGGACCCAAACGCCGAGCGTCTTGAAATCCTTGAATTCGGTGTCCAGCAGATTGGCTTCGGCATAATCCCAATAGGCGCGGCTCGTCGCTTCGGCATTGGTCATCATGAAGGGCAGTTCGAACACCTCGGCCTGCGGGAAGCGGCCCGGCGTATAGCCCGCCACGGTCCAGACGATATCCGCGACACCGTCGATCACCTGGTTGATCAGCTCGGGCGGGGTGCCACCCAGCTGCATCGAGGGAAACCGGTCGATCTTGATACGGCCTTCGCTGTCCGCCTCGACCTTGTCGGCCCAGACATCCAGGATCAGCTTCGGCACGTTGGCCTGCGCCGGCAGGAACTGGTGCAGCTTCAGCGTCACTTCCTGTGCATGCGCGCCGACACTCATGCCGGCCAGCAGTGCGGCGGTGGCAACTGTGCGCAGGGCCGTTTTCATCATCGTCATGTCTTGATCCTCCCTAGGATGGTGTGAAACCGACCCGTTTTTCTGTCCGGGTTCGGGTCTTCGATGGCCGGATGTCGCCCACGATCCTCATGGTTCGAAATCCGGCTGGCGTGCGGGATGCGCTTCGGCAAAAGCCTCAAGCGCCTCGCAGCGCGCATGGATGGACGCGATGCGTTTCAGGTGGCTGATATCCACACCGAAGCGCGTCGCGGAAAAGACTTGCGGCACCAGGCAGACATCGGCCAGCCCGGGTGTATCCCCATAGCAGAAGGCCGTCTCGCGGTCGCGTTTCGCTAGCAGCGCCTCGCAGGCCTCAAGCCCGTCGGTCAGCCAGCGGGTCAGCCACTTCGTCGTGGCCGCGGCATCGGCGCCGAATTCATCGGTCAGGTATTTCAGCACCCGCAGATTCTGCAGCGGATGGATCTCGCAGGCGATGACCTGCGCAAAGGCCCGCACCCGCGCCCGTGCCAGCGGATCGGTCGGCAGCAATGCAGGCTCGGGATGAGTCTCGTCCAGCCATTCGAGAATCGCGAGGGACTGCGTCAGCTCGGCCCCGTCATCGGTGATCAGCGCCGGCAGCAGGCGCTGCGGGTTGATGGCGCCGAATTCCGGCGATTTCTGCGCCCCCTGCTTGAGGTGGACGGATTCGAAATCGTAATCCAACCCCTTGAGATTGAACGCGATCCGGCAGCGATAGGACGATGAACTGCGGAAATAGCCATAGAATTTCATGCGCAAACCCGTGAAAGGGCGATGATGTTCATCTGTGACATGAGCCCTCCTCCCAAAGGTTCCCACCGATACGATGTATACTTATAATTATAAACTACTTCTATTTGATACCGCATCTGCCGGGTTTAACCAAGCCGTTCCTGCCCCCGATGCAGCCCTCGCCCCTCGGTCAGAGCTAAACCGACCGCTTGGTTGACTTTGCGATCACGGGCCTCGCCTGTCAATAGGCATGTGGTCGCGCAAGTCTTATGCCCTTGCCCTGATCCGGGCAAAATAAAAGGGCCGGTCGAAACCGGCCCTTCCGATCATCCCTGTCAAAGACAGATCAGTTCAGCGCAGCATCGCTGATCACATGGGTCCATGCGCCTTCGGGCTCTTTGGTGATCACGGGATCGGCGCCCGCCGCCAGCAGCGTGGCCACGGTGCGCTCATAGTCGGCCGGATCAAGCGCGCCGTTCGACCCTGCGGTCAGCTTGGCCACCTCGCCCATCATCCGCTTCTGATGCGCCTCGGTCTGCGCGCCGGTCTGATCGTTGTCCAGAACGATCATCGCCGCTTCATCCGGGTTCTCCTCGGCGTATTTCCAACCCTTCATCGAGGCGCGCACGAAACGGGCCATCTTGTCGACGAAAGCCGGATCGGACAGGTTCTCTTCCAGAACGTAAAGACCGTCTTCCAGCGTGGCGACGCCCTGATCCTCATACTTGAAGGTCACCAACTCCTCAGGCGTCACGCCCGCGTCGATCACCTGCCAGTATTCGTTATAGGTCATGGTCGAGATGCAATCCGCCTGCCGCTGGATCAGCGGATCGACGTTGAAACCCTGCTTCAGGACCTCGACTCCGTTCTCGCTCTTGCCATCGGTGGAAATCCCCATCTTGCTCATCCAGCTCATGAAGGGGAATTCGTTGCCGAAGAACCAGACGCCGAGCGTGCGGTTCTTCAGGTCATCCGGCGTCTCGATCCCCGCGTCCTTCCAGCAGGTCAGCATCATACCCGAGGATTTGAAAGGCTGGGCGATGTTCACCATCGGCAGACCCTTCTCGCGCGCGGCCAGTGCTGCGGGCATCCATTCCACGGTCACATCGGCGCCACCACCGGCCAGAACCTGCGTGGGGGCAATATCGGGACCACCCGGAAGGATGGTGACGTTCAGGTCTTCTTCCTCGAAGAAGCCCTTGTCGAGCGCCACGTAATAGCCCGCGAACTGGGCCTGCGTGACCCATTTCAGTTGCAGTGTCACATCGTCCGCGGCCCATGCAGGCGCGCTGGCCAGACCCATGGCAAGGGCGGCACCAGTCATCAGTTTCTTCATTCTCTCATACTCCTTGTTGAACGTTTTTTCTGTGTTCGGCCTTTTGCGGCTTCTTGTTGATGATCTGCTACCTGCGTTGCGAGGGATGCCAGAAGGTCATCGCCCGCTCGATCCAGACCACGATACCATAGAACGCCGTCCCGGCGATGGCGGCGACGATGATCTCGGCCCAGACCAGATCAATCGACAGGCTGCCCACCCCGGTCGAGATGCGGAACCCCATGCCCCGCGTCGGCGATCCGAAATACTCCGCTACGATGGCCCCGATCAGCGCCAGCGTGGTGGCGATCTTCAACCCGTTGAAGACGAAGGGCATGGCCGCAGGAAGACGCAGCTTCAGCAACGTCTGCATATAGCCCGCCGCGTAAGTGCGCATCAGGTCGCGCTGCATCGCATCGGTCTCGCGCAGGCCTTGCACCGTGTTCACGAGGATCGGGAAAAACACCATCACCACCACGACCGCCGCCTTGGACTGCCAGTCGAACCCAAACCAGCTGACCAGAATGGGCGCGATCCCCACGATGGGCAGCGCCGCCACGAAATTGCCTACCGGCAACAGGCCACGGGTCAGGAATGCCGACCGGTCGATCAGGATCGCCGTCACGAAGGCCGCCGTGCTGCCGATGGCAAAGCCGGTCAGCGCACCCTTGAGAACGGTCTGGCGGAAATCCTCCCACAATATGTCCGTGGAACTGGCGAATGTCTGCGCCACGGCGGACGGCGCGGGCAGGATCACCGGCGAGACGCCCAAGCCCCGCACCAGCCCCTCCCACAACACGATCAGAGTCACACCGAACAGCACCGGCACGAGGATGCGCACCGCGCGCGTGCCATGCCATGCCGAATTCGCCAGCCGGGCGTTCAGCACCCATGCACCCGCCCAGAAGATCAGCGCGAAGACAAGCCAGCTCATGCCTGCATCCCCATCCGCTTCAACGTGATGCGCTGCGCCAGATCCAGCAGCGTGACCAAGGCACCGGCCAGGATCGCCGCCGCCACCAATGCGGCCCAAATCGCCAGCGGCGTACCGAACTGATCCCCGATCAGGATGCGCGCGCCCAGCCCGCTGATCGCGCCTGTCGGCAACTCGCCAACGATGGTGCCCACCAGCGCCGCCGCGATCCCCACTTTGAGCGAGGTGAACAGATACGGCACCGACGCGGGCAACCGCAGCTTCAGAAAGGCTTGAAAGCCGGATGCATTGTAGGTCTTGAGCAGATCAAGCTGCGCATGGGCGGGCGAGCGCAGCCCCTTGACCATGCCCACCAGCACCGGGAAGTAGCACAGATACGCCGAAATGATCGCCTTGGGCACCGTCCTGTCCGTGATGCCAAGCTGCGAGGACAACACGATGATCATCGGCGCCAGCGCCACGATGGGCACCGTCTGGCTGATGATCGCCCAGGGCATCAGGCTCATATCCACCACCCGCGAATAGACGATGGCCACCGCCCCCAGAACGCCCAAAGCCGTGCCCAGCGCAAAGCCCCACAGGGTCGATTGCAGCGTGATCCAGCCATGATAGATGAGCGAGCGTTTCGACATCGCCCGCCCGTTCAGCGCCATATCCGCCGTGGTGTTCCACAGCTCGGTCGCCACCTGCCCCGGCGTGGGCAGACGCGGCCGGTCCATCGCATAGGTCTCGCCGATCTGCACCGGATTGCGCAGCATCAGCGCCCAGACAGACACCTCCTGCCGCTCCAGCGCGGTTGCGGGCACCAGTTCCGCCCCGCCCCGCTGCGCCTGATCCAGCGCCACGCGAATGTTCATCGGGGCCACGGCGGCGTACCAGACGCCAAGGATCACGGCCAGAACCGTCAGGATCGGCAGCGCATTCCTCATGCCTGCGCCCTTTCAGGATGCGCCGGGTGCCGCCGCTCAATCGTCATAGGCGTGCCCCGCCCGCAGCCCGTCGCGGACGCGATGGGCGATTTCGATGAACTCGGGGCTGTCGCGGATCTCCAGCGGACGTGCGCGCGGCAGGGGGCTGTCGATCACATCGGTGATCCGCCCCGGCCGCGGCGACATCACGACGATCTTGGTGGACAGATAGACCGCCTCGGGGATGGAATGGGTCACGAAACAGATCGTCTTGTTGGTCCGGTCCCACAGCTTCAGCAACTGCTCGTTCAGGTGGTCGCGCACGATCTCATCCAGCGCGCCAAAAGGCTCGTCCATGAGCAGGATATCGGCGTCAAACGCCAGCGCGCGCGCGATACTGGCGCGCTGCTGCATCCCGCCGGACAGCTGCCAGGGGTATTTCTTCTCGAACCCGCCCAGTTCGACCAGCTCCATCACACGTTTCACCCGCGCGTCCTGATCGGCGCGGTCATAGCCCATGATCTCCAGCGGCAGGCGGATATTGCCACCGATGGTGCGCCACGGATAAAGCCCCGCCGCCTGAAACACATAGCCATAGGCGCGCGCGCGGCGCGCCTCCTCGGGGCTGGTGCCATTGACCGTGATCTGCCCCGCTGTGGGCTGTTCCAGATCGGCCATCACCCGCAGAAACGTGGTCTTGCCGCAGCCCGAGGGGCCGATGAAACTGACGAAATCACCCCGGTTGATATCCAGCGACACATCACGCAGCGCATGCACCGGCCCGTCGCCGGTCTGAAAGGTCAGATCAAGGCTCTTGGCACTGATCACGGGTTGGATGGTCACGTCTGTCTTCTCCTGCTGGCCGCAGTATTGGCTGGCGGCGGGGTCCCGGATCAAGCCCGGAACCCGCTTGTTCTGCATCATTTCTGATCGGAATCAGATTCCTGCCGGAATATTCAGCGGATCGCGCTGGATCATCTTGGGCGCGGTCAGCTCCTTCCACTTGCTCAGCGCCACATTGGCCGACGGAAATGCCGGACGCGGCACGAAACGGCCCCGACCGGGCTGCGGCTGGCTGTTCTGCCCCCAGGCCCAGATCACCTCGCCCCGGCTCAGGGTATAGCGGCTCTGCGCCTTGACCTGGAAGCCTTCAAAGACGTTGTAATCCAGCACCGAATGGTGGTTCGAGGCAGAGATCGTCTTGCTGATCTTGGGATCCCAGACCACGATATCGGCATCCGCCCCTTCGACGATTGCCCCCTTCTTGGGATAGATGTTGAGGATCTTGGCCACATTGGTGCTGGTCGCCGCCACGAATTCATTGGGCGTCAGGCGGCCCGTTTCCACCCCTTCGGTCCAGAGCACCGCCAGACGTTCCTCCAACCCGTTCGACCCGTTCGGGATGATGCGGAAATCATGCCGCCCTGCGCGCTTTTGCGCCGTGGAAAAGGCCGCGTGATCGGTGGCCACCACCTGCAATGATCCCGCCTGCAACCCGGCCCAGAGGCTGTTCTGATGATCCTTGGACCGGAACGGCGGGCTCATCACCCGGCGCGCGGCGTGGTCCCAATCCTTGTTGAAATACTCGCTTTCATCCAGCGTCAGGAACTGGATCAGCGGCTCGCCATAGACACGCATCCCCTTCTGGCGCGCGCGCCGGATTGCCTCATGCGCCTGCTCGCAGGACACATGCACGATATAGAGCGGCACACCCGCCGCATCGGCGATGGTGATGGCGCGGTTCGCCGCCTCGCCCTCGAACTCGGGCGGGCGGGAATAGGCATGACCTTCGGGTCCGGTGATCCCCTGATCGAAGTATTTCTGCTGCATCTCGGCCACCAGATCGCCGTTCTCGGCATGGACCATCGGCAGCGCGCCCAGTTCGGCGCAGCGCTTGAACGAGGCGAACATCTCGTCATCCTCGATCATCAGCGCGCCCTTGTAGGCCATGAAATGCTTGAAGCTGTTCACCCCCATCTCGACCGCGTCCTTCATCTCGTTGAAGACGGTCTCGTTCCAGCCGGTGATCGCCATGTGATAGCCCACATCGGAACAGATCTGCGGTGCAGACTTGCGGTGCCATTCGTTGATCGCGTTCTTGATGCTGCCATCCGCACCGGGCAGGCAAAAATCCACGATCATCGTGGTGCCACCGACCGCCGCGGCCCAGGTGCCGCTCTCGAAGGTTTCCGCCGCCGTGGTGCCCATGAAGGGCATTTCCAGATGGGTATGCGGATCGATCCCGCCGGGGATCACATAGGCCCCTTCGGCGTCGATATATTCGTCGCCCTTCAGGTTCTCGCCGATCTGCTTGATGGTCTCGCCCTCGATCAGCACATCGGCCTTCCACGTGCGGTCCGCCGTGCAGACCATGCCGCCCTTGATCACCTTGGTCATCTCAACCCTCCTTGTCGCGCGAAACGAGGCTCTGTGGCCCCTGCTTCATCTTGCTTCAAATACTCCGGGGGTCCGGGGGCTGGCCCCCGGCCCTGTCCTCTCATCACTCGGCGATGCCCGCCGTCTCGACCACCGCGTGCAGCAGCACGTCGCAACCCGCGCGCGCCCAGTCCTTGGTGATCTCCTCGGCCTCGTTATGGCTCAGCCCGTCCACGCAGGGCGTCATGATCATGGCCGAAGGCGCGACCTGATTGATCCAGCAGGCATCGTGCCCGGCACCCGAGATCACGTCCATATGGCTGTAACCCAACCGCTCCGCTGCGTTGCGGATCGCGGTCACGCAGCCCTCGTCAAAGGCGGGCGGATCGAAGGCGCCCACGACCTCGGCTTCGAAGTCGCAGCCCAGGGCCTTGCAGATACCGGGGGCCTTCTCGTTCAGTTCGGCCACCATCGCCTCAAGCGTTTCCAGAACGTGACTGCGGAAATCGACGGTAAAGACCACCTTTTCCGGGATAACGTTGCGGCTGTTGGGATAGACGTCGATATGCCCGATCGCGCCCACGGCGGCGGGCTGATGCGCCATCGCGATCTCATGCACCAGTTCGGTGATCTGCGCCAATCCGCGCCCCGCGTTGCGGCGCATCTTCATCGGGGTCGACCCGGTGTGCTGGCCCTTGCCCGTCACCGTGCATTGCACCCAGCGCAGGCCCTGCCCGTGGGTGACAACCCCTACATCCTTGGCTTCCGCCTCAAGGATCGGGCCCTGTTCGATATGCAGCTCGAAATAGGCATGCATCTTGCGCGCGCCCACGGGTTCGTCGCCTTCCCAGCCGATCCGCTTCAACTCATCCCCGAACCGCTTGCCCTTGGCGTCCACACGGTCCTTGGCCCAGTCTTCCTCCAGCACGCCTGCAAAGACGCCGGAGGACAGCATGGCGGGAGCAAAGCGGGTGCCCTCCTCATTCGTCCAGTTCACGGCCACGATGGGATGGCGGGTGCGGATGCCCAGATCGTTCAGCGTGCGGATCACCTCCAGCCCGCCCAGAACGCCCAGAACCCCGTCGTATTTTCCGCCCGTGGGCTGGGTATCCAGATGCGATCCGACATAGACCGGCAGGGCATCGGGGTCGGTGCCGGCGCGCGTGGCGAACATGTTGCCCATCGTGTCCAGCCCCATGGTGCAGCCCGCCTCCTCGCACCAGCGCTGGAACAGGGCGCGGCCTTCGGCATCCTCGTCGGTCAGGGTCTGGCGGTTGTTGCCGCCCGCGATCCCGGGGCCGATCTTGGCCATCTCCATCAGGCTGTCCCACAGGCGGTCCGGGTTGATCTTGAGGTTTTCACCGGGTGCAGGCATCGCGTTCATTCCCTGTTTCTGCAGTCATCCGGCAGGTTCCATCCACGCTGCCGTAAGGGGTCGCGAGGGACCGCCTGTCCGCACTATGATGGTGCATCTGCCTTGTTGCTTTTTTACCATTTGGTAAAGTGACGATTGCAACCTGCGGCACCTGTGTCAAGATTTGTCTTGAAGCGCCGGTCTGGACGCAGCGTGGTGGTTCGGTTAGCGATGAATTTCGCAGCAAGAGAGGGCCGATGAAGAACGCAGCGAAGACAGGGATGGCTCGGGCGCTCAGGGTGCGGGCGGAACCTGTTGTGAAACGCAGTCGCATCCAGACGCGCAATCGCCGGCTGATCCTCGATGCCGCACTCGAGGTGTTCTCGGCGCACGGGTTTCGCGGGGCGACGCTGGACCAGATCGCGGCGCAGGCGGGGCTGTCCAAGCCGAACATCCTCTATTACTTCGATGGCAAGGAAACGATCCATGTCACGCTGCTGAACCAGCTGATGGAGACATGGCTTGACCCGCTGGAGCAGATGGACCCGGACGGGGAACCGCTGGAGGAGATCATCGCCTATGTCCGGCGCAAGCTGGATATGGCGCAGGCCTATCCGCGGGAGAGCCGGCTGTTCGCCAACGAGATCCTGCAGGGCGCGCCGCGGATGGGGCCGCATCTGGAGGCGCGGCTGAAACCGCTGGTGGATGAGAAGGCCGCGCTGATCGCGGCCTGGGCGGCGGCGGGGCGGATCGCGCCGGTCGATCCCCGGCACCTGATCTTCTCGATCTGGGCCACCACCCAGCACTACGCGGATTTCGAGGCACAGGTGAACGTGCTGATGCCCGAGGGTGGGGTGTTTCCGGGGGCGGGGACCTATCTGGAAACGATGTTCCGCCGGATGCTCAAGGTCTGATCCGGGGGTGTCCCACGATGGGACATTTTTCAGGCCCAATGATTTCAACGGGTTGGATCATCGCCTTCACCAATTCTTAAGAATTGAACGCACAGCGCGCAGCCGCACTTTGCCGGGTTGGAAGCGCAGGGACATGGGCACGGGAGCGATGTTCCGCTTGAACCTGAGGGTCACGAAACGGATGAGACATGGGTAGAGCTCACCGGGCCTCAGCCCTGAGGCGTGTCCGAAGGATATCCCGCCTTTCCGGTATGCAGCACCAGGAAAATGCTCGTGACAATGGTCCAGTCGCAAGACTATGGTTCGGGTTGAAAGAGGCCACGCCGCTGCATGCACCACGCGAAGGGACCGAATGAGCGGAGCTTTCCAACACAACGCTGTCCCGAGTGATGTCGTTTCAGCCGAGGATGCCTTTCTCGCATTCCACGAAATGACGCCGGACGGCTTCATGATGTTTCGCGCCGTGAGAGCCGGGGACGGTGCGATCTCGGATCTGCAATGGACCTTTGTGAACAAGGCGGGCGCGCGGATCGTGGGCCGCGCGGCAGAGGACCTCTTGGGCAAGTATCTTCTGGTCGAGATGCCCGGAAACAGGGACGAGGGCCTGTTCGATGCCTATGTGAAAGTCATCGAGACGGGGCAGACCTGGCAGAACGAGTTCTACTATGACCATGCCGGGATCACGGGGTGGTTCCGCACCACGGCGACGCGGTCGGGTGACGGTCTGGCGCTTTCCTTCGCGGATATCTCGGAGGTGCGGGCGGGTGACAAGAGGCTGCGGGACCTTATCGACAGCGTGCTTGCCTTTGTGGGCGTTTTGTCCGTCGACGGGGTATTGCTGGAGGCCAACCAGCCAGCGGTTGCAGCCGCCGGGGGAGATCGTGACACGGTGATCGGGCGCCCTTTCTGGGATTGCTACTGGTGGGACGTCAATCAAGCCACGAAAGACCGGCTGAAACTTGCGGTCGCTTCGGCGGCGGCGGGTGAGCTGGTGCGCTATGACGCCGAGATCCAGGTTGCGGGCGAACAGAGGCTCTGGATCGATTTCCAGATCGCCCCGGTTTTCAATTCTGCCGGTGAGGTGACGGAACTGATCCCGTCCGGCGTCGATATCACCGAGCGCAAACTCGCCGAGGCGCATCGGGAATTGCTGATCAAGGAACTGAGCCACCGGGTCAAGAATACGCTGGCGACGATCCAGTCGATCGCCGGGCAGTCGATCCGGGCCGCCGAAACGATGGACGATTTCAGGGGGTCGTTCGGCGCGCGTCTGCGGGCGATTGCGGCATCCCATAATCTGCTGGTCGAGACGGACCATCAGCTTGTGCCTGTCACCGCCCTCGTGCGCGCGCAGGTCCTGCCCTATGCCTCGGATGAGGCGCGCGTCACGGTCGAGGGGGTGGATATTGATCTTCCCGGAGAAATCGCGCATGCGCTGGGACTGGTTCTGCATGAGCTGGCGACGAATGCATCGAAATACGGTGCCTTGTCATCTCAGGCGGGGACGGTTCATGTGAAATGGAGCGTTCAGGACCAAGATGGTGTGCCGCATCTGCATCTGCGCTGGCTTGAACGCGGTGGACCCGAAGTCAAGACGCCGACGCGCAGGGGATTCGGGACCCGTCTGATCGAACGGAGCCTGTCAGCGGACGGCGACAGCGCAGTAATAGAACACGACCCCGCGGGTCTTTCGTGCAGATTGGTGATGGGCCTCGAATGAGCAAGCAAGACCGGATTTTGATCGTCGAAGACGACGCACTCATCGCGATGGACCTTGAAGACGAGTTGACCGACCGGGGGTTCGATCCGGTGAGCGCGGCGACGATTGCCCATGCGCAGCAGGTTCTTGAAAGCGAGCCGCTGATGTTCGTGGTCCTGGACATGCATCTGAGGTCCGAGACGACCTTCGAATTTGCCCGGGAGTTGCAGGAGAGGGGCGTCGCTTTCCTCTTCCTGTCGGGCAATGACCGCTCTTCCCTGCCGGAGGACCTGCAGTCGAGCAAGATCCTCGAAAAACCGGTCCACTACGATACGCTCGTCGAGATGATCGGCTGACCCGAGAGTGTCTTTCCGGCGGCGGCGCAGGGCCTGATCCGGGGGTGTCCCATGATGGGACATTTTCCGAGGCCAATGATTTCAATGGGTTGGCGGGGCGTGTTAGGGATTTGTTAGGGGGTGTTGTCACTTCATTTACATTCGGATCATTGAAGGTGCACGGTTTAAACTCGAAGGAATAATTTGAGCAAAAACTTAAGCGATGGGCCTGCCAAAAGAAGAACTGCGCATTCGCACCGATCCACGATGCGACTCCTCAGAGCACAGTTTTTTCCAGTCGACGCAGAAGCACCGACGCAAAAGACAAATGGTCGAGGCAAAGATCAATAGGATCGACAAGATTATCATGGCCACGCGGATTCCGTATTGCAGACATGGCCCCTGCAAAGATGAACTTGTAACCCATCTGTTCATCAACTTCGCTAGGTGTGGATAGAGCCGTTAGTTTTATTTTTGGGTTGTCCCCTGCGAATGCAGTCATCATTAGCTTGTGGCCACTTTCGCTAATGTCAGAAAGCTTTTTAACTTCATTGTCTAGATACTTGAAAGCCTCAAAAGTGGCTTGAGAAAAGTGTCCATCTTCAAATAATTTCAATGAAACAGAACTAATACCAGGATGAATGTTCCGTTCGTCGAAAGGATGCGATTGATCTTGGACGACGGCCTGATCTTCTTCAGGTTGCTGCGCGGAAAGTGCGCCTACAAGCCTGACAAGCCTTTCGAAACCGCTTAGTGAATCATTCATTTATAAGATTGGCCCGAATACTCTTGAAGATGGCATCATAGGTTTCCTGCGAACCATTGGCAGGCAAATTGATTTCAATTCTGACAGTCAGTGCCATTTCTTTGCGACTATCACTCGCATTCAGGTTTTCATTTGGCGCCACAGGTGAACTCAAAGGCGCAACCGCAGGCTTTTTCGTAGTCACCTTCTTCGCCTTAGGGGTAACCAAGGGCTTTACGCCAGTGACGGGGGCTTTATCAGAATTTTGTTCATGTCCCGCAAGGCCGCGAAACATGATAAACACCGAAGCCTGCCGCCCCCCAATAACCTCGCTAGTCTTATCTGTAGTTCTAAAATAGTTTGTGAGCTCGCTTTTGCTGAGCGACCATGCACCTTCACCCCAATGATCAAACAAATCAATGTAGGATTTTCGGACAAGACCCTCAAACGCTTTAGGAAACTCACTATCGCTTAGTACAAATGCGTCATGACCCTCCACGGTGCGTTTGCCGTCAGCATCAAGAACGCCGATGAATTGCAATGCGTTTATAACATAGCTTTCATTGTTCGATGCTAAGTTGAATTTTTTTACAGTCTCAGATGTCACAGATGCAGGAAAGTTTTTCCGAAGATAGCTGATCATTTGGGCAATATTGCCCGGGCCAGAAATATATGGATGAGACGCCAAGCTTTTACCTCCTACCAATACAATTTTACTACACGATACTGCGCCTCGTACAATCTATAGTAGGCAGGAACGAGTTGGCAACCATTTGCTGACGGTAGCGGCCCACTCAGCACTTCGAAGCGGACAGATACAACACGGTTCAGAGGCCCCCCAATTATTCAAAGCCTAAATCATGAGCAAAACACACCACTACCCTACTGATCGACGGTCGCCAAAGCCCCGACCAGCGCCCGACCGCGGGGGGGCGCTGCAACGCTGATCTTTGGCAGTTTATGGTGCAATCACATCCTCGGCCTGCGCATTTCGCAACGGTGCAAAAGCGCCCGCCCGGGGGGCGGTCGGGCGCTGCCCGGGGCGGCTGCGCCGCTGTTCCCGGGCGGGTGGTGCCATCTTCTGACAGGGGCGCGCGCATCGGTCGGGCGCTGCCCGGGGCGGCTTTGCCGCTGTTCCCGGGCGGGTGGTGCCATCTTCTGACAGGGGCGCGTGCATCGCTCACCGCTGCCCGGGGCGGCTTTGCCGCTGTTCCCGGGCTGGAGCAGCACCCTCCCCCCCAACAAAAAACGCGGTCACCGGGAGGAGGGTGACCGCGCAAGGTGCCGCAGGGAGAGGGCTTTATTCGGCCGCGACTGCGCCGGGGTTGTTGGGGTGGGTGGTCCAGTTGGCGTAGTCGGCCTCGACCACCTTGCCGGTGCGGGGGTCTACGGTGCCGGGGGCCATGGCCTCCATCGTGATGCAGTCCTGCACGGGACAGACATTGACGCAGAGGTTGCAGGCGACGCATTCGTCATCCTTGACGGTGAAGACGCGGTCCTCGGACATGGCGATGGCCTGGTGGCTGGTATCCTCACACGCCGCGAAGCAGCGGCCGCAGCTGATGCAGAGATCCTGGTTGATCTTGGCCTTGGCGACGTAGTTCAGGTTCAGGTGCTGCCAGTCCGAGCAGTTGGGCACGGCGCGGCGGACGATGTCCGAGGTGTGCTCGATCCCCTTCTCGTCCATCCACTGGCTGAGGCCGGAGATCATCTCCTGCACCATCTTGAAGCCATAGGTCATGGCGGCGGTGCAGACCTGCACATTGCCCGCGCCCAGCACCATGAATTCGGCGGCATCGCGCCATGTGGTGACGCCGCCGATGCCGCTGATGGGCAGGTGGGCGAGTTCGGGTGTGCGGGCAATCTCGGCCACCATGTTAAGCGCGATGGGTTTGACCGCCGGGCCGCAATAGCCGCCGTGCGCGCCCTTGCCGTCGATGGTGGGTTCGGGCGCGAAGAGGTCGAGGTTGACGGAGGTGATCGAGTTGATCGTGTTGATCAGGCTGACCGCATCGGCCCCGCCGGCATGGGCGGCGGCGGCGGGTTTGCGGATGTCGGTGATATTGGGCGTGAGTTTCACGATCACGGGCATCCGGGTGTTCTGCTTGCACCAGCGGGTGACCATTTCGATATATTCGGGCACCTGGCCCACGGCGCTGCCCATGCCGCGTTCGCTCATGCCGTGGGGACAGCCGAAGTTCAGCTCGATCCCGTCGGCGCCGGTTTCCTCGACCAGCGGCAGGATGGCTTTCCATGCGGCTTCCTCACACGGGACCATGAGGGAGACGACCATGGCACGGTCGGGGTAGTCGCGTTTGACGGATTTGATTTCCTGCAGGTTCACTTCCAACGGGCGGTCGGTGATGAGTTCGATGTTGTTGAGGCCCAGAAGGCGGCGGTCGGCGCCCCAGATCGCTCCGTAGCGCGGGCCGTTGACGTTGACGACGGGGGGGCCTGCCTCGCCCAGGGTTTTCCAGACGACCCCGCCCCAGCCGGCCTCGAAGGCGCGGCGGACGTTGTATTCCTTGTCGGTGGGCGGGGCGGATGCCAGCCAGAAGGGGTTGGGGGATTTGATCCCTGCGAATGTGGTGGTGAGATTGGCCATTGTGCTGGTCTCCGGTCTGGGGCGTCAGCCCATCAATGCGGTGTGGATGTCCATGGCGGCGTCGCGGCCCTCGGCCACGGCGGTCACGGTCAGATCGTCGCCGCCCGTGGCGCAGTCGCCGCCTGCCCAGACGCCTTGCAGGGAGGTGCGGCCCGCGCCGGTGACGGCGATCTTGCCCTTGCTGGTGGCGGGGAGGTTGTCGCCCGCCAGGGTCTGGCCGATGGCCTTGAAGACCTGATCGGCGGGCAGGCGGATGCGCTGGCCGGTGGGTTTGAGATCGTCGTCGGTATATTCGAACTCGATCTCGCGCACGGTGCCGTTGCCGTGGACGGCGACGGGGCTGGCGTTGGTGATGATGCGCACGCCTTTGGACGCGGCGAGGTCCTGCTCGTAGCGGCTGGCGTTCATGCGGTCGCGGCCCCGGCGGTAGACGAGGCTGACGTTCAGCGCGCCCAGCAGTTTGGCCTGCACGGCGGCGTCCACGGCGGTCATGCCGCCGCCGATGACCACCACGTCGCGGCCGATGGGGAGTTGCGCGAGATCCGTGGACTGGCGCAGGTCTTCGATGAAGTCTACGGCGTCGCGCACGCCCGATTTGTCGGCGCCCTCGACCCCCAGCGCGTTGACGCCGCCGAGGCCCATGCCCAGAAAGACGGCGTCGTGATCGGCCTGCAATTCGGCAAGCGTCACATCGCGGCCAAGGGCGGCCCCGGTCTTGATCGTGATGCCGCCGATCTGGAGGAGCCAGTTCACCTCGGCTTCGGCGAAACCATCGACCGATTTATAGGCGGCGATGCCGTATTCGTTCAGGCCGCCCGGTTTGGGGCGCGCGTCGAAGACGGTCACGTCATGGCCCAGCATCGCGAGACGGTGCGCGCAGGCCAGACCCGCAGGCCCCGCGCCGACGACGGCCACGCTTTTGCCGGTGGGGGCCGCGCGGGTGAAAGGGTGCACGCCCTGCGCCATCAGCGTGTCGGTGGCGTAGCGTTGCAACTGGCCGATGAGGACGGGCTTGCCTTCGGCCTTTTCGCGCACGCAGGCCTGTTCGCAGAGGGTTTCCGTGGGGCAGACGCGGGCGCACATGCCGCCCAGGATGTTCTGTTCGAAAATCGTCTTTGCCGCCGCTTCGGGTGTGCCGGTCGCGATCTGGCGGATGAAGAGCGGAATGTCGATGTCGGTGGGACAGGCAGTGATGCAGGGCGCGTCATGGCAGAAATAGCAGCGATCCGCCGCCACCAGCGCCTCGTGATCGTCCAGCGGCGGGTGCAGGTCCGTGAAATGATCGGCATAGGCGGCGGGGTCCAGCCGCCCTGCCACGATCCCTTCCGCAAGGGGATTTGCAGTCATCAGAGCCTCTCCTGTTGGTCTGTTGTCGGGCTCAGTATTCCACGAATCCTTTTTTTATCAACTGGTAAAATTTAGGCAGTTTATGAACGCCGGACCTGCCCCGCTGGTCCGGCATTGCTGCGGGTGAAACCGGCCTCAATCCGCGAGCGGCACGTCGATCCCGGCCTCGCCCAGAAGACGGTAGACCTCGGCGAAGGATTGGTCGGCGGACATCCGTTCATGCTTGCGCTGGGTCAGGAAGGTTTCGACCGGGGCGGCGAAGCGGATGGCCGCGTCGATATCCGCATCGGACCCCGGCTTGTAGGCGCCCATGCGGATCAACTCCTCCATGTCGGCATATTTGGCGATGACGCGCCGGGCGGCGGCCAGCACCTTGTATTCGGCGGGGGCGTGGCAATCGGGCAGCATCCGCGAGAGGCTTTTGAGCAGGTGGATCGCCGGGAAGCGGCCGCGTTCGGCGATCTGGCGGTCCAGCACGATGTGACCGTCAAGGATACCGCGCACCGTATCGGCGATGGGGTCGTTCATGTCATCGCCGTCCACCAGAACGGTGTAGATGCCGGTGATATCGCCGCCCGTGCCGCTGCCCGGCCCGGCGCGTTCCATCAGTTGCGGGAGTTCGGCGAAGACGGTGGGCGGATAGCCCTTGGCGGTCGGCGGCTCGCCCGCGGCAAGGCCGATCTCGCGCTGCGCCATGGCGAAGCGGGTCACGCTGTCGATCAGCAGCAAGACCTGAAGCCCGGCGTCGCGGAAATGTTCGGCGACGGCGGTGGCGGTCCATGCGGCCTGCCGGCGCATCAGGGGCGGCTCGTTGCCGGTGGAGACGACCAGCACGCAGCGCGCCATCGCCTCGGGGCCGAGATCGCCCTGGATGAAATCCTGCACCTCGCGGCCGCGTTCGCCGACAAGGCCCACCACGATCACATCCGCATCCGAGCCGCGCGCCAGCATCGCCATGAGTGATGATTTCCCGACGCCGGACCCGGCAAAGACACCCATGCGCTGCCCACGGCAGAGCGGCGTGAACACATCCAGCGTCTTGATGCCCGTATCAATCCGCGCGCCCACGCGGCGGCGGTCGAAGGCGGGCGGCGGCGCGGATTTGACCGGGCGCGCGGCGGTGCCCTCGTGCAACGGGCCGCGCCCGTCGATCGGTTCGCCCAGCGCGTTGAGCACGCGGCCGATCCATCCGGCATCGGGGCGCACCACATCGCCGTTGGGGCTGCTTTCGATGGCGTCGCCCACCATCACCCCGTCCCATGTGCCGAAGGGTAGCACATAGGTATGGGTCGAGTCGACGGCCACGACCTCGCCCAGCACGGGCCCCCTGGCCCCGTGCACGGTGCAACGCGCGCCGATGCCCAGCGCGCGTTCGATCCCCGTGGCGGCAAGCGAGAGGCCCAGCACGCCGCTGACACGGCCCGCGATCCGTGTGCCGTCGATTTGACGGGCGGCACCAGCAAGGCCAGAAAATGCGGTATTCATGTATAAAACCTATAGTCAGCCAAATTTATTCATGTTATCTCATGAAAATCATGTAAAGGAAACTGAAATGAAGCTTAATTCCATGTCTTTCTTTCAGCTCGCCTCGCAGCGGATGCAGTGGCTTGGCGCGCATCAGCAGGTGGTTGCGGAAAATATCGCCAATGCCGATACCCCCGGCTTCAAGGCGCGCAGCGTCAGCCCCTTTGCGGAGATGGTCGAGGGCGCGCGCAGCGGCGGGGTCAAGACGACGCATGTGGGCCATATCGCGGGCGGCGGTCAGACCGGGGGCGTGCGCGTGACATCGGACGAGACGCCCTGGGAAAACAGCATCGACGGCAACTCGGTCGTGCTGGAGCAGCAGACCCTGATGGCGAGCGAAATCAGCGAGAATTATCAACTGGCCGCGCAACTTTACGGCAAGGGGCATCAGCTTCTGACGCTTGCCGTCGTCGGTCAACGCTAAGGGAGAGGTGCAATGGACCCATTGAGATCCATCGGCGCAGTCGCGTCCAGCGGGATGCATGCACAGGGTGAACGGCTTAAGGTCGTGGCCGAGAACGTGGCGAATGCCGGGTCCACCGGCACCACGCCGGGGGCGGACCCTTACCAGCGCAAGACCCTTGCCTTTGAAGAGCTGGTGGACCGCGATTCGGGCGCGTCCAAGGTGCGCGTCGCGGCCCTTGGGCGCGATCAGGCGCCTTTCGGGCGGGAGTATGATCCGGCGCATCCTGCGGCGGATGCCGAGGGCTTCGTCAAGACGGCGAATGTCAATCCGCTGCTGGAGATGAGCAACATGCGCGAAGCCTCGCGCAGCTATGAAGCGAACCTGAACATGTTCGAGGCAGGCCGCCGGATGCGCGGTCAGGTCCTTGATCTGCTGCGATAAAGACTGAGTATGGTCGAGATTTCATCCATGTCCGTGGCCGCCAATGGCGTGCGCGGCGCGTATCGCAATGCCCAGGACCTGAGCACTGCCGCCCTGCCGGTTGCGGAGGGGTCGGACGGCCCCAGCTTTGCCGCCATGGTCCGCAACGCGGCGCAGGACGCGGTGACGACGATCCGCGAGGGCGACAAGGCCGCGCAACTGGGCCTGACCGGCGAGATGGGCACGCAACAGGTGGTCGAGGCGACGCTGGCGCTGGAATCGACGGTCAAGACCGTGGTGGCGATGCGCGACAAGTTCGTCGAGGCCTATCAGGAAGTGCTGCGGATGCCGATCTGATCGGCGGCGCGGGTTTGAGGAAAAGGACGTCACCGATTGGATGCCACCGACACTTATACGATCATGTCCGAGATGATCGTGGCGGTTCTTCTGGGATCGGGTCCGATCCTGGCGATCGCGCTGGTCGTGGGCCTTGGCATCGCGTTCTTTCAGGCGCTGACGCAGATCCAGGAAATGACGCTGACCTTCGTGCCCAAGATCGTGGCGATCTTTCTGGGATTGCTGGCGTCCAGCCCCTTCATCTATGCCACCTTGCGCCAGTTGTCTGACCGGGTCTTCGACCTTATCGCCAGCGGGGCGATCTGATGGGGCGTGTGCTGTCATTTGCGCTTGCGGCGGTGCTGGTCACGGGATCGGTGGCGCGGGCGGATTGGGGAGCGTTCTATCGCGGCTCGCCCACGGACGCGCCGCGGGGTCAGGCGGCGGGACCGGCGGACCGGACGGGGATGCACCCGCGGGGTCAGGTGGCGCGGCCCCGGTTGCAGGCGATTGAACAGAACGCGGTGCAGGTGATGCCCGCGCCTCAGCAGGCCGCGACGGGCGAGACGCGCGCGATCTGCGTGGCCGAGATCCTGCGCGCGCAGGAGCGCTATGGCATCCCCGACAATATCCTTCTGGGGATCGGGTTGCAGGAGGCCGGGGTGTCGCGCGGCGGGGGGCTGACGGTCTGGCCTTGGGCGGTGAATGCCGCAGGCGAGGGGCGCATCTTCGACAACCGGGGCGCTGCCATGGACTGGGTGCGCGCGCGGCAGGCGGCGGGGGTGCGGTCGATCGACGTGGGCTGCATGCAGATCAACCTGCATTGGCACCCGGATGCTTTCGCGTCTCTGGAGGAGGGTTTCGATCCGCTGGTCAATGTCGATTATGCCGCGCGGTTCCTGCGCGGGCTTTTCGACGAGACCGGCAACTGGATGCGGGCGGCGGGCATGTATCATTCGCGCACGCATCCAG
>Ga0209345_10000657_pt1 | contig 44371 bp, 38 predicted proteins | sample Cruoilmetagenom7_FD_187294 | JGI IMG/M metagenome (GOLD analysis project Ga0209345, IMG submission 187294) | Oil polluted marine microbial communities from Coal Oil Point, Santa Barbara, California, USA - Sample 7 (SPAdes) (version 2) | ecosystem: Environmental > Aquatic > Marine > Oil seeps ...
TGCGAATGTTGCAGGCGGCCGGAGTGATCTGGCGCGATCAGACTCAAACGATCCCACCCGCGGTTACCTATGGTCTGACTGAGCGAGGTGACGATCTGCGCCAAGTGCTCGAATCCTTAGGTGAAATCGCGCAGCGGTGGCAATCCGAAGGGGCGTTTGAAGCGGGGGATGTTGCTGTAGAATGCTCAATTCGACGCTCTGGTGGTCCATCCTAGCCGAAACGGCTGCCGCGAAACTGGACCAAACTGAGCTGGAATTTTTCATCACGATCTGGCGTTTGGGGGAATGAAGGGAAGTGCGGGGCTGGGCTGACGAAATGGACGGCATACTGTGTCCATAAGGGCATGCTCTCCATTGGGGTGAACCCGCCGGAAAGCAGCATCATCACCACAACCGCCGGTGTGCAAGCAGACCGAAGCGGGCCATAGAACCCGAAACGGTTGTTCCAAACAGAAACAGCGGGACCGAGCCTGCAATTGGCACGCCCAAAACAGAGGTGGTCCTTCCGCAACGCTCTTGAAGAGGCCGTCAACGGTGCGCTAGAAGCAGCCCGCAAGACAACCCGCCCGCCCGTGGACGCATTGAAAGAAACTGCTCACGGAATAGAAGATGCGCTTGCTACGTTGGCAGAGGCATCGAAGCTGACGCTCGAAGAAGCACAGAGTCGGGTTGACGTTTTCTCAGAGCGAGATCTTAGGCAGACGATTGAAGATCTAAGGGCCTTGGAGGTGATGTTCGCCGAAACTGTCGCCGATCTGGCAAAGTCGGGGTCAACTACCGTCCGGACAATGTTGCACGATTTTGCGATCCATACAGAGCGCACAGGGAGTAATACCCACGCCTCGATTTGGGCCGCGCGTGAGGCGGTTGAACGCGCGCTTGTTCATTCGGGCCCGCCGTCAGTGCCGGATATGGCGCGCGCGGCGCGCAGTGGGGCATCTATTTTCGCCGCCGTGACCAGTGGTGTTCTGGCCAGGCTGGCCGACGCGCTGGGGCCCAAATCAACCCGCGAAGCTGAGGCCCCGATCAATAAGGCCGACCAGAAAGAGAACTGATGTTTCTGGGCGCACTTGGAGCGGCACGAAAGCGAGACAGGTCCAAAGTGTGTCAAATTGCATTCACGACAGCTGGGGCAGATCAGCACCTTTCCTCAGGACATAAATGTCCATGATCCACCCATGCCGCCCCCGTGCCTGGCGGCGGCTGTCCAGGATGTCCTGTGCGATTTGGTCCAGTGCGCCTGACAGGCGCAGTTCCTGTGCCATGCCTGCATAGGCGGACCACCAGATGTGAAAATCCCCGCCCAACAGCGTTTGGAACGCGCAGGTGCCGTCCAGCATGACGGCCAGAGTGTCGACCCCGTCGGGCCAGCCGTGATCGCGCAGCTGCCGTCCGGTGGTGATCGTCACGGGCGCGCCAAGCGTGTTCAGGGGAATGGCATGGCCTGCGGTCATGGCCTGAAGCGAGGTGATGCCGGGGATGACTTTGACGTCGATGGTCATCTGTTTGCGCAGCCGGTCGGCGATGCGCAGGGTGCTGTCATAAAGCGACGGATCGCCCCAGACCAGAAACCCGACGCGCCCTCCCTCTGGCAGTCCGGCCTGCATCTCGTGGGCCCAACAGGTGGCGATGGCATCGTGCCAATCGTTGACGCCAGAGAGGTAATCGGCGTTTGTCGCATCGCGCCGGGGTAGGTCGAATTCGCGCAGGCATGATGCGCCGCGCGGCAGAACGCGGGCGCAAACCTCGCGGCGCAGCGCGGCCAGGTCGTCCTTCTCTGCCCCCTTCAGGGGGATCAGAATCAGGTCGCAGGCCGTCATGGCGTCGATGGCCTGAAGGGTCAGGTGCTGCGGATTACCGGCGCCAATGCCGATCAGGGACAGGGAATACATGGTGGAATCGTCCGAAATGGAACGCGACCCGGGGTGGGCCGCGTTCGCTGGGGCGCGTCAGGCGCCGGTGTGCAGGCGCTGGTTGAACAGCGGGCCACGGGTCAGGTCGCGCGCAGATTTGGCTGTGGCCAACACGGCCAGATCGGCCAGGGGCTCGATGATCACGACCAGCATGTATGCGCCGCCGAACGCCAGAACCGACGTCAGGTTTTCCGCTCCGAAACCCTGACCATAGAACGCCCAGAAGGCGACCCAGGCCACCACGCCACCCTGATAGGCGGTCGATAGGGCCAGTGCCTGGGAATATTTCAGGTCAACATAGGCCGTGTCGGGCGCGATCAGGCGTTTGGCCAGGGCGGCCACCGCGCCAAGCGGCACAAGCAATGTGGTCACGTTGATAAAGTACTGTGGCAAATCGAACGGGGCGAACAGCAGCCCCTGTGCCAACAGACCCAGTGCCAGACCAAAGGCGGCGGGGGCGGCCCCCAGAAGCAGGAACAGGGTCGAGCCGAGGATGAAGTGTACTTCGCTGACGCCGACCGGATAATGCGGCAGCACCTGGAAGAATATGAAGGCCAGCGCGGTGGCGATCAGCGCGCGGCCAGCAAAAGCCAAAGCACCGTTCTGGCGGATGGTGTCATAAGCCATCTTGGTGGCAACGGCGCCTGCGCCTGCGGCGGTGGCATAGGACAGCGCGATTTTCGCACCGGCGACAATTCCGGGTTCAATATGCATGGTGTGGTCTCCTTGCCGTCTTCCCCGACGGCATGTGTTTGTGTGTGGCCAAGGGCCGGTTGGGTTGGGGCACAAGGCCCCTGACGGCAGGTCTCCTGACTTTGCGGGTCGTGGTTTGCCGCGCCTTCCCGGACCGCATGGGGTCCAGTGGCAATGCGGGTCGCTCACCGCTTACAGTTGCGGGGGCAGTCACGGATTTGGCGCCTGATGGCTACACCACACCGTGTTCCCTTTTCATCCCGAACGCTTTGCGCCCATTGGGAAACCGTCCTGAGTTTCGTGTCATGTGAGGGCTTGTTATGTCAATCCTTTCAAGTTCGCGCGCGCGATCAGGTGAAAGAATGTGCCGCTGACCTGGCCGCGTTTTGATCCGGTTTCAGGCACCGGCGCGCCGTTGGCGTCCACCACCCGGGCCAGGGCTGTGTCGGGTTGGCTCAGAATGGTCGAATAATGGAACTCGTGCCCGCGGAGCCGCGTCCCCACCGCCATCCCGGCCATCGGTTGAACCAGGGTTGCCAGCCGGTAACCCAGGTGCATCTTGCGTTTCTCATAGCTGGTTTCCAGACCCAAAAGCCCAACCATACGGTGGCGTATTCCGGTCTTGTCCACCAGCCCCGCACCCAGAGCCATATAGCCGCCGCATTCGCCATGCACCGGGCGGGACTGGGCGAAGGCTGTCAGGCCGGCGCGGAAGGTTTCGACGGCGGCCAGACGGCCTGCGTGCAGCTCGGGATACCCGCCCGGCAGCCAGCAGATATCGGCATTGTTGTCAGGGGCCTCGTTCGCAAGGGGGGAAAACGGCAGGACCTCGGCGCCTTGGGTTCGCCAGCTGTCCAACAGGTGTGGATAGATGAACGAAAACGCCGCATCCCGCGCAACCGCGATGCGTTGACCGGGGGGCGGGGCGGACGCGGGGGCATCGCCCGTCAGGCGGGTTGGCCCGGCGGCGGCGATCAAGGCGTCCAGGTCCAGATGTTCGGCGATGAAATCCCCGGCGGCGTCCAGCAAAGCCAGCAGCGCGGGTTGTTCCTCGGCCTGCACCAGACCCAGGTGGCGTTCGGGCAGCTCAACGGCGCCACGGCGTGGCAAGGCGCCCAGAACCGGTATGCCGACGGCCTCCATCCCCAGCCGCAACAGCATTTCGTGGCGCGGGCTGGCGACCTTGTTCAGCACGACCCCCGCCAGGGGCACGTCCGGGCGCATCATCTTGAACCCCAGCGCCGAGGCCGCCGCCGATTGCGCCTGGCCTGAGACATCCAGCATCAGAACGACGGGCCAGCCGGTCATGGCGGAAATGTCGGCGCTGGCACCGTTCGAGGTCTCGCCTGGATGGGCCACGCCATCGAACAGACCCATGGACCCCTCGGCCAGAGCCAGATCGGTGCCCCGTGCTTGCCCGACCAAACTGCTCAGCAGATCCGCGCCCATCGCCCAGCTGTCCAGGTTGAACGAGGCCCGCCCGGCGGCGGCCTTGTGAAACCCCGGATCGATATAATCCGGGCCGCTTTTGAACGGCTGCACGGATATGCCGCGCCTGGCCAGCGCGTTCAACACCCCCAGCATCAGGGTGGTCTTGCCGGTGCCCGACGCGGGGGCCGAGATCATCAGGCCGGGGGGCAACGTCATTCCTGGCCCTCCGGGAAACGGGGCTGGGTGCCGACCGGGCGGAAGCGGCGATCATAGTCGCCCGCGTACAGGCAGCTTTCGTCAAACCCTTCGCCGCGCAGGGCTGGGCCGACCAGGATCAATGCCGTGCGACCACGTTCGCCGCCTGTTGCCGCGATCACGCCGCCCAGGGTGGCGCGGATGATCTTTTGATCCGGCCATGATGCACGCCAGACCACCGCAACGGGACAGTCCGCGCCATAGGTCGGGGTCAGCCGGGCGACCACATCGTCCAGCACATGCACGGACAGGTGGATCGCCAGGGTCGCGCCCGTTGCGGCGAAATTCTCCAGCGTTTCGCCGTCGGGCATTGCGGATGCCCGCCCCGAAGTGCGCGTCAGCACCAGCGATTGCGCCACGCCGGGCAAGGTCAGTTCGGCCCCCAATGCCGCCGCGGATGCTGCAAAGGCTGGCACGCCGGGGGTCACGTCATAGGCGATGTTCAGCGCGCGCAGGCGGCGCAGCTGTTCACCCATCGCAGACCAGCACGACAAGTCACCTGAGTGCAGCCGGGCCACGTCATGGCCAGCGGCATGGGCAGCTTCGATTTCACCGATGATCTCGTCCAACGACAGGGACGCGGTGTTCACGATATGCGCGTCGGGCGGGCAGTGCTGCAACAGCGCCTCGGGCACTAGCGATCCGGCATAGAGGCAGACCGGGCAGGACGCGATCAGGTCGCGCCCGCGCAGGGTGATCAGGTCGGCAGCCCCGGGGCCTGCGCCAATGAAATGAACGGTCATGGGGTGGGTCCTTTTGCGATGGCGATCGTGACCCGGCCACAGGGGCCGATCACGCGGGGGTGGGTCAGCCGCGCGGCTGGGCCTGCGGCGACAAGGGCACAGGCTTCGGCCAGGCTGCCGGTGGCGAACCGCGCCTGAATGCGCGGTGATTTGGTGCGTGTCGGGATGCCTGCGATCTGGTCTTCGGTCAGGCCGATGACGGGCAGGTTCAGGGCGGTGGCGAGGGTTGTCAGCGGCCCGCTGGCCTTGCCGTCCAGACTGGCCAGGGCATCAGGGCATGCGTCCACCAGGGCAAGGGCGGCGCGCAGGTCGCCGGGCGTGGTCCCGCTGCGGTATCCAATTCCGGCGACAATCATCGGGTGATGCTCCATTGCACTTGGGGGCGGGCCGATTGCCAGCCCTGCATGCGGCCTAGGGCGGCGGCCTGGGCCAGGTCGATGCGCAGCAATTGCCCACCGTGTTGCCCCTGCCAGCGGGTCAATAAGGCTTGACTGTCCAGCGTCACCGCATTGGCCACCAGACGGGTGCCGGGGGACAGGCGTGACCACAGGTCTGACAACAGGCCCTCGTCGATCCCGCCGCCAATGAACACTGCATTTGGCAACGGCAGATCAGCCAGCGCGTCAGGGGCCTTTCCGGTGACCACGCAGATCCGGTCGGACAGGCCAAACCGGGCGGCGTTGGTTTTGATATTGACGGACCGGTCTGCGCGGGGCTCAAACGCAGTTGCGCGCGCGCCGGGGGCTGCAAGCGCCCATTCAACCGAAACCGAGCCTGATCCCGCGCCGATGTCCCACAGGTGGTCACCCGGGCGCGGCGCAAGGGCGGCCAGGCTCAGCGCGCGCATCGGTCCTTTTGTGATCTGCCCGTCATGGGCAAACAGGTCTGAGTCGCGTCCAGGGGTCGTGGACAGGCCCAAAGCGCCCTTGATCTGGATCGCGACAACGACCGGTGCCGCAATGTCGGTGATGTCGAACCCGGCGGCGGCGGCGCTGCGATGGCGTTCGTTTGGGCCGCCGAGTGCCTCAAGGACATGCAGGCGGCTGTCGCCAAACCCTTGCGCGCTCAGCCAGTGCGCCAGAGCGCCGGGGGCATCGCCATCGCGCAGCGTACACAGGATGCGCCGCCCATGGGTCAGGTGTGGCAGCAGGGTTTCAAACGGGGCGGCGTGCAGACCCCGTGTCACCACCTGTTCTAACGGCCAGCCCATTCGGGCGGCGGCCAGAGACAGGCACCTGGGCGCGGGCAGGCAGCGCCAGTCGCTTGGGTCAAGATGGCGCGCTAAGGTGCCGCCCACCCCGTGCCAGAACGGATCGCCTGAGGCCAGAACCACAACCTGTTGGCCCCGCAAGGCCAGCACCGGATCAACCGAAAAGGGCAGGGGCCAGGCCCGGCCTTTGGCCCCCGCGTTGACCAGAGCCAGATGGCGCGGCCCGCCAAAGATCACCCGTGCATCGCTCAGTGCTTTGCGGCTTGCATCGGGCAGCCCGTCAAGGCCATCTTCGCCAAGACCAACAATGGTCAACCACGCAATGGAACGGATGTCAGCCATGTCGAAAACCCTTGTTCTGGGCGGAACCAGCGAAGCCTCGGCCCTGGCGCGGGCCCTTGCCACCCGGGGCGATGAGGCGTTGTTTTCCTATGCCGGACGCACTGCCGCGCCGGTGGCGCAACCCCTGCCCACACGGGTCGGTGGGTTTGGCGGTGTCGATGGCTTGGTGGATTTCCTGACAGCTGAACAGATCACGCGCGTTGTGGATGCGACCCACCCCTTTGCGGCCCGGATGAGCGCGAATGCTGTAACAGCCTGTGCCTTGGCTGGCGTGCCCCTGACGGCGTTTGAGCGTATGCCATGGCGTGCCGGGGCTGGTGATGATTGGCGGTTGGTGCCCGATCTGGCCGGGGCGGTCGCGGCGCTGCCGAAACAGCCCGCGCGGGTGTTTCTGGCGATTGGCAAGCAGACGCTGGATGCTTTCGCCACCCGACCACAGCACCATTATCTGTTGCGCCTGGTTGACCCGCCCAAGGGGCCGTTGCCCTTGGCGAACGCGCAGGCTGTGATTGCGCGGGGGCCGTTCGAACTGGACGGGGATACCGCCCTTTTGCGCGACCATCGTATTGATCTGATCGTGGCGAAAAACGCTGGCGGCACGGGCGCGCAGGCTAAACTTTTGGCTGCCCGCGCCCTGCGCTTGCCGGTCATTCTGATCGACCGTCCCAAGGTGGCGGACCGGACCGTTCTGAACAATCTCGAAGATGTTTTGGCCTGGCTGGATCATACCGCGCGCCTTGGGGTGTAGACATGGCGACCGACGCGGCGCGTGTCCGGATTGCCGACAATGACGACCGTGCGCATGTCGGCCATATTCGGGGTGGCTTCGGCCAGCGTTACGGTGGTCAGATGTTCGCTAGGCTTGGTCACGTCACGCGCGAAGGAAATCAAACGATCCGACCCGCATTCTTCGCGCAGAATATCCAGCGCCTCGGCAAACTGATGCGGGCGGGATTTTGACCGCGGGTTGTAAAAGGCCATGGCAAACCCGGCCTGTGCCGCCAGCCGCAACCGATGCTCAATCAGAGACCAGGGTTTCAGGTTGTCGCTGAGGTTGATTGCACAGAAATCATGGCCCAATGGTGCGCCCAGCCGGGCGGCGGCGGCCAGCATTGCGGTGATGCCGGGCAGGATACGAATGTCCAGCTCCAGCCATGGCCTCGGCCCCGCCTCCAGTGCTTCGAACAGGGCCGAGGCCATGGCGAAAACACCGGGATCCCCCGACGAGACGACGACCACGCGTTTGCCATCAGAAGCCAATCGAAGCGCATGGGTCGCGCGGTCCAGCTCGACCCGATTGTCGGTCTCGTGCAGGGTCAGGCCCGGGCGGGGCGTCACGCGACGCACATAGGGGATATAGCCGACCACGTCGGTGGCCTCGGCCAGGGCCGTGCGCACATCCTCGGTGATCATGGCGTCGTTGCCGGGGCCAAGGCCCGCCACCTGCACCCAGCCATTCATGTGTGTTCGCATGGGCGTCGCCCTTGTCCATGCACCAGCACGATCGAGAAATAGGGCACGTTTTGCGGCGCATCGGTCAGTTTCTGCACCGTTTGTCCCTCCATCGTGCCGCGTTCGACCAGCCAGGCGTCTTCCATCCTGCCCGCCGCCCCTAAGGCGCGTTTCAGCTTGTCCAGATTGCGGCCGATTTTCATCACCACCAGGGCGTCGGTGTTGGCGGCGCGCGCGACCAGCTCCTCCTCGGGCAGGGTGGCCATGGCGACGGTCAACACGTCATCGCCCCAGGTGATCGGCAGCCCGGTCGCGGTCCAGCAGCCCGACATGCCGGTGATACCGGGGACGATGTCGACCTCGGCCAGACCTTGCAGGCGCGTGTGCAGGTGCATGAAGGATCCGAAAAAGAACGGATCCCCTTCGCACAGGACCACCACATCGGTGGTTTGCGACAGCTGGCTTAGCCGCGCCGCCCAGTCTTCGTAGAACGCGGACAGAACCCGGTTGTATTCCGGGTCGCTGAAATGGATTTCCGTGGTGACCGGGTATTCCATCGCGTGTTCCGTGGCGGTTGGCGTCAACATGCCGTCGACAATCTTGCGTGCCCGCCCTGACCGGCCCGCCTTGCGGAAGTAAGCCACGTGGTCGGCTGCTCCAATCAGGCGATGGGCCTTCATGCTCATCAATTCGGGGTCTCCGGGGCCAAGCCCGACGCAGATAACCTTGCCCATGTTCATTCCTTCCAACTGGCCAGCGCATTGACGGCGGCGACGGTTATGGCCGAGCCGCCCAAGCGGCCCGTGACGATCATCGAGGCGACCGGCAGGTCCCGCATCAGCGCCTCTTTCGATTCGGCAGCACCGACAAAGCCGACCGGGCAGCCAATGATGGCGGCGGGGCGCGGGCAGGTCGGGTCTTTGAGCATGTTCAACAGGTGAAACAGCGCCGTGGGGGCGTTGCCAATGGCGACCAGCGCGCCCTCCAGATTGGGGCGCCACAGCTCCAGCGCGGCGGCAGAGCGGGTGTTCGACATCTCGCGCGCCAGATCGGGCACGCGGGGATCGCGCAGGGTGCAGATCACCCGGTTGTCGGCGGGCAGGCGCGGGCGGGTGATGCCTTCGCTGACCATGTACGCGTCGCACAGGATCGGTGCGCCTGCGGCCAGGGCCGCGCGCGCAGCCCTGGCCATGCCGGGCGAAAAGCGCACGTGGTCTTCCAAGCCGACCATGCCGGCGGCGTGGACCATGCGCACGGCGACGCTTTCTTCATCCTTGGTGAAACGCGTCAGGTTGGCCTCGGCGCGGATCGTGGCAAAGCTTTCGGCATAGATCGCCGCGCCGTTGGTTTCGTAAACGTGGGGCATTCAAAGCGCTCCGTTCAAAAGGTCGGTCAGGGTCAGGTCGCGCGCCTCGGGCATGTCCGAGGCGCGGCCCGCGCGGATCAGGTCGAACCGCCCTTCGGCGGTGGCGGTCAGGGTGGTGGCACAGGGCGCGGGATGGGCGCAGCCCTTGGAACAGCCCGACAGGTGCAGTGTTGCGCGCGTCTTTGGTGCCAGGGTGCGGGCAATATGGCGCGTGGCGGACAGCGCCTGTTGGCAACCCGGCGCGCCGGTGCAGACATGCACGCGCAGGCGGGCGTCATCCGGGTTGGTGATCAGGCGGGGCAGGGCGGGCAGGCAGGTCGCGCCTTCGATCAGAAGCATACGCCAGGGGGTCAGGCGCAATGCTCCGAAATCGGACAGCCGCGCCAGGGTTTCGGCCCGCATCTGGCCGAACTCCAGCGCGACCAGCGCCCCAAATGGGGTTATGCCAAGAACGGGCGGCGTGGCTTCGGGCCGGGGCGCGGCGTCACTGCCGTTGGGGGCACCGACCCGCGCGACATGGGCCGCCATACGCCCCCGTCCGCCGATTACCCCCCCGGTGCCCAGGAACCAACGGGCCAGGGTTATCGCCACAGGAACGGCGGTGCCCGCCGTGACGCTCACCCCGCCCCCGGCCCCATCCACGCGCAGGACCAGCCCCTGCGCGCCGCGTTCAATACGGATGTCTGCGGCGGTCCGGGCCAAGACGGGCGCGGGGCCACAGTCGACGGCGAACCCGAACTTGCCAGGTAGGTTGGGCGCGCCCGGGGCGGCAAGGGCCTGGGTCAAGGCCTGGGCGATCTGGTGGCTGTCGTCGCCCGCGTGCCAGAACGGGTGCAGGATGATGTTGCGCCGGGCTTCGGCGGCAATGTCCGGGTCGATCAGCCCCAGCGCACGTAACCCGTCGATCAGGGGCGCATGCGTGTCCTCACGCACGCCGCGCAGCTGAAGGTTCGCGCGGGCGGACAAGTCGATCACGCCACTGCCGAACCGGGTCGAAAGCGCCGCAATGCCGCGCGCTTGTTCTGGGTTAAGCCGCCCCAACGGGGTGCGCACCCGCACCACCAAACCGTCGCCTGACATCATCGGGCGCAGTGCGCCGGGGCACCAGCCGTATACTTTGGGTGCGCTCATGACGGCCCCTCCATCTGTGCGGAAATCGAATTGCGCAGGGTTTGCCACAGCCCGGCTGCGCGCAGCGCGCAGAACCGGTCCCGCAAGGCCGCAAGCGCCTGGGGGTTGGCCTGTTCCATGAAGGCCACAAGGTCGTCGCGGCCCAGCGTTGCCTCGTAATAGAGGTCGAACAAATGCGGTGGAACGACCCCGGCCAGATGGGCAAAGGCGGCCATGTGATCCAGCGTTGCCGCGATTTCGGCCGCGCCACGAAAGCCGTGGGCCAACATGCCCGTGGCCCAGTCGGGGTTGGCCGCACGGGCGCGGGTGACACGGGCGATTTCTTCGCTCAGGCTGCGGGCGCGGGGTTGATCCGGGCGGGTGGCATCCAGGTGATACAGCGCCGGGGTAGGCCGGCCCAACCGTGCCATGGCGGCGGCAAACCCGGCCTCGTGCGCCGCATAATCCGCTGCGACCAGAACATCGGTTTCCGGCAGGTCCTGCAAGTGTACGAAAGCGTCTGCCTTGGCCAGTTGCGCCTCAAGCGCAGCGCGTGCCGGGGTGATGTCACCCTGTGCGCCGATCGCGTGGGACGAGGCATTCAACCAGGCCTCACCCGCCGCCATGCGGGCGGTTTCAGAGTAGTCCTCCAGCGTCGCCCCCAGCCCCAAGCCGTAGTGCCCCGGGCGTGGGCCAAACACGCGTGGCGTTGCGGCCAGATAAGGGTTGTCCGCCGGGGCTTCGTCACGTTCTGCCAGACGGGCGGCGGCGCTTTCGAACATCTGGGCCAGGCCGGGGAACACGTCGCGAAACAGGCCCGATACGCGCAAGGTCACGTCAATGCGTGGCCGGTTCAACAGCGCCAGTGGCAGGATCTCAAAGCCGCTGACCCGGTCTGATCCGTTGTCCCACCGTGGCGCAAGCCCGGCCAGGTGCAGCGCCATGGCGAACTCCTCGCCTGCCGTGCGCATTGTGGCCGACCCCCAAAGGTCGACAAACAGGCCTTTGGGCCAGTCGCCGTGGTCTTGCAGATGCCGACGCAACAGCTCTTCGGCCAGCTTCACCCCCTGCGCATGGGCGGCGCGTGAGGGCACGGCGCGCGGGTCGGTGGTGAACAGGTTGCGCCCGGTGGGCAGCACATCCGCGCGCCCCCTGAACGGTGAACCGGACGGCCCCGGCGTGACCAGCCGCCCGGACAGAGCGGTGATCAGCCCCGCGCGTTCCTGGGCGCCGCAGTCGCCGGTGCCAAAGATATGCAGCCCCTCGCCATATTGGCTTTCCTTGATGTCGCAGACAAAGCGGTCGATGCGGGTGAGCGCCTCGGCGGCGCTGGCGTCTTCGGGCAGGTTCAGATCGGTTTCGACACCACGGCCCTGGGCCTCGGCGCGGATGTCGGAAATCAGACGGTCGCGGCGCGATGGGTCCAGCCCATCGGCGGTTGAATATTCATCCAGAAGGCTTTCCAGCCGCCCCAGCCCCTGGGGCAATTGGGTCTGTGCCAGCGGCGGCGGCAGGTGACCCAGGGTCACCGCGCCAATGCGCCGTTTCGCCTGCGCCGCCTCGCCGGGGTCATTGACGATGAACGGATAGATCACCGGGGTGGCGCCGATCAGCGCTTCGGGCCAACAGTCGTCAGACAGGGCCACAGATTTGCCCGGCAGCCACTCCAGCGTGCCATGGGCGCCCATGTGGATCAGTGCATCCATACGCAGCCGTATCCAAAGGTAGAACGCCACATAGCCATGACATGGGGTGCGGGACAGGTCGTGATAATCATCCTCGCGCAAGGTCACATCGCCCCGTTCGGGCTGTAAGGCGACCAGCAGCTTGCCCGCCTGAATGGCCGGAAAGTGAAAGACGCCGTCCCGACACATCGGGTCGTTCTGTGGGTCACCATAACTCTGACCCAGATCTTCGCGCAGGGTCCGTGGCAGGGTTTCCAATGCGGCCAGATAGGCGGGCAGGGGCCAGGTCAGGACCTCCCGCGACAGGCGCGCGCCCAGGGTTTCGGGGGGGGATACGTCATAGCCCTTCGCATCAAGCGCCTGCGCCAGCGTTTCGACCGAGGCCAGGGCATCCAACCCGACCGCATGGGCCAGTTGATAGCCCTTGCCGGGATAGGTCGACAGGACCACGGCCAGGTGTGTGTCGTGGCTGTCCAGCGTGGTCAGCCGATGCCAGGCGGCCACGCGGTCGGCAATTGCGGCCACCCGCGCCGGGTCGGCGCGGTGGGCAAAACGGCTGTATTCCAATTGTGGGTCGCGCTTGCCGGGGTGCTTGAAGCTGGTCACGCCGGCAAACAGCCGCCCGTCAACTTCGGGCAGGACCACGTGCATGGCCAGATCAGGCGGCGAAAGGCCGCGTTCGGCCTTGGCCCAGTCACGTTTGCGGGCGGTGGACAGGGCCACCTGAAACACCGGGCACCCCGCCGCGCTGAGCGGGGAGGGCGCGCCATCGGCCCCCTGCGCGGAAAACGCGGTGGCGTTGACGATGGCAGCAGGGGACAGGCGCGCGACCTGTTCTGCAATCCAACCTGCATGGGGGGGCTTCAGGCTGGGGGCAAACAGACCATAGGCGCGAAATCCGCGCGCTTGGAATGCGGCCAGAAGTGCGTCGATCGGGTCCATGTCCGCCGAGGTCAGATAGGCACGATAAAAGCTGAGCAGAACCAGAGGGCGCGCATCCGGTTCGGGGGCAGGGACGGCGCCTTTGCCGGGGGAATAAAACCCGGTGGTTGGCACATCCGTCTGTCCGGTCACCGGACTGGCGGGCAAATTCGCCTGCGCGGCCAACAGCGCCAGGGCCGACTGTGCAGCAATCGCGCCGCCCGTGTCGCACAGGGCTTGCAAGCGGCGCAGCGTCGCCACGGGCACGGTCGATAACGCGTCCAACCGCGCATCAGGCCGCCCATCGGCGGGCAGCACGGCCAAGGCCAGTCCTTGACGCCGCGCCATGTCCTGAAGCGTCGCCAGCCCATAGGACCAATAGCTTTCCCCGCCGATCAGCCGCACCAACACGGCCTTGGCCCCGGCCAGGGTCTGGTCGGCATAGGTGTCGACCGACAGCGGATGTTTCAGGGCCACCAGATTGGCCAGGCGCAAGGTTGGCAAGCCGCCCTTGGCCCGATGCCAGCCCGCCGCGAACGCCCCCAGATCACTGTCCGAGAACGACAGAACCACCAGGTCCGCCGGGCTTTGGCCCAGGTCCTGTGGCGTGTCGCTCTGATCGAGCCCGTGGCTTTCGCGAAAGACGACGTGCATGGGGTGTCAGCCTTCCAGCACGGCGCGAATGGCCGCTTGGTTGATGTTGTCATGTTCGGCAATGACCACCAGTTGCGTGCGGCGCGGGTCCGGGCCCCAAGGGCGGTCAAACTGGCTGCGCAGCCGTTCACAGACGGCTTGAACCAACAGGCGCATCGGCTTGCCCTGAACGGCGACATAGCCTTTGACCCGCAGGATGTTCTGTTCCCGTGCCAGCCGCAGGATTGCGGCCTCGAGGGCGGCGACATCTGCCACTTCGCCCATCTCGATCACGACGCTGTCAAAATCGTCATGTTCGTGGTCATGGTGGCCGTCGTGGTGGCTGGGCCGGGCGTCCAGATCATCCTCGGCGGCGGCCCCCAGACCAAGCACGACACGCGGGTCGATCACCCCGTCCACCATAGGCAGGATCGGCAAGCTGCGCGGGGTTTTGGCCGCGATCACGTTGCGGGCTGCGGCGACACCGTCCTCTCCGGCCAGATCGGCCTTGGAGAGCAGAACGATGTCGGCGCAGGCGATCTGATCTTCGAACACCTCGGACAGGGGCGTTTCGTGGTCCAGGCTGTCGTCGGCCTCGCGCTGGGCCTGTACCGCGTTCAGATCGGGGGCGAACTGTCCCTTGGCAACGGCTTCGGCATCGGCCAGGGCAATCACCCCATCGACGGTGATGCGGGACCGGATCGCGGGCCAGTCGAACGCCTTCAACAGCGGTTTGGGCAGGGCCAGACCCGAGGTTTCGATCAGGATGTGATCGGGGGTTTCGGGCAGGGCCATCAGCGCCTCGATCGTCGGGATGAAATCATCGGCGACGGTGCAGCAGATGCAACCATTGGCCAGCTCGACGATGTTTTCCGCCGGGCAGTTTTCGTCCGCACAGGTTTTCAGAATGTCGCCATCCACCCCGGCGGTGCCGAATTCGTTTACCAGAACCGCCAGGCGTTTGCCCTGGGGGTTGGACATCAGGTGACGGATCAGCGTCGTCTTGCCCGCGCCCAGAAATCCAGTGACGACGGTGACGGGAATTTTGGTGAGAGCGCTCATTGGCAGGCCTCCTGCGGCGGGATGCGGGCGATGGATTGTTTGCGGAAAACCTCGGGCCGTTCGCGCCAGGGCACCAACCCGTCCGGGGTCGCGGCATAGGCGGCCAGCCCGTCAAGGATCTGGGGCACATGGGTGTCGGGGTCCATGTCGCCATAGACATAGGTCCAGCGCGCGGCGCCGCCCGCGACCACCATGGAGCAGCCGCGCGAACAGGCCGACAGGCATTCGGCGGCGCGCAAGGTGACGCCGCTGGGCAGATTGCCGCGCAGCGCGTCATGCAAACGGGCCCCCGGGCGTGGACCGGGTGCATCGGTAGAGGCGCCAGCGCGACAGGTGGTGCAGATGGTGACAGTGACTTCAGCCATGCCGTCCCTTTCGTCCTTTTGGCAAAAGGGGAAGGGCCAGCGAGGGGAACAAACAGGCACGGACCGGCGTTCCGACAAGCCGGTCGCGAAACACCCCGTTCGCCCGTTACATCAAACGCTGGCAGGTCTCCCGGCTTGCGGATCTCGGGCTTTCGCCCTGCGGTTTGCCCACCTTCCCAGCCTGCTGGCCAGTGGTTGGGCAACCTCTCCGGTCACGGTCGCGGGGGCGGCTGCGCTTCGGCCCCGGACCCTGACAGGTCGCAAAGGCGTATCGCATTCCCTCTTCGCCTGCCTTAAGCAGGAACCAACGAACCCCTGAACTGCGGCATTCGACCGCCCCTGTCAAGCGAAGGAAACGACATGTCCAAGATCGCCGCCGACGAAGCCGCCCGCCATGCTGCAAAAATGGTAAAAAAGAAGGCCGCGCGGGATCGCATGATGGCTGGCAAGGATGGTGAAAAGGGGCTGGTGATCGTGCACACCGGGCCGGGCAAGGGCAAAAGCAGCTCAGGCTTTGGCATGATTCTGCGCTGTATCGCGCATGGCATGCCCGCGGCGGTGGTTCAGTTCATCAAGGGGGGATGGCAGACCGGTGAACGCAGCCTGATCGAAGAGAATTTTTCCGATCTGTGCCAATTTTATGCGATGGGAGAAGGGTTTACCTGGGAAACCCAGGACAAAGCGCGCGACATTGCCGCCGCGCGGGCGGGCTGGGATAAGGCCAAGGACTTGATCCGGGATCCTGACATTCGGATGGTCCTGTTGGATGAAATCAACATCGCCTTGCGCTATGACTATCTGGATATCGACGAGGTGGTCGCCTTTCTCAGGGATGAAAAGCCCGCGATGACCCACGTCGTCCTGACCGGACGCAACGCCAAGCCCGAACTGATCGAGCTGGCGGACCTGGTCACCGAAATGACCATGGTCAAGCATCCGTTTCGCGACGGGATCAAGGCCCAAAAAGGGGTTGAGTTTTAAGGGCTGTTTCGCGCCTTTACACCGGATTGGCCAAGGCGCTCAGAACCACGTGGAGATCGCGTTTGGCAATGTCGGGCGTGTCCAGATGGATGACCGCCAGCTCCAGACATTGCGGGTCCCTGCGCACGCCGCCTTGCAGCGTGTCGATCCGGCCCGCTTCAACCAGGCGGTGAAACGCCTGCGTGGTCAGCGTGTTGGATTTTTTCAGGCACAGCTGTTCCAGCGCCGCGTCCCGCACAGGTGTGCCCGCGTCGCTCAGGGCCTCTAACAGACTGTCCGGGTCGTCCAATGTGCGCATGGCAATCGTGCGCACCATGACGTCTTTGTCGGCTTTCAGGGCCGCGACCCCATCGCGAAGCGCGGGATCAGTTGACGCCATGTCGGCCGCCATCGTCCGTACGGCGGCCGCGCGATCCATCAGCCCCAGCGCGATCCGTTCACGGGCTGGATCGCTGCGCAATGTGTCTTGGGATTGCATCGACAAAGCGCGGAATGCCGCAATGCGCATGGCGTCTTCGGCCCCGGAGGCCTGCGCCAGGATCGCCGCCGAAATCCGTTCGGATCGGACCTGTCCAAGCAGGCCCAAGGCGACACGGGCCAGGTCCTGGGCCACCGCATCGGGCCCCTCGATGGCGCGACGTTTTTGTTTGGCGCGGTCTTTTTTCGTGCCGGCGCCGGGCACGCGGGCCAGTTGAATGGCCTCAAGCGTCGAGCCAGCAGTCGCCCCCTTGTCGGCGGCGACGACATCGCCGTCATCCGTGACCCGCAGACGTGGCACGCCATCCGTGTCGTCATGGTCTGCGGTGGCATCAATGCCCTCCTCTGCGTCACGTTCGACCACAGCGGCTTCGGGAGCAAGCAGCACACCTTCGGCGGCATGGGCCAGGGCCTCGATTGCGACCTCGTCACCCGTGTTTGCGCGGGCGACCAGATTGGTCAGGGCGACCAGGCGCACCTGTTGCGCCGGATTGCTGAGCAGCGAGACCAGGCGTTCGGTTGCGGCTTTGTCCTGCTGGCTTGCCAAGGCGTCCACGGCAGCGATCCGGGCTTCCAGCGGTCGGGGCTCATCGCGGATCAGGTCCAGCAGGGGGGCGTGCGCGGCGTCTGGCGCAAGCCGCATCCAGTTGCGCGCCGTGGCAACGGCCAGCGGGCCGTCATCCGTCGACAACCAGGCCTGCATGTTCGCGCCCAGCGCTTCGCTCAGATCAGCGTCCAGTGGCATTTGCAGATGATCCAGCGCGACCGCCTGCACCTGCGGCGCGGTATCAGACAGGGCCATTTTGGCCAGCTCGGCCCGCTTTGGGGCAAACAATGCCAGGGCCTGCGCGCGCAAGCTGGCATCCGGGTCCTTCAGGGCAAGAAAGGCGGCACGGTCGTCCTGGGCGTCCAGAACGGGCAGAACCAGGCGGCGCACGTCTGCCGCATCATCGCCCAACAGGTAATCCATGTGGTCTTGCAGCGCGGTGTCATCAACGCCCGCCAGAGCTTCGAGCGCGCGTTTGCGGGCCAAGCCCTGTTCGGTCTGGGCCACGGACAGCAACCAGACCAGGCCTTCGCTGCCCATCCGGGCCAGGGCCTTGAAAGCCGGCACATCCAGGTTTTGGCCAAATTCGTCATCGCGCGCGGCCAGAAGATCCTGAAGCGCCTCTTCAGCGTTCAGGCGGCCCAGGGCGTGGATCACAGCGGTCTGGATTTCCAACCACTCGTCCCACAGCCCGGCCTCATCCTCCCAGGCGACCTGATCGTCGCAACGATCCTTGGCCAACGCACGGAACAGAGGGATGGAACCCCGGTCCTTCAGCGTTGTCAGCAACTCGATCGCCGCCAGCTTGACCTCGCGTACCGGATCGCCTTGCAGGCTTTCACGGATCACATTGCCGTCTTCGGGCAGGGCAAAGGCCGCCAGCGCGTCCATTGCATCGGTGCGCACGTCGGGATCTTCGTCGCGAAGGGCGGCCAGCAAAGCCACCCGCGCGCGGGCATCCCCGGGGGCCTGTGCCACCAGCGCCTTGATGGCCCCGATGCGGATCACGTCATTGCCGGTGTCCAGATGTGCCAACAGGGTGGGCACGGGGTCGGTGTGGTCAGCCGGGGCAGTGGGGTTGCGCGTAAGCATCGGAAGCCTCATTCGGAATTCATATGAAAGAAAAGCGCCCGGCCTGTGGGGGCCGGGCGCAGGGACGCAGCCGTCAGGCGATATCGCGTCGTGCGAACGACATCGAACGGAATTGCGACTTGTAGGGGCTTTCCCCCATCTTGCGGATCATGCCGACACCCATCTTGTAGTTGTAGTTGCCGGAGATCCAGTCAACCACACGACCCGACAGGGCGTTTGCAGGTTGCGAGGTGTGCAGGAAGTCCATGTATCCCATGTTTTCCTTTACGGCCTCGGTGACGATGGCAACGGCGGTGATCGAGGCTTTGGTCATCTCGATATGGCCGTTTTTCATCAGGCTGGCGAAGTCGAAATCATCGCCTTCCACGCCGACAATCGTGTCGGTTTGCACCGGGATCCGGTCCGAATAGACCTGCACATAGTCACCGCTTTCGATGCCACGGGCTTCGGCCACTTTCGGGTGGATTTCGATCCAGTTTTCCGGCCAGCGCTGCACGATATACGGACGGCGACGGTCGTCATAACCCGACTGCCAGCGTTCGTTGATCCGCCCAGAAGTGATCCAGATTTCACCTTCATCCTCATGCGGTTTGAGCCATTCCCAATAGGACGAGAACAGATCCCAAGGTGCTTTCTGGATGTTGCACTTACCGGTCTGCGTGTTGAAGTGGGTCAGTTTCTTGTTGAACATATTCCCCGCCGCAGGCCCGGTTTCGGGCAGAACACGGGTGGTGTCATGCAGGCGTTTGGTGCCTTCCAACGTGCCGTCATCATGCATCAAGACAGGGCCCTGAATACCGGTCGTGCCGAATTCACCCAGTTTCTCATGCAAGGTCTTGCCTTCACGCCGTGCCGCGACCAGGACCATGTTGAAGTCCTTGCGCGAGCCACGCGAATGACGCGCCCCTTCTTCGATGACGTCGTTCGAGTTCTGCCAATCGAACCCTTCAAAGCCCATTTTCTGCGACAGCTGTGCGATGATCCACCAATCTGGTTTCGCCTCGCCCGGCGCGTCATAGAACTTGGGATAGACCCGCAGGCGGCGTTCGCCGTTGGCCCGTGTGAAGGTATCTTCGCCCCAGCCCGAAGCCGGGAAGACGATGTCGGCATAGCGGGCGCCGATGGGGTCGACCAGATAGATGTCCTGATCCCAGACCACCGTGCCGCCACTGTCGGCGCGCGCCTTCAGGGTGTCGATGATTTCCTGCTTGTCAAAGGACATGACCTGATGCGGGTTGCGCACGGTCTGTTCTTCGAACTTGGCTTGCAGCGATTGGCTCCCGCACATGGCCTGCACCCAGGTGGTGCCGATCACGTGGGCAAGGCGCGTGTGGCCTGCCATGAAATACCGGTCGGTATCCATGGCGCGACGACGGCGACCCGGCAGTTTTTCGGGCGACTTGTTGCGGGGGTATCCACCGCCGCGCAGACCGCCACGCTGGTGACCACCGGCCCGGCCGATGACCTGACCCGGTCGTCCGCCAGCCCCGACCGTGATGCCCAAGGCGGAAATCGCCTGGGTGTTGCCGGTGTTGTTGGACCAATAAAACCCCTTTTCGATCATGATCGAGGTCTTGGGCCGCGTGCCGTCTTCGCGTGGCTTGGCCATCCATTCGGCGGCCGTATAGATCTTGGCGACATCAATGTCGGCAATCTCGGCGGCCTTTTCGGGAACGGCATAATCCTGTTCCATCAGCCACTTGACCCAATCGTCATAGCCTTTGGTCTGGAATTTGCCCCAGGTCGTGCGCCATTGCCACGGCGTGTTGCGCGTGCCTTGGCCAAACCCCGAGGAGCTCTCCCAACCATTGTTGACCCACTTTTCGATCCATTCCTTGTCCTGCCAACCGTTTTCAACGATGACGCGAGCAATCGCCAGAACGACCGGAAGGTCGGTGCCGGGTTGGATGTCCAGAACCATGCCGCCGTTCGCTTCGGCAAAGGCTGTGCCCGAGCTGCGACGCGGCAGCAGGAAGATCGCCTTTTGGCCGTTTTGAATGGCGGGCATGATCCAGTCGGTGAACAGGATCGTCTTGGTTTCATAGGGGTCGGTGCCGCACATCAGCAATGTGTCGGCGGACGCCCAATCCTCGTAGGCCGGACCGAAGTTATCAAACCCTGCATCCCGGAAACCGGGGGTCGAGGTCACATCGGACGGCGTGTCGTGGAAGGTGAAGTTCGCCGTGCGCACATTGCCCAGCGCGTATTTCGTGATGGCATATGTGTTTTCCATATAACCATACGAAAAGGTTTTGACGCCATAAGCATTGGTGCCGTGTTTTTCCAACACGTGCTTGCCGACCTCGGCCGCGATTTCCAGCGCGAAGTCCCAGGTCACCGGCATCAGCACGCCAAACATGCGCACCATGGGGGTTTTCAGACGGTCCCGTGTCGGGCTCTGCGGGTTATAAACCTTCTGCGCAATCGCACCGCCACGGATCGAGCTGTTGCCCAGCCGGTTCACTTCCTCGGCGTCTTTGTCGGGGATGATCACCACGTGATGGGGCTCGCCCTTGTGCAGCACGATGTTGTGCTGGTTCGGCGCAACCCAGGCACCCAGCGGGCTTACGGGGAAATCTTCGCCGAACGCGTTCTGATCGGCGGCGGGACCACCATTGTGACCGCCCCGGACGGGCCAGCGATAGACCTTGTAACCACAGGCGACGATGCAATAGTCGCAGGCGGTCGAGATCACGTCAGCGTCTACCGGCGGCAGGGGCACGCTTTCTTCGGGGACATAATATGGTGTGGACATTGGTGTTCCTCCTTAGCCCTGAAGATTGTCAAAGCGGCCATAGATCAGGCCGAACATGCCGACGGCATAGATGTCGTCGCCATCCAGTTCCAAAAGAACCTGTGGCAGCGACTGATAGGCCTGCCCGGCGATAAAGATGCCGTGGCGGGTCAGATCGAACGTGGTCAGGTGCAGCGGGCACGGGCCAAGCGCCTTATCGGCGGATTTGTATGTGCCTTGCAGCGGCCCGCCCTGGTGGGTGCAGGTATAGTTGAAGGCCACCACGTCCGTGTCGGGGCCAATGCCGCCGCCTGCTTTGGTGCCCAGCTTCACCAGGATCGATTCCGCATAGTCGCCCGTATCGGGGTATTCGAAATCAAACGGCTCGTCGTCCTTCAGGTCGCTGAGCTTGGCGATGAACTTGCGTTCATAGGTCGATACGACCGCAGGCGTTTCCGCCTCGCTCATGCCGGGGATGCCGACCATCACGACGGTGGTGGTCAGACCCGAGGTCAGCAGGAACTGACGCCGGTTCATCAGGCACTTGCGGGTGCCGGCCTTTTGGGCCTCGCCATTCTCGCCATTGACGGCGGCGGCGATTTTTGGATCAAGATCATTCATTGCTTGTCCCTTTCTCAGTTCGCGGCCATTGCGGCAGGCAGCGGTTGCATTTCAGGCAGATCGGGTTCTTCGACCAACAGTTCTTCGCCCGACAGGCTTTCCAGGAAGGCCACCAGATCGTCGACTTCGCCATCCGACAGACCCAATGGCTGGATCAGCGCGGATTTGTTGTCGGCAAAATCATTGGTGCCGCCGCCTGCGTTGTAGAAGTCGACCACGTCCCTCAGGGTCTCCAACATGCCGTTGTGCATGTAGGGATAGGTGAAGGCGGTGTAGCGCAGGGAAGGTGTGCGGAATTTGCCTTTGTCGCCGGTTTCCTTGGTGCGGAAATACAGGCCCGGATCGTCCTTGGTTGACCGATACATCGCCTCGGTCGAGCCCTTGGCATAGAGTTCGAAACGGAAGGTGATCTGTGCGATCTCGTCGTCCTCCCAACCCGAATAGGCCGGCACGCCGGTGTTGTAGTATTTCTCATCCGACAGCAGTGGGCCGTTGTGGCATTCGATGCAGCCAGCTTTGCCTGCGAACAGATCCAGGCCGCGGACCTGTTGTTCACTCAGTGCTGCGTCATCACCGTTCATGTAATTGTCAAACGGCGTGTCGGTCTGAACGATGGTGCGTTCAAACGCGGCGATGGCGTCATATGCGTGACGGATGCTGGGCCAGTCATCGCCGAACACGTCGTTAAAGCGTTCACGATACTCTGGCACAAAGGCCAGACGGCTTTCCATCATGTCATCTTCGCCGTTGCCAGCCACGCCACCACGCGCGGCGGACCGGGCCTGATGCTCCAGATTGCCGGATGACCCGGCCCAGAACAGCTTGCCATAATACGCCGAGTTCACGATTGTCTGGCTGTTGCGCCAGTGGGTCGTGCCCGGATAGCCAAAGCTGATCGGCGACTGGATTGCCCAGCCCGCATCGGGCAGGTGACAGGCGGAACAGGGCATGGCGTAGTTGCCCGACAGGATCGGGTCAAAGAACAGCATTTTGCCCAGTTCAACCTTGGCGTCGCTCTGCGGATTTGACGCCGGGATCGGCGCGTCACCAAGGGCCGACAGCCCGTCAGGGCGCGGCATCTCGGCCAGGATCGGGGTTGCCACCAAGGCCATCCCGAAGGCGATTGCGGTTGTATGTTTCATCATCCGGGCTCCTTAGTTCTGCACGTTGCGCCAGTCTTCGATCAATGCGTAATCGAAGTCGTCCTCGCGCCAGACATATTCATCGGTGTCAAAGCTCTCGCCCGACAGGGCCTTGAGATATTCGACCAGATCGGTTTTCTCATCCGTCGACAGACCCAGTGGGGCCAGGCTTGCGTCCTTCAGCGGGTCATCGCCGCCGCCCATGTCATAGAAATCCACCACCTCTTCCAGGGTCGCGATCATGCCGTTGTGCATATACGGCGCGGTCCAGGTCAGCTCGCGCAGCGTTGGCGTCAGGAAGGTGCGTTTGTTGGCCTCTTGGTGGGTGCGGATATAGGCGCCCAGGTCTTCGCGCAGGTTCATGTAGTTTTCGACACCCATGAACTTGGCATAGGTCACGAACGCCGAGTGGCGTTCGGGATCGGCCCAGATGTCCGGGTTGTCCGCCACGCCGGTATTGTGCGGCTGGTCGTCCGTGTAACGCGGGCCCGTGTGGCAGCTGGCGCAATTGCCTTTGCCCTCAAAGATCGCCTGACCGCGCAGGGCTGCCTCGCTCAGATCGCCGGTATCGACCGGGGCACCGCGCGACACGATGGTTTTCATGAAATCCATCAGCGCATTGCGCGCACCGCCATTGGACGGCTCGGACATGCCAGCCGCTGCGAACATCTCAACATATTTGGGATCCTGCTTCATGCGCTCCTGCATGATGCGCATGTCCATGTTCATCAGATAGGTTTCCGTGATCATCTCACGGGCCACATCGTTCAGGTTCGTACCCAGACGCCCATCATGCATCCACGCGGCGCGATAGCCGACGTTGGCCAGGGTTGGGCTGTTACGGAAGTGCATCGAGCCGCTATAGGCCGCCGACAGCGCTTCGCCATCGGTAAACGCCATTTCCGGTGAATGGCAGCTGGCACAGGCCAGCCCCGTGTCACCGGACAGACGTTCGTCATAAAACATGCGCTTGCCCAGTTCGGCGCGCGCAGCGTTCACATCCATGGGTTGGATGGGCACGCTGTCCTGGGCCATTGCTGCCGTCCCGGCAAGCATCGCCCCCATTACGGTCAGAGTTCGGATCATCTTTCGCCTCCTGTCCAGTCGGGGTGCGCTGGCCTGCGCAACCGACCCTTTGTGATAGGGCAAGGCGTCGTGTTTCGGGTTGGCTGAAGCAGTGACGCTCTTGCTTGCGCCCATCGGGGATTCGCCCCAATGAACGACTTAACCAAAGTCAATTTAGGCCCGTAACACCCCAGAAGTGTGACGGTCAGCATTGCGAAAGATTGCGTTTTGTGACGGTTTGTGACGACGCACAGCCGGACGCGCCGTCACGCGTCCAGCGCTGCCCGGACATGGCGTGCCAAACGGGTGGGGTCGACCGGTTTGGCCAGGATATCCGGCGTTGCCCCATTCACCGAAATCGCCGACGGGGTATAACCCGTACAGATGATCACCGGCAAATCGGGCCTCAGCGCGCGGGCGCGGTTGGCCAGCTCTGCCCCGGACATGTCCGGCATCACCATGTCGGTCACCAACAGATCGAACCGCCCCGGATCAGCCGACAGTTTTTCGGCGGCAATGACCGGGCTGGTATAGGCCTCGACCTGATAGCCCAAGCGCATGAGAACCCGGCGCCAGGTGGCGCTGATTTCGGTTTCATCATCGACCAGGAGGATGCGTTCATGACCGCGCGGTGCGGTGCCATCCCGTGCGTTTTCGCTGGCCTCGGGCAGGGATGTCGCGGGCAGATAGATCACAAAGCGCGCCCCTTCGCCGGGCGCACTGTCGACTGCGATCAGGCCCCCCATTTCCTCGATCAGGCCCGCGACCACGACCAATCCCAGGCCCGAGCCCTTGCCAAGCGGCTTGGTGGTGAAGAACGGGTCAAACAGGCGGGTGCGGGTTTCTGCGGACATGCCGGGGCCATCATCCGCGATTACCATGCGCACCCAGCCGTCAGGCCGGTCCGGCAGCTCTGCGGGAGGGGTCGCGGCGGTCTGAACGCTGACAGAGATCGTGCCCTCTTCGGCGCCAATGGCTTCGGCCGCATTGCGTGACAGGTTCATCACGATCTGGTGCAGGTTCGTGTGGTCGGCCATCACTATGGTCTGCGCGCAGGCCTGAGCGTAATCCAGCTTTACGGTCGGAGGCAAGGACGCGCGCAGCAGGCGTGAAACCTCCTGCACCACTCCGCACAGATCCACCGGTTGCGGCGTGCCGGGTTCACGGCGCGCAAACGTCAAAAGCCCGTGGACCAGGCTTTGCGCCCGTTTGGCGGCGATTTCGATCTGGTCAATCTCACCGGCCAGATCGCTGCCCTCGGGGGCGTCCAGCGATGCCAGATGCGCCGCGCCAATGATGGTGGTCAGCACATTGTTGAAATCATGCGCGATGCCGCCGGCCAAAAGCCCCACGGCCTCCAGTTTTTGCGCCCGCGCGACTTGTTCGCGCGCCTGGCGCCGTTCGGTAATGTCTTCGCCAATGCCCACGAAATTCTGCACCGACCCATCCGCCCCCACCAAAGGCAGAATGCGCGTGTCGGTCCAATAGGTCGTGCCATCCCGCTTGCGGTTGCGAAAGACACCGCGCCATTCTTTGCCCTCGGCCAGACGCTCGCGAATGTCGCTGTACGTGTCCGCCGACGTATCGCCCGATTGCAGAAACTTCGGGGTCTTGCCGCTGATGTCGTCTTCGCTCCACCCGGTCAATTCACGAAAGCGGCGGTTGGCATAGATGATCTGTGCCTTGGTATCCGTCATCACAATGGTCGCCGGGCTTTGCTCCACCACATTGACCAGGCGCGTGACCCCGGCTTCGGCCTTGCGTCGCGCCGCCAGTTCGCCCGCCAGCCGCACAAGTGTTGCGCGCATGTCGCGCAGCATGAAGATCAACAATGTGCCGATCGCCAGCGACGCCAGAACCAGTGCCGCGATTGATGCGAACCCGACGCCGATCAGCGTCTGACCCTGTGCAACCGCCGCCGAAATCCGACGGGTAGAGACCTTGCGCGACCAGGTCCAGATCTGTTCCAGGTCCCGCAGCGCCTGTTCGGCGCCGGTGTCGTCGATGCGCACCAAAGTGTCGACCTCGTCGATGCTCCACCCTTCGGCCACAGCTTCGCGCGCAACGATCAGATTGTCGGCATACAGCCCGATGGTTTCGCGCAATTCGATCAGTGCATCACGTTCCGCAGCATTTTCGGTCTGGGCCAGGAAATCGCGCACAACGGCGTTGAGCTGACGTACCTGTTGGTCGGCGCGTTCGTAATAAATGGGGTCGCGTCGCAGCACATAATTCTTGAAATTGTGAATAATCCCGCCATAGCCCAGATGCCCGCGAATGGAACTGATCCAGACGCCTTTTTGCCCGACCTCGCCATTATAGTCGCTCCAACTGTCTTGAACCTCGGCGAACTGTTGGCGGGTTTCCGAGCCCAGGAAAAACCCCAGAGAGACGGTGACCACAAGCAGCGTTGCCGCCGCAAACCCAATGGAAAAGAAGCGGGTTGAATCGATGCTCTGATCAGGCAAAACGAACCTCCTGTGGGCCTTGAAATGGCCCCCTTGCGCATTTGTGCGCCACGCGTCAGGTTTGGCGGCGGGCGTATCTTATGGGACCTAGACATGGACCAGAGCATCTTGATTGTCGATGACGACATGCAACTGACGTCATTTCTGACCCGGTTCCTGATCAAGCATGGCTATCGGGCACAGACGGCCTCGTCCGGGGCGCAAGCCCGGGTGTTGTTTGATGCGGACACCTGTGATCTTGTCGTGCTGGATTTAAATTTGCCGGATGCCGATGGTCTTGATATTGCGAAAGAAATTCGCGCAAGAGCGGTGACGCCGATTATCATGCTGACCGCCCGGGACGAGGTGTTTGACCGGATCGTGGGGCTGGAAATCGGTGCCGATGACTATCTGACCAAACCCTATGAGCCGCGCGAACTTCTGGCCCGGATCAAGGCTGTTTTGCGCCGCCCTCACCCCAAGAATACGACCGAAGGGGGGGGCGAGATTTCCGCGATTCAGTTCGATGGTTTTGAGCTGGACCTTGCGAAACACAGCCTGACCCGGCAGGCCGATGACCAGCCAATCCAATTGACCAGCGCCGAGTTTTCGCTGCTGCGCGCGCTTGCGCTGTGCGCCGGTCGCGTCCTGACGCGGGGGCACATTATGGATGAGCTGTATGGCAACAATGTCTCGATCACGGATCGATCGATTGATGCCCATGTGTCGCGGCTGCGACGAAAAATCGACAGCCCGAGCGAGCCGGCCTCGCTTATTCAATCGGTGCGCGGCGAAGGGTATGTTCTGACTGCCAAGGCCGAGATGTTCGAGTAAGTCCGGGCGCGTGCGAGCTGTGCACCGTTTGAGCCTCTGGCCCTGATCGCCCATCGCGCCGTTCACGCGGTTGCGAAATGCAAAGCCTCTGGGCTTGCCGCCCGTTTGGTGGTGCATTAAAGTCGAAAAATCGCAATTCTGGACATACCAATATGACAAAAGCCGCGGGATTGGCCTTTTCGATTGATCGGTCGCGCAACACGCCGGTGTTTGAACAAATCTGCGCCGGTGTGCGGGCGCAGATCATGTCTGCCGTGCTGGCCGAGGGCGCGCGTCTGCCGCCCACCCGTGGGTTTGCAACCGATCTGGGTGTGTCGCGCTCGACTGTGGTGACCGCCTATGAACAACTGGTCGCCGAAGGTTATCTGCACAGCGTGCAGGGCTCGGGGTATACGGTCTGTGCCCTGGGCACGGTCGAATTGGCGGCGGACCCCGTGCCGGTTGTCGACCGCGAAAACGCGTCCCCCCCCGCGCCGCGCCCGTTTCAATCAGGCCAGCCGGACATGCGGTTGTTTCCCCATCGTCAATGGGCGCAGGCCGTGTCGCGGCTGTGCCGCGCGGACCCGCAGGCCTTGCTGATGGGGGCCGGGCCGACCGGCCATTTTGCGCTGCGCCGGGCCATTGCTGCCCATGTGGCGGAGTGGCGCGGCATCACGGCGTCGCCGCATCAGATCATCATCACCGCCGGGTCGTCCGATGCGTTGGAGATCTGTACGCGCACCCTGGCGGATCGCGGGGACCGGATCGGGTTGGAAGACCCGGGGTATCCGCCGATGCGCCATTTCGCGCAGGCCCAAGGGCTGGAGGTCGAAGGCCTGCCGGTCGACGATCAGGGCGCCAGCCTGCCACGCCACACCGACACCCGCCTGGCGGTTCTGACACCGTCGCATCAGTTCCCGCTGGGTGGTGCCATGTCGCCCGCGCGACGGTTGGAGTTCATCCGGTGGGCCGAGGGCTGCGACGGCTGGATCATCGAGGATGATTATGACAGCGAATTTCGTTATGCGGGCCGTCCGATCCCGGCCATGGCCGGGTTCGACCACCTCAGCCGGACGATCTATGTCGGCAGCTTTTCCAAGATATTCTCGAACTCCCTGCGGCTTGGCTATGTGATCCTGCCCGCGCCTTTGGTGGACCCGGTGCGCGCCACGGTGGATCGTTTTGGCGCGCGGGCCAGTGTCATGGCCCAGCGGCCCTTGGCGGATTTCATCGACTCGGGTGAATTTTACCGCCACCTGCGCCGGGTGCGGCGCATCTATGGCGACCGCAGGCGCCTGTTGCTGGACCGTTTGGCGGCTGATTTCGCCCCGCTTGGACATGTCACCGACCACCAGGCGGGCATGCAGGTGGTGTTTCATCTGAAGGATTGGATCAGTGATCGAACCATCGCCAAGACGGCCGGGCAGGCGGCACTGTTGATCCAGCCCTTGTCCGGGTTTGCCAGTCAGGCGCGTGGGTTGAACGGGCTGATCCTGGGGTATTGCGCCTTTACGGCTGACGAACTGGACGCCGCGCTGGATCAGCTTTTGGCGCTGTTGGTGGGCCAAAGCTGAATGCGAGCCCCGCAGGCGCGTCGCGGTCCGACCCCATTTCGCCGCCTGCGTTGCTTGACGCGACTCGGTCGCGGGCCTACACGGGGGGCGCTTCGGTCTGGGCGTTCTGCGCCCGGTGCAAAAGGGAACGCGGTGCCTGGCCTCTGGCCTCACCCCGCGACTGCCCCCGCAACTGTAAGCGGCGAGCTGTGACGGACGATGCCACTGTCCCCATTTGGGTGGATGGGAAGGCCCCGAACAGCGTTGAGCCGCGAGTCAGGAAACCTGTCGAAGTGATCACCCTGGTCCGGCGCGGGGCGCGCTGGTTTCAACGGACCTTCCGTAGTGGTGGCGACCTCACCGTCTGCGGGGGCCCCACGCCTTCCTGACACAACATCACGCATAGCCCGATGATGGGCTTTGGAAGGCTAAGACATGACGAAACGCTGCTTTGCATCCGTAACCGCAACCGCATTGGTTGCCCTTTTGCCCGCTTTGGCCAGCGCGCAGGATTTCGACCTGGGCACGATCATCGTGTCTGGTGGGTTCACCCCGGTTGACGCGGCCCGCTATGGCCGATCGGTATCTGTTGTGACGGGCGAGGATCTGGAAGACCGTGGCATCACCACCGTGCAGAACGCCCTGCGTGTGGTGCCGGGCCTGTCTGTCCACAGTTCTGGCGCGTCCTATACACAGGTGCGCATCCGGGGTGCAGAATCCAATCACACGCTGATCCTGATCGACGGGGTCGAGGCCGCTGGTGGCGACGGGGAATACATCCTGACCGGTTTGGAAACCGCCAATATCGAACGCATCGAAGTGCTGCGCGGGCCGCAGTCGGTGTTTTATGGCTCGAATGCCTCGGCGGGTGTGGTCAACATCATCACCAAGTCCGGCGGCGACGGCACGCGGTATGGCGGCGCGGTTGAATACGGCAATGGCTGGTCGGCAAACGCCCATGTGTCCACCCGTGGGGATCGCGGCGGCTTGTCCTTCACCCTGTCGCGCACCGATGACGAGGGCTGGGATTATTCCAACGATGGCGGCGAAAAGGACGGCATCCGCCGCACCTCGCTGGGTCTCAAAGGGGACTGGGCCGCGACCGATCAGCTGACCTTCGGGATTGTCGCGCGCACCTCGGACGAGGACTATGATTTCGATGAATCCAGCTTTTCGGCGACCAACGCGGACAACCTGATCAACGATGACACCACGAAAATGACGGACCGCGAAGAACGTCAGCTACAGCTTTGGGCGGAATTTGACGCCATGGGCGGGCAGATGATGCACCGTGTGTCGGCCGAGCGCACCGATTTCTATCAGATCGCCGAGGCTGGCACCTTCAACGAATATGAAATTGATATGGTGACCGAGGTGCTGAAGTATCAGCTGTCCTATGGTCTGGACGGCCAGCCCGTTGATGCGGCCAACCATGTTCTGACCGCCATGCTGGAATGGCAGCGCGACGAAAGCGTGTCCAACGCCACTTATCTGCGCGAAAGCGTGTCAGCGGCGGCGGAATACCGCGCCAGCCTGGACAATGGGTTGGACCTGCAATTGGGCGCGCGGTTTGACGACAACAAACAATTCGCCAATCACTGGACCTGGAACGCGGGCCTGTCTTACGGCTTTGACAATGGTGTGCGGGTGCATGCCTCGGCGGGTGCCGGTGTTGTGAACCCGTCGTACTTGCAGTTGTTTGGCAACCCTGTCTGGGCCTATGTCGGCAACCCTGACCTGTTGCCCGAAGAAAACCGTGGCTTTGATATCGGGGTCGAGGTGCCGTTTGCCAATGGGCGCGGTCTGGTCGATGTGACCTTGTTCCGCGAGGCATTGAAGAACGAGATTTCGACCGTCTATGATCCCGCCACCTTCAGCACGACCTACTTCAACCAGACCGGCAACAGCGACCGTCAGGGGGTTGAACTCAGCGCCAACTTGCAGGCCACAGACGTGCTGGATCTGCGCCTGGGCTATACATGGCTGGACGCCACCAACCCCGATGGGTCGGTCGAAGTGCGCCGCCCGAAACACGAGCTGAGCTTGGGCGCAACGCTGGAGGTGCTGGACGGGCGCGGGGCAATCAGCGCCGATCTGCGCCATGTGTCCGGCAACTATGCCACCCAATTCTGGGGGGGCTTTAGCACCGCGAAGCTGCCCGAAATCACCACGCTGGATCTGTCGGGCCGCTATGACCTGACCGACAGTGTGGCTCTGACCGCGCGGGTGACAAACCTGTTGGATGATCGCAACAGCGAGGCCTGGGGATATGCCGCCCAGGGCCGTACCTTCTATGTTGGACTGCGCTCTGACTGGTAAGCACATAGCCCGGCGGGCCACCGCCGGTCTGGTCGCCCTGCTTGTCGGGGCGGCCTGTGCTTGTGCCGACGCCCCGAAACGGGTGGTTTCGGTAAACCTCTGCACCGATCAACTGGCCATGCTGCTCGCGTCCCCTGGCCAGCTGGTTTCTGTCTCAAACATCGCGTCCGACCCGCTGGTGTCGGCAATGGTGGACGAGGCCGCTGAGTATCCCATGAATTTCGGGCGCGCCGAAGAGGTGTACCTGTTGCATCCCGATCTGGTGCTGGCCGGGCAATATGCGCGTACGGAGGCGGTCGACATGCTGGAACGGCTGGGCGTGCCTGTGCTGCGTGTGCCGTTTGCGCGATCCATGGCCGATGTGGCCGCCAACATTCGCCTGATCGGCACCGCCTTGGGGCGCGAGGAGGCCGGCGAAGCCATGGCCACCGATTTCGAAGCACGACTTTTGACGTTGCAAGAGGGGGTGCGCTCAAACCCCTCTGCGGCGCTCTATTCTGCCAATGGATACACCACCGGGGCCATGTCGCTGTCAGGTCAGATCCTGCTGGCGGCCGGGTTTGAAAATGTGGCGGATGACGCAGGAATCCCATACGGCGGCGTACTGCCGATGGAGGTTCTGGTCATGGCCGCGCCTGATCTGGTGATCACCTCCAGCCCCTATCCGGGCGCGTCGCGGTCCGAAGACGTGCTGCGCCACCCGGCCGTGCAGGTGCTGCGCAGCCAGCAGAGACGCGCCACCATGTCCGATCAGGACTGGGTCTGCGGCACGCCGCGTATCCTGGCGGCGATTGAGGCCCTGGCCCAGGACCGCCAGGCACTGGAAGGGGACAACTGATGCGCCTGTTTCTGGGGCTGACCTTTGCCGTTCTGGCGCTGTTTGCGGCCAGCCTTGTGACGGGCCCAGCCCAGACCGGGGCGGTCGAAAGCCTGTCGGCGCTGATGTTCGGTGGTGACGGGCCGCTGCCCTTGGTCATGCGCGAAATCCGCCTGCCGCGTGCGGTTCTGGCGGTGCTGATTGGTGGCGGGCTGGGCCTGTCGGGCGCGGCGCTCCAGGGCTATTTACGTAATCCGCTGGCCGAACCCGGTCTGATCGGCGTGTCCTCGGCCGCCGCGCTGGGCGCGGTGATTGCCATTCACACGGGGCTGGTCGCCTCGGGCTCGCTGGGTCTGCCCTTCGCGGCCCTTGGCGGCGCGCTGATCGGCGTCTTTCTGGTGCTGGCCTTGGCGGGGGCACAGGGCGGATCGCTGACGTTGATCCTGGCTGGGATCGCAATCTCAGCCCTTGCAGGCGCGCTGACGTCGCTGGTTTTGAACCTGTCGCCCAACCCCTTTGCCGCCAGCGAAATCGTGTTCTGGATGATGGGCAGTCTTGCGGACCGCTCGATTGTGCATGTCTGGCTGTTGTTACCGTTCATCGCGGTCGGCGTCGGGCTGATCGCCACGCTGGCGCGGGGCTTGGATGCCCTGACCTTGGGCGAAGACGCCGCGCAAACCATGGGGTTCGATCTGAAACGCCTGCGCCTGACGCTGGTCATTGGTGTGGCCGCCATTGTTGGCGGCACGACGGCTGTGGCGGGCGCGATCGGCTTTGTCGGCCTTGTGGTGCCGCATATCCTGCGCCCCTTTGTTGGTGCACAGCCGTCGCGGCTGTTGTGGGCCTCGGGCCTGGGTGGCGCGGTGATGTTGCAACTGGCCGATATCACGGTGCGGGTGGTGATGCCGGAACGTGACCTGAAGCTGGGCGTGGTCACGGCCTTGGTCGGCGCGCCACTGTTTTTGCACCTGATCTACAAGACGCGGGCGGGGCAGGCATGAGCGTTCTGTCTCTGCAAAACCTGTCGGTCACCCTGCGGGGGCGTGCGATTTTCAACGACATTTCGCTGGAGGTTGACCCCGGTGAGTTCGTCGGGCTGATCGGCCCCAATGGCGCGGGCAAGACGACGCTGATGCGGTCTTCTCTGGGTCTGATCCCATCAACGGGTCGCAGTTCGCTGGCGCAATTGTCGGCGCGCGACCGGGCCAAAGCGGTTGCCTGGATGCCGCAAGCGCGCGAAATCGCCTGGCCGATCCCGGTGGAAAACCTGGTTGCCCTTGGCGCTCAGGCGGCGGGTCGGGGCGCGGACCAGACGGCCATTGAGGCCGCCATGGCCCGCATGGGTCTGGCCCAGTTCAAAGGGCGCGCAGCATCACGACTGTCTGGCGGGGAACAGGCGCGCGCCCTGATTGCGCGCGCTTTGGCGCAGGATACGCCCCTGTTGATGGCGGATGAACCGATTGCCGGACTGGACCCGGCGCATCAGATTTCGACCATGGAGGTGTTCGCATCTCTGGCGAATGAGGGGCGCAGCGCCGTGGTTTCCCTGCATGATCTGGGTCTAGCGGCGCGCCATTGCACCCGTTTGGTGTTGCTTGCCGATGGTGGCATTATGGCTGATGGCACACCTGATCAGGTGTTGACGCCGGATAATATGGCCCGCGCCTTTGGCGTGTCGGTCTGGCATCAACAGACCGACAGCGGCCCGGTGTTCCAACCCCTGGAGGTGCTCTGAATGCTGACGCTTGCCCCCCCATGGTTGGAGATGGATCTGGGTGAAGATATGTGCGTGCTGTCCTGGTCGCTGAACCGCCCCGGATATGTCACTGCGCGGCGTATTCTGTGGCGCGAGGTGCGCAATGCCGATCTGCCGGCCGACATGGATGTAGGGGCATGGCTGGACCGTGAACTGGCCACGCGAGGCGCACAGGATGCGGTGGTCCTGCTGACCTCGCGCGATATCCGTGCCTTTCACACAGCCCGCGCCACGGTGGGGGATGTGACGGTCGATGTCACCGCCACCGTTGGTCTGTCTAATGCTGAACGCGTCGGCGCGCGGGTGGATTATTCCAACCGCAATTGGGGCACGATCAACCTGGCGGCGCGGCTGTCACAAGGGCTGAGCGACGCGGGTTTGCTTGAGGCTGTGTCCATCGCCACCCAGGCCCGCACTGCCGCCGTGATGGACGCCGAATATGACCTGCCTACGGGGCGGGCGACGGGGACTGGCACCGACTGTATCGCAGTTGCATCCCCCCCTGGATCGCAGGCCTTCGCTGGTCTGCACACCGAGACTGGCGAGGCCCTGGGGCGCGCCGTTTATGATGCCATCGCAGACGGTATCGCCCAGTGGAAGGCCAAAGTCTTTCGTGGAAACAAAGACATAGAGGAGGGTGCGGTATGACCCCGACAGCCATCATCGCATTTCTGACCACCGGCGGCCCGGCGCTCTGGGCCATTGCCGCCCTTTCGGTCCTGACGCTGGCCCTGATCCTGTGGCGCCTGGTGCAGTTCTGGGCCTTGGGCGTGTGGCGCGGGCAGGGGGCCGAGGCCGCCGTTACCCTGTGGTGCGTCGGTGACATCCAAGCCGCCCAGGCGGCCATTCCCGCCCGCCCCGGCATCCGCGCCCGCCTGGCCGCAGCCGCCATGGCGGCGCTGACCAACCCGCGCTTTGATCACGAGGCCGCCGAACGTGACACCACGCGCATCGCCAAGAACGAATTGGCCGAGATGCGTCAGGGCCTGCGTCCGCTGGAGCTGATCGCCACCATCGCGCCGCTGATCGGTCTGCTGGGCACAGTTCTGGGCATGATCGAGGCGTTCCAGGCCTTGCAGGACAGCGGTGCGGGGGCGGACCCAACCGTGCTGGCCGGAGGGATCTGGCAGGCGCTGTTGACCACCGCGGCGGGCATGGCCGTTGCGATCCCCGCCGCCATGGCCCTGTCATGGTTTGAAAGCGTTGTCGAACGCGTCCAGATCGACATGGAAGACCTGGCGACCCGGCTGTTCACCCATGCCCCCGGTGATGGCGCCTGATGTTCACCTTCGCCCCCCCAAGGCCCAGACGACGACCCAGCCTGACGCCGATGATCGACATCGTGTTCCTGCTGTTGGTCTTCTTCATGTTGGCATCAACATTCGGGCCGGATCGTGCCTTGCCGCTGGACTTGGGCGCGGGCGGGGGGGCCTATTCCGGCCCGCCGCGTCTGGTCGGGATTGGCCCGGAGGGGGTGACGTTGAACGGCGCACCCCTGGCGCTTGAGGCGCTGCCGGATGCGCTGACCACTTTGATGCAAACCCCAGAAGACACTGTGGTTTTGCGCCCTGTGGACGGTGCCGACCTGCAAGCCTTGTCGGATGTGGCCGCTGCTCTGACACAGGCCGGGATGTCGCGCCTGGTCGTGGTGGAGTAAGCGCCATGGATTTCGCCACTCAGCCCAAACGCCGCCCCGCCGAGGCCATTTTGCCGATGATCAACGTGGTCTTTCTGTTGCTGATCTTCTTCCTGATGACAGCGCGCATTGCCCCGCGCGCACCATTTGAGCTGCGCCCGCCGGAAACCACGCTGGAAACTCTGGGCGAGGGCACGGATACCCTGTTTCTGTCAGCCGATGGCGTGCTGTTTCACGGTGGGCTGGAGGAGGCGGAGATTTGGGTGGTTCTGGCGGACCATGACGGGCCTCTGACCCTGCGCGCCGACGCTGGGTTGTCGGCGGTGACCTTTGCCCAGGTTCTGGGCCGTTTGAACGAAATCGGAATCGAACGGGTCGATCTGTCCATGGTGCCGCGATGAGCAAGGGGTTGCAGTTCTCGGGCCTTCTGGGCGTGTCTGCGGCGGCGCATGTGGTGCTGTTTCTGGGCGCGGCACCCCATGGCGGAACACCGTCCGGGGCCGGGGGCACGCAGGACGTAACATTGGCCGCCGCGCCGCCGCAACTGGCGCAGATGGTTCAGGATTGGACCCGCCCGGTCGAGGTTCAGGGTGAAACGGCGGCGCTGCGCCCGCCGCCTGTCAGTGACCTGGCCCCTGCAACGGTGGTGCAGGAGGTGCCGACCGTACCCGGCACGCTGCCGTTGCCTTTGCAGGTGACACAAGCTGAACAGACGCCTGACCCGGTCACACCGCCCGCACCTGTCGCGCCTCCAGCCCCCCCTGCGCCTGTGCCGCCAATGGTTCGGCCCAGCCCGCGGCCAACGCCGCAACCTGTGGCACAAGCCCCGACCCCTGTCGCGCAACCTGCCGCAAAACCGGCCCCCGCTGCGCCTGCGCAACCGGCCCAGCGGGCGGCGGGCGCGGGGGGCGGGGCCTCGGCGGGCACAGCACAGAGCGCGGGGGATGATACCCCCTCGGCCGCCCATAGCTCCAAGCTGATCGCGCGGTGGAGCGCGGGGATCCGGGCCCGGATCGAGCGGCGCAAACGCTATCCGTCCGGGACACGGGCGTCGGGTCAGGTACAGGTGCAGATGACCATTTCCACAACCGGCGCCGTGACTGGCGCGCGCGTGAGAAGCAGCTCAGGCGACGCAACGCTGGATCGTGCCGCGTTGCAAGCCGTGCAAAGCGCGCGGCTGCCCAAGGCGCCCAAGGGCCTGCCACCGGGGCAACATGGTGTCACGTTGACCCTGACGTTTGCGCGTTAAAGCCCGCGTTCAGTCTGCGCCCATCTGTGCGCCGGGGGTGGATTGTGAGATGGCGATTTCGTCTTCGCTCATGCCTTCGGGGATGGTGTCAAACAGCGGTGTGGACAGGTATCGTTCGCCGGTATCGGGCAGCATGACCAGAATGTTGGCGCCTTTGGGGGCGTCTTTGGCCACCTGCATGGCGGCGGCAAATGTTGCGCCTGCGGAAATGCCGGTAAAGATGCCTTCCTGCGCGGCCAGGCGTTGTGACCAGGTGATGCCGTCTGGACCCGCGACGGTCAACAGGCCGTCATAGCCGCGGTTGTCGATGGCCTCTTGTAACACCAAGGGGATGAAGTCCGGCGTCCAACCCTGGATCGGGTGGGGGGCAAAATCCGGGTGGCTTTCGGTGGCTTGGCCTGCGTCGTTTCGCGTGTTGGTGTAACCTGACGACACAATGGCGGCATTCGCCGGTTCGGCCAGGATGATTTTCGTGTCCGGGCTTTCGCGGCGCAAGACACGCCCGATGCCCGTGACCGTGCCGCCGGTGCCATAGCCGGTGACGAAGTAGTCCAACGCCTCGCCGTCGAAATCGGCCAGGATCTCGCGCGCGGTGGTGGCTTCGTGAATGTCGGCATTGTCGGGGGTTTCGAACTGGCTGGCCAGGAACCAGCCGTTCTTGTCGGCCAATTCCATCGCCTTGGTATACATGCCAAACCCTTTCAGGCCCTTGGGCGTCAGCACGACCTTGGCGCCAAAAAACCGCATCAGACGGCGGCGTTCGACCGAAAACGCCTCGCTCATGGTGATGACTAGGGGGTATCCCTTGGCGGCGCAGACCATGGCCAGACCGATGCCGGTGTTGCCTGATGTGGCCTCGACCACCGTTTGGCCCGGTTTCAGGCGCCCGTCGCGTTCGGCGGCTTCGATGATGTTCAGCGCCAGACGATCCTTGACTGACCCGCCGGGGTTTGCGGCCTCGAATTTCACGAAGACATTCACATGGTCCGGCGCGATGCGGTTGATGCGGATCACGGGCGTGTTGCCCACGGTGTCCAAAATGCTGTCGTATCGTATGCCGTTGCCGGAGGTGGTGCGGATGGTCATGGGGTGGGCCCTTTGGTTGCGCTGAAGGCACAGCGTAACGCGGGGGCGGGGGTAAGAACAGGGGGCAGCGCCCGGCGTTGCCACCGGGCGCGACCGTGTCAGGTGCGGAACACGCGATAGATCGCCGGGATCACCAGAACCGTCAACAGGGTCGAACTGAGCAGACCGAACAGCAGCGAAATCGCCAGGCCCTGAAAGATCGGATCGGCCAGGATCACCACCGCGCCGATCATCGCCGCAATGGCGGTCAGCAGGATCGGCTTGAAGCGGATCGCGCCTGCTTCGATCAGGATGTCGGTCTTGGTTTTGCCGGTGGTATCTGCGTGGCGAATGAAATCGACCAACAGGATCGAGTTCCGCACGATGATGCCCGCCAGCGCGATGAAGCCGATCATCGAGGTCGCGGAAAACGGCGCCGCATACAGCCAGTGCCCGAACATGATGCCCAGGAAGGTCAACGGGATGGGCGTCAGGATCACCAGCGGCAGTTTGAAGCTGCCAAACTGGGCCACCACCAGGATATAGATGCCCAACAGGGCGACCGCAAAGGCCGCGCCCATGTCGCGGAAGGTGATCCAGGTGACCTCCCATTCGCCGTCCCACAGCAGGGTGATGACGCTTTCATCCTCGGGCTGACCGTTCAGCGAAATCACGGGTTTCGTGCCCTCGGCCCAGTCCATCGCGTCCAGTTCATCCGCCACGGCCAACATGCCGTACAGGGGCGCCTCGAAGGTGCCGGCCAGTTCGGCCATGACCATTTCGGTGGCCCGCCCATTGTGGCGGAAGATCGGGAACGAGGCGTGTTCTTCGCGGATCTCGATCACGTCACCCAGTTCGACCACACCACGCGCGCCGGGCAGGGTGTTGGCGGGGATCGGTGTGGACAGGAACCGTTCATCCATCACGCGATCCGAGCGGTCGCGTTCGACCAGGACCGGGATCGGATAACGCCCGCCACCCCGGTGGGAATAGCCAACGGTCGAGCCGCTGTTCAGGATCGCCATCGTGTCGAACACGTCGCTTTCCTGTACGCCATGGAATTCCAGCTGATCCGACGAAATCGTCGCCCGTAAACGGCGCGGTTGCACGCCGAACCCATCGTCAACATCAACGACAAAGGGCACGGCCTCGAACGCCTGACGAATTCTGGTCGCGGCCGCGCGGCGGCTGTCGGCATCGGGGCCGTAAACCTCGGCCAGCAGGGTGGCGATGACCGGCGGGCCGGGGGGCGGTTCCACCGTTTTCAAAGAGGTGCCGGGGGGCACGTCGATCTGCGCAATCCGATCGCGAATTTCCGCCGCGATCTCGTGGCTTTCGCGGTCGCGGTGGTGCTTGGCAGTCAGGTTGATCTGCACATCACCCAGCTGCGGATCTTCGCGCAGGTAATAATGCCGCACAAGCCCGTTGAAGTTGAACGGCGACGCGGTGCCTGCGTGGGTTTGCACGCTGACGACTTCGGGCAATTCCAGCACCGTGGCCGCCACCGCCTGGGCCACATGATCGGTCGCCTCGACCGAGGCCCCTTCGGGCAGATCAATCACCACGGACAGTTCGGATTTGTTGTCAAACGGCAGAAGTTTGACCGTCACGTCCTGCGTATACAGCAACCCGAGCGAGCCGAACGACAGCACGACCGTCACCAACAGGAACAGCAATGCGGTGGTTTTGGAATGCAGCACGGGGCGCGCGACAGCGGAATAGATCGCGCCCAGACGACCGCCGTGACCATGCGCGTCATGGTCCTTGGCGGGCGCATTGCCCGCGATCTTCAGCATCAGCCAGGGGGTGATCATCACGGCGACGAAAAAGCTGATGATCATCGCAGCGGACGCATTGGCCGGGATCGGCGACATATAGGGGCCCATCAGGCCGGACACGAACAGCATCGGCAACAGGGCGGCGACCACGGTCAGGGTGGCGACGATGGTCGGATTGCCAACCTCGACCACCGCGCGGATGGCCTTGGCAACCCGGCTGGCCTTGTCCTTCATCGACCAGTGGCGGTCAATGTTTTCGATCACCACGATGGCGTCATCAACCAGAATACCGATCGAGAAAATTAGCGCAAACAGCGACACGCGGTTCAGGGTATAGCCCATGATATAAGACGCAAACAGCGTCATCAGGATGGTCACGGGGATGACCACGGCGACCACGATGCTTTCACGCCAGCCGATGGCAAACAGCACCAGCGCGACGATAGAAATTGTGGCCAGGCCCAGGTGGAACAGCAGTTCATTCGCCTTTTCATCGGCGGTTTCACCATAGTTGCGCGTGATCTCAACCGTGACGCTTTCGGGGATCAACTGGCCTTGCATGGCCTCGACCCGGTGCAGGATTTCTTCGGCAACGATGACGGCATTGGCCCCGGCGCGTTTGGCAATTGCCAGGGTCACGGCGGGGGTGCGGTGGATGTTGCCCGCACTGTCGCGCGTCACATTGGCCACGATTTTGTCCGAAGTATCAGCGACATAAGACACATCCGCCACGTCGCGCACATAGACCGCGCGCCCGTCGCGGGCTGTGATTAACAGGTTGGCGACATCGGCGGGCGCGGTCAGGCTTTCACCTGCCACCAGGGCGATCTGTTCGCCACCATCGCGGATCAGCCCGGTGGAAAAGGCGCGGTTTGCCCCCATCACCTTGCCCGCCAGCTGTTGCAACGTCACGCCATACAAGGCCAGGCGTTCGGGGTCGGGCGCAATGCGGATCGCCTCGGGGCTTTCGCCGACCAAATAGGTCAGGCCGACATCGTCGATCTTGGCGACTTCGACCTGCAACTCGCGCGCGATCCGGGTCAGGTCGTTGGCGGTGATGCTGTCAACACCGGGTTGCGGCGTCAGGGTCAGGGCGACAATCGCCACATCATCAATGCCACGGCCAACGATCAGAGGTTCGCCAATGCCAACCGGGATGCGGTCCATATTGGCGCGGATCTTTTCATGCGTGCGCAGGATGGCGCTGTCAGAGCTGGTGCCAACCAGGAACCGCGCGGTGACCATGGCATAGTCATCGCGGGTCGAGGAATAGACATGTTCGACGTCATTGATGCCCTGCACGATGGTTTCCATCGGCTCGGTCACCAGTTTCACGGCGTCATCCGCCCGAAGGCCGGGCGCCTGAATGTGGATGTCCACCAGGGGAACAGAGATCTGCGGCTCTTCTTCTCGGGGCAGGGAAATCAGCGCGACCAGACCCACGGCCAGGGCCGCCAGGATCATCAGGGGCGTCAGGGCCGATTGGATGAAACTGCGGGTCAGGCCGCCGGCAATACCCAGTTTGCTGCCGTCAAGGTCGTCGTGATGTTCACTCATGGCCCGTGTCTCCGGCACCAGCATGGGCGGGGGCGTGATCGTCGGGGGCGTGATAGTCAAGAACGACCATGTCGCCCGCGTTCAGCCCGCTGACCACTTCGATCATCGCGTCACCTTCGATCTGTTGCGGCTCACCCAGCACCACGGCGCGTTGCATGATATGCCCCTCGGCGCTTTTGACGGCGATGAAATCCAGCCCCATGCGGGTTTGTACGGCGGCTTGGTGTACCATCAGGCCGCTGTGTTCACCCACCGGCAGGCGGACCAGGACGCGGGCGTTGACGAAATCCGTCGACAGGCCTTCGACCTCGACATCGGCAATCACACGGCCGTTTTCGATCTGGGGATAGACCTTGGCCAAGGTGCCGGTCTGCTGCGCGCCTTCGCCGCCGATCAGGATGTCGGCACCCTGTTTCAGAAACGCTGCGTGGCGTTCCGGCACGGCCAGGCGCAAAAAGAAGCCGCCGCCGCCGATCATCGCCACGGGTTCACCGGGCATCACCACGGCGCCGGCCGTCACCGGCACATCCAGCACGATGCCCGACAGCGGCGCCAGAACGGCGCCTTCGTCGGCCTGCTGGACAATCACGCTGCGTTCGGCGCGGGTGGCTTCGATCTGGTTGGTCAACACGTCGACCTGCGTGCGCAGCCCGTCCAGGCGCTGGGCGGTCGACACACCGCGTTCCACCAGGTCTTCGCCGCGCTTCAGTTCGGTTTGCGCATTGGACAGCTGCGCGGCCAGGGCGGCCAGCTGCGCATCGACAGCGTTCATTTGCAAGATCAGCTTCTGGTCGGTGATCGTGCCAATTTTCTGCCCCTCTTCGATTCGGTCGCCTTCGGTCACCGTGATGGTGCCCAAGGTGCCCCCCAGACGGGCGCGCGCGGCGACCATGTCGCGGGTTTCGATCTTGCCAAACACGGCTTTCCATTCGGTGACGGTCACTTCGTGCACCTGGTGGTCACTTTCGGCGACGGCCCCCACCGGAACCATCGCGGGGATCATCGCGGCAATCAGCGCGGTCAGAAAGGGGCGTTTCATGGCAATTCTCCTGAATTCAGTCGCGGTCGATTCTTATATGCAAAAAATTGCATGTGATGCAAGGGCAACGCGCACAAGGGCTAAGGCAAACTTTACGCCTGTCGCCCTTGCAGGGCAATCATCGGGTTGTCGCGGCGGTGCGACGTTGACAATGACCTATTGCTTTCTGACCCGCGGGTGTCGCCAACGCCGCCCGCGCAGCCCGGCGAAATTGGCGGGTTGATTGCGCTAACGTGTTCGTTAGAGTGCCGCCATGATTGATCCCACCGACCAAGCTCTGCTGACCCGCCTGTTCACCGCCGCTGTCAAAGCGGCCGATCCCAAGGCCGCGATTGCCCCCGTGTTGCCCGCCAGGCCCAAGGGGCGCACGGTGGTGATCGGCGCGGGCAAGGGCGCGGCCCAGATGGCCGTGGCGTTCGAGGCGCTGTGGGGCGATCCCGTCGAAGGTGTGGTCGTGACCCGCTATGGCTATGGCGATCAAACGCGGCATATCCGCGTGATGGAGGCGGCGCACCCTGTGCCCGACGCGGCAGGCAGCGCGGCAACGGCAGCCTTGTTTGACGCGGTTGCAGGGTTGGGGCCGGATGACCTGGTGGTTGCCCTGATCTGCGGCGGCGGCTCGGCCCTGTTGCCCAGCCCGCCCGCAGGGTTTTCGCTGCAAGACGAACAGGCGCTGAACCAGGCGCTGTTGGCTTCGGGCGCACCGATTTCGGCCATGAACGCGATCCGCAAGCATTTTTCGGACGTAAAAGGCGGGCGTTTGGCCGCCGCAGCCCATCCCGCCAAAGTGGTCAGCCTTGTGGTCTCGGATGTGCCGGGCGATGACCCGGCGCAGGTGGCCTCGGGCCCAACGGTGCCGGATGCCACTGGGCGCGACGTGGCGTTGGCGGCGATCAACGCCTATGGCATTGACCTGCCGGATGCGCTGCGGGCGTATATCGAAACCCACGCCGCACCTGACCCGCATGATGCGGTCTTTGCCGGGCACGAGGTGCATGTGATCGCCTCGGCCGCTTTGTCGCTGGAGGCTGCTGCGGATCAGGCAAAATCCGAGGGCATCCCCGCCGTGATCCTCTCCGATGCAATCGAGGGCGAAGCGCGCGAGGTGGCCAAGATGCACGGCGCAATGGCGCGTGAATGCGTGACGCGCGCGCGCCCCTTTGCCCCGCCTGTGGTGATCCTGTCGGGCGGGGAAACCACCGTCACCTTGCGCGGCCAGGGCAGGGGCGGGCGCAATACGGAATTCCTGTTGTCCCTGGCGATAACCTGTGACGGGCAGGGCGGCTTTACCGCCCTAGCTGCCGACACGGACGGCATTGATGGGTCCGAAGACAATGCGGGCGCCTTTGTCGATGGCAGCACGGCGGCACGTCTGCGCGCGCAGGGGCGCGACCCGTCCATGATCCTGGCGGACAATGATGCATTCACGGCCTTTGCGGCGTTGAACGACCTGTTCAGCCCTGGCCCGACCGGCACCAATGTGAATGATTTCCGCGCGATCCTGATCCGGTAACGCCCCGGGTCATTTTCTCTTGCTGTGGGCTTTGTGGGACTTCAGCCAGGCGTCGAAATACTGTGCGCCCCGGCGCGGGTTGCGCAAGGGGGACGGCGATGTCACCCGGTGCCAACCCTTCATGTCGCCCTTGTCCAGGTAAATCGACATCCAGGACTGGCGCGAGGTCTCCAACCCGCCGCCGGAACTGTCGATCCCCGCTTTGGCGACCTCCTCAAGCGGTGTCAATAAGCGTTCAAAACTGACCCGGTATCAGCCTTTAGAAGTGACCCACCCGATATGAGGCAAAGCCAGCAGGCGGGCTGCCTTCAAATAGCGAGCTGGTCTGCTGGCTTTGCCTGCGCTGCGGTTTATTGGTTTCGGGTCTTTTTGCTTTGAGCGAACCGGAAGGATGTATTCCCTGTTTCAATGATCGAGCAATGATGCGTCCCCCTGTCGAGGAGCGCAGGTGTCATCTTGGCATCGCCGAAGACAGATACCCATTCACCGAACTCCAGGTTGGTGGTGATGATGACACAATCCAGTGGCGTCAGCTGCCGAATGATCTTTCCTGCGGTTCCATCAGCCTGCTCCTTGATCAGCGCGTTGATCAGATCGACGAACTCCCGATCCCCGCCTTTGGCCTGCATGTAATGGTCTTTGATGCGGAGTATGGAGACTGGCAGTTGCCAATCCACAAACGGTGCGCGATCACGCAACGCACCGGGTTTGCGTTCCAATAGCGGGACATAATGCCAAGGCTCAAAGTAACTGATATTGCGGGTAAAGCGGCGATTGCGATCACCTCACGACCAGCAACCACCACAATACGACTGGCATAAACGCATCACCTGAGCCCAGCCCAGCTTGCTTCAGGTCCCGGACAAAAGGCTGACCTGGGGAGCTGAACTGGGGAATCTGAACTGGGGAATACGGTCCCGTATACCCTTCCAAAACCAGTTGCTCATAAAGCGTCACCCCTGTCCGACGCTCTCGGCGCGGGCGCTTCA
>Ga0209345_10000658_pt1 | contig 44371 bp, 65 predicted proteins | sample Cruoilmetagenom7_FD_187294 | JGI IMG/M metagenome (GOLD analysis project Ga0209345, IMG submission 187294) | Oil polluted marine microbial communities from Coal Oil Point, Santa Barbara, California, USA - Sample 7 (SPAdes) (version 2) | ecosystem: Environmental > Aquatic > Marine > Oil seeps ...
CGACGGAATCAAAACAGCGACGCTCCGAGGCGGCTCCACAGTACCTTTTTTTTATTTATCAATGACTTGCCGAGCCCGCTACGAGCCCGCTACGAGGCGGATCAACCTTTAAATAACTTGTTTCGCTTGAGTTGGAACACGAGAGATTTACGATAGAGTTCGGGCATTAACTTACTTACCTGATCGACTGCGGGCTTCAGCATTGGATTAGCTGGGATGACGACTGACTTCTCAGATAGATCATATATCATCTTGATACGAGGACGACGCTTACCTCCGACGACTTTAAATATTCCCTTCTTACGCCCTAGGTCCATGAAGATATACTTACGTCCTGACTGTGCGGCTTCACGTACTAAGATAAAGTTACGCTGTCGCTTCGTCTTACCTCTTGTACGGCGTTTGGCTAACTGTATCGCTTTCATGCTATTAGGCTTACGAGGCAGCCGTGTACGGGGTTGAGAGCCTTCGCCTTGACCTGCAGAGTATGACGTCGCCAATGGGACACCCTTATCGCCATTCTTCGTAATGGTCGTGCCGAACTCCTGATCAATCATGTACGGCGCTATCGAACCCACGGTGGCAGCCTGACGCGATACATTCAACGTTCGGGCCATATCGACTCGAATCGATTGTTTCGTGAACTTATTACGATGGATCATTTGTGAATCGGCATTCTGCCTGTAGCGTTTTTGCGCTTCGAATGCGGCACTATTAATCGTGTTTTTTGTGGCGAACGGATAGGCTCGTTTAGCGAACGTTTTTAAATCGCTCTCGAGTTGTTTGAGGTCATCATCATTTATTTTAAGCATCGTCATGGCCACAGAATACCACAATTTAGTGGTTTTTCCATACAGGGTGATTGGGGGTATTTTTGGGGTATATTGGGGGTACTCGTAAGTTGTTGATATAAATGTACATATTTGTTCCTTTACCCTATACCCCTTACTTTCTTAATATTAGTAAAGTAATAGAACTACAGTAGTACATATACATTATATATACATATATATACATATACATACATAACATATATAATATACGCTTATTGTACAAAATACATAGGGAGAGTTCAGCGGTATACGGGTTTGAGGTAAACGAAAAAAGACGAATAGAATCAATCGTTTATAATACCCCCTATTAACCCCTACTTCGGCACGTATACATAAATTATATATTCGTAGAGTATTTATCGAAAAATATTGTAATTTGTGTATGTTTTATATCTTGTGTTATACTCCGAAAAAAGGAGAAACCACCATGTCGAAAATATTTTATTATGATGACGGACGCCCTTCATCGCTCCCAACGAGCAAAGACGAAGCGAAACGGCTACGACAAAACCGCTACAACGCCGAAGCGGTCTGTCCGAACTGTAAAGAGAGTAATTCTCGGTATACTATTAATGATGAATGTTCGTTTTGTGCAATGTTGAAAGCGTTAGAATTTTATAATTATGCTGTTGGTGCGTCGTATTTTGCCGACATTAATGGTCCCAATTTAATATACAGATCAACCAGTGAACCGACCCCATTCGGTGAAGAACTGAAGATCAAATTCGAACACGCGAAAGCATTATTCTACACAGATGAACGCGCCCCAGTTTCAACAACTGAAGCACGAGATCGAGGTCTTACATTATGGGTTCGGGATCGACAATGTTCGAAAGCTGGACATTTTGGAATACGTACTTTAAAAGGTGAATGTTATTTTTGCGTTCAAAAGCGTATCACCTTGTCACCTCGTAAATTGGCAATCGCAAAAGGTGATAAATGGTATACACCAATCGAACCTTGTAAATATTGTAATCAATTAGCAGATAAACGAGTCGCCGATTCGAAATGTTCAGGATGTCACCCTCGTATTCGTAATGTGTCACCACGACAAGCGGCTATCGCGAACGGTGAAAAATGGTATACACCATTAGAGTCGTGCGCGAAATGTGGTCAAACGGCTTTACGCAACGTCGCGAATGGACAATGTAAAGGGTGTATACAATCAGAAGGCGACGCGAGAGAAACGTCAGATACAATCATGATGCGAGAATGTCCCGATCTTGTGGTATCGAAAAAAGATGCTAAAGCGATGGAATTAAAAGTGTATCGGACGGGTAAAGAGTGTACGAATGGTCACAGTGGATATAGATATGTTTCGACGGGATCGTGTATTCAATGCTTGCGGGGGTAACGACGTTTACGTTCGAACCATCCCGCAGCGAACGAAACGACCGCTACGAGGACGCACGAAACAATAATATAAAAATCGTAGCGGATATCATTACCGAAATAGACAAGTATCGCGATACAATCCGCTACGAGGAAAGCTGTAATCGTGTTGATTAGGTTAATTTTCATTATTTACCCTCTATCAAGTATCGCAACGACATTTCGCCCGCATGTTGCGGACAATACAACACTCCATCCAGCTTAAATCTAGCCACGCGCGAACATTGACCTTTACGCCCAGTAAAATAACCTGTACCGAATGATTTCACTTCTTTACAGCATCGATCACTATGTTTGTACTGGATAGACCCTTGTTTAGGTAATGGTATTTCTTCAATTTTCATAACATTAATCCGCCTGTTTATTGAAAAAGAGTGATGATTTCATGAATTCGTCGATATCTTCGTCAATTTCCCATCGTCCAGACCACACCATAAATACAGCCCATATCGCGACGAGTGGTACGAACGCACAAAATGAATATATAAAGAATTCGAAAATGTTCACGCTTCGGGTCCCTCGCATAAAACATAATCATCATTAACGACAGTATGCCAAATAGGACAATCACCATTTAACCCATGATTTAATTTTTCCGCTATATCTTCGGCCTCTTTTTTTGTTAATCCTTCAAAACTGCACAATGTTTCGGGATAATCGTCGAGATTATAATTACTCGTTTGTATTACTTTCATATTACCACCTTGAAAATTTTAACAATTACTTCAACGCATGTACCGAAAGCCCATAATAATGATAAAGTAATAGCCCCATAAAATACTCTCATTTCATCAATGGTTATACCTTCAGGTATCGGTTTATTTTCATCCACGAAAACCCATCCATATGTATAAGCGGCTAAAAGTACGACCATTACGTAAATTATGGAAAATACACTCGCTATTGATATTCTTTCAATCATAATTCCCTATTCCTTCTTTTATGGTCCATGATGTCGCAGCTTCTACAATTGTGGTCGAGCGGTACACCATGGCGACAACGTTCAGGTTTTAATATCTCCCGCATTTTCGATACTTCCGTTTTCTCAATTTCTGGATCTGATTTACCATGGTCTACGTGACCCGGTGTACCGACATTAAACACCGTCTGACAATCCGGCGGATCAAGGTCTGAAATATCCCATGCGAGCCCACACTTAGCGCAATGATACTCGTCACCGATGACGCGAGCCTGACAGTTCGGGCGACTATTCATCCGAACGGATACCGTCTGATACCTTCGGAAAGGATGAAAATAATTATACAAATGATACCGACACCGCACATTAACGCCTCGAGAATGTCATCATATTTATACTGATTACAATAATCACTCGCTGTTATGAGAATTATTCCAACTATTAAAAATAGTATATTAATTATTATCCAGATCATGATTTATCCCTTTTTTCCCATAAATTACATTCGAGCGGTTCATTATCATAACTCGCAACGGTTCGCACTCGTTCGAGAATGCATAACGCTTCCCATGCCGACGCAGGTAAATTCGCGAGCGGTATTTCAATCGGTGCGGTACATTCCGCCCGATTACCAAAACGACGACGTCCCGATGGTGTTGTTTGCCATTTAGCATGTTTACACGTTCTACAATTTTTCATAAATGACACTTTTTATATTTTAGACCACTACCACATGGACAAGGCTCATTACGACCGATTTTTCGTTCGGAGTGCACGATCGGTGTATTTTGTTTATTAAGTTCTTCGCGACTTTTATTTAATAAATATCGATGTAAATCATCCGATGTTTTTTGATAATCAATAAATTCTTGAATTTTCCCATTTATTAATATATTGCTCATTAATACCGACCCCTTTTACCTTTTTTACGTTTGTCTTGTTGTTCGAGCAAATGGCAAAGCGTCGCTATATCGGGTAAATCATCCCCTATCACATCAATCCACGCTTGAAAATCTTCTCTACCATTTCCCATACTCATATCGCGATCCTCAATCTCCCGGACAAAACATATTATGTTTTGTTAACCATTTATTTTTTTGTTTATAGGCCGCACCTTTATTAGTAAAAATATCGCTTTCTAACGTGATATCGTACATACCGACCTTAATTAAAAACGCTTTTTTCGATACTTTCGTTAATTCCCACCATTTACCGTCGCTACAATAATGTCGATTATCTACTTCAGCATCGACACGGGCTTCGATGGCGGATACGGTCGATTCGTATTCGGGCCAATCAGACTCGACGACAACGCATTTCAAGGGCTTGCGTCCTTCGTCATGGCGATGATGTTCGATAGCTTGAGCAACATTCGCGAGGGTTAATTGAGTCTCGAGGCTGATATATTTTTCAATATCCGACCGCTTTAATACTAAATATCTATTTTCAATCTCCATCGAGCGTACATCCCATCGAACAACGAGCCAAATCCGCAATACGTTTCAATTTACCGATTTTCGTTTCGGGATCTTTAACTAATTTAACGAACGCTTCTTTCGCCTCGACGACGTTGTAACTGTATCGATTCGTACATTCGAGACAAACGCCATCAATTAGACCACTATCCCAAATCCCGCAAATTTCGCAATTTCCCGTACTCATGATTCCTCCGGCTCTAAATTAACATAACTTAACCATAGTATTTGATTCATAAAATCCCAGAATTCTTTACTAACTGAAATTTTAGGAGACATTTTACTAATGGTTCGATCTTCAAATATATAACCTTTAGAAATCCAATCGCCTAAAATTTCCCTTTCTTTAATTGTTGTTTTTCTAAAATCTATTTTTTGCTCATTAGATAAAACATACACAATGTAAGGTATTAATCTTAGTTGTTTTTGATTTATTTCAAAACCTAAAAGTTCTTGAGATTTTTCTTTTATTTCTGTTGTTAATTGTCCGCGTTTTTTCATAATTGTACATACTCCGTCGTTAATCTCTGATCGACTTCGCGGTAATGCTTTGTTAATGCTGCACTGGCAGCATCATGACCATGCGTTTTATATAGTTTAACTAATTCAGGGTGGTTCATTGTTGGATTGCCACGGGTTTGTTTCATTTCCTCAAGCATAGGTTGTAAATTGATTTTCATTTTGTAATTCCCGTAATTCGTTTCAGTAAATTAACTATACGCACTAATGACGGTCATGTCAACATAAAATATTAATTATTTTTGTTTTGTTGTCGTAGTATGCCATTTACCACACCAGTGGCACTCGTAAGGCCACATTTTACGGTTGGATTTCTGGGTTAAATTGTTCTTTTTGCTGCGGTATTTCATTTGGATATGTATGTGTTTGATGTCTTCGAGCGCATCGTGGCGGGTTTCGTAGGGCACTTTATTACATACACGAACGGTCATGATTTGAACGCCTTTTCAGCGGGCGAAACATATGTCCCCGGCGCTAGTTGGGCTTTCTGGTAGGCTTCGACGATGTTTGCACAACCTTCGATATTAGATGCGAGGTGATCTTTTTTAAGGAACAAACGGGGTTTACCCGCATCAGGCGCAATAATCGAATTATTAACACGGCCTTCGTTTAGATGTGGATGCCAATCGTAGCCCAAATCGACGAGAACGTCCCGGCGTTTGTTTCTCGGTATGGCGCGGGTCATATGTAATTGTTGTAAAAGTCTGTCGAGCATAATCGACGAAATCCAACCACCCGCGAAACCGGGGCGACCTTCCTCGATAGCTTCGATAATTTCCTGTTCGACCGTTCCGATCGACGCGTGAATCGCTTCGTCCGTGCTTGATGTAGCCGGTGCACGATGACACGACGTTGCCGGATTAAGTTCATTCGGGATCGGATATGTCTCGAGATATTCGGCGACCATGGCGTAACCATCTTTATTTTTAAGCCATCGATACAAATCGGGGAAATAATCACCACTCATACCGTCACGGGTCAAATCGTCCACACTTTGTTGAGCGGTGAAAAATACAGCGAATCGACGATCATTACGTGTCTTACGAATACCGTTTTTATGATTACTATTTAATATGAAATTACAGCAAACGCGGTGCATGATTTGCCCTGTTTGCATGGCTCTTTTAGCGAGACGATCATTTGTAATCATTGGCTTTAATGCTTCGATGACTTCGAGTTTATGATCAGGGACGTAAATATCTTCGACCCCGATAAAAATCTTATCGAATAACCATTCGTTAAACTTTTCGTCGATTTGATCGGCGCGTGGCTGGTGGGTATAACGTTCACCGATAGCGAACTCCACACAACGCGTAAAGAGCGTCTTACCGTTACCGGGTGCACCCTGCAGCAAAGGTGCCCATTGAAATTTTACACCCTTATATTGGATACAGGCGGCCATATACGCGAGTAATATCTCTCTATCATGTGCATCGGGTAATATTTTGGCTAAATGTTCGACGAAGGGTGTTATATCGCCTTTTTTGCGTGGGGTATTAATAGGGACATAAGTATTTACTAATGTTCGACCCTCTTCATTAATTAAATCACCTTGAGGAAGATCCGGTCTAAACGTACTCGATTCGGATTTCGGATATCGTACCGCCTGTGATTCGGTGAACGCTTCCCATGCTTTACGGGTGATTTTACCACTTCCATCGCTATCGAGTTGAAATACATATCCGCCATATGTGGCGTTGAATTGTTCGGATTTAAGTTGAGAGCCTTTAGCGGTAAATACTTTGTGTACGTCTTGAATATATACGCATCCTTTGAAATGTTCGATTTGTTGGGTCACACCTAGAAATTGATAACCGGTGAGAATTTCCGGCCCTTCCATGGTACCAATAACATCGGCGACAGGTTCGACCGGTATTCGAGGCGGTTCGTCTTTTTTATTACCGGTATAGACCATTTCTTGCAAACTGACGGCACGAATAATCGTATTACGTAAATAACTATTATGGGATATCCATTTATCACGAGCAAGCGCCGATTGATCCATTAGTCGAAGAATACGTTCGCAATCATTACCCGTCCAGAATGCCAAATGTTGAGCGAGTGCGGCGTCCGCTTGTGATTCATCGAATTCGCCCGTATCGCTTGTATCCGGTGCGTACACATCACTTAGAACATCGATATTACGTTTCCACAGATCGGCGAATGTTGCTTTCGCTCCAAATGCTGAGGCGGCCGATTTCGACGCTAACGCTTTTTTAATGAGTTTTTCGTCATCGACGATCCCGTTCCATTTCTCGACGGGTTTATCGCTCCATTCGGTCGGATTAACTGCCACCGTCGGAGGGAAAAAACCCGTAACCAACGATGTGAGAGCCGTTGTACAGTCGAGATCAGATGATCCGATGGCATTGGTACCCGTCAACGCAACGAAGCGACGTTCGGTGTACAGTTCGAGCCCTAGTGGTATATTTTTACAGGCGTGATCCGGACATGCACCTTGCCCGAATATGTGAAGACCGTTTCCAGATTGAGACACTTCGACAGCCGCACCATCGAGGCGAGCCATTAGATCCAATGCAACCGGCGACCATGCAGCCCCACCCGGTTCGAGACATTTATCAATATCAACAAAGAAAAAAGGATCGTTTTTAGTAAAGAAGAAACCGACGCCGAATTCGTCGCCACATAATGATACGAGGTTCGTTGCGTTTGCCGCACTCGTCCACGCGTTCGAATCATCTTGCCAATTTTGGTCCTTAACGAATACCGATAACGTACGATGATCAACGGGTAGTTTGTCCATCTTGCCCGGTGTTGTCTTACTTGGTACCAATTTATAAAGGATAAATTGATCATACGCTGCCATTGGAGCGAGCGCGTCGGGTAGATTTTGCATAAGTTGCCTTTCTTGTTGTATGGTTTGCCTTCCGAGCCCCTCCCTCGGTATGTTTTCGACGCTTGGATTTCTCCAAGGCTTACGCGCTATTCAGGCCATAAACTTTTTAATAATTAGCCATTAAATCAAGCGCCTGACGTTTTAATTCCGGCGACGCTTTTTTAGCGTGAACATCATTATTCCCGATACCCTGCGCGATAATTTCGGGTATTTCTTGATGAACAGCCACTCGCATAATTGATCTACGTAATTGAATCATCGTGTTAAAATAACGACTAATTAAACCGGCTGAAACGCCCGCTTTTTTACAAACACCATCACGAGTAATCTTGTGATACCCATCTTTTTTAGCCATTTCGACCGCGACTTTAAGAATTTGATCTTTTCGCAAGTCTGGATCGGTGCGTGTTTTATTCACTTCGGAGGTACTACCGTTGTCAAATTCTTTTAATTCTTCGACAAAATCCGAAAAAGTACACCCCATGACGTGCGGGAATGAACCGTTCGGAATACCTGCAGCCTCACAAAGTCCCGACCGCGACAGATTAATCAAACCATCTGATTTGATCATTTCGATCGCTTTTTCTTTTACTTGTTCTTTATCCATGATAAACCTTTCCCGTATCGTTAACGAATTTTCTTACAATCGATTTACCTAATAATTGTAAAAAATATTGAGTTTGTTCAGTATTAGCCCATACAGCAACACAAAAAAACGGCATAGCTAATATGCTGAATAAGAATAAGAACGAGAGTATAAAAAACCATTTAATATATTTAATTATTTTCATGAGTTCATATTATGCCTTAGTAACATCATTGTCAACATAGAGTGTTCGAAAGTCGATATAAATATCACGAACGGGCATTTTAAGCCCCCACGGTGTAAATAATATTAAAACGACGGGGAATTTCGGACCCTGTTTTCTACCTTCACTATCGAGAAATTCTTCACCGTCTGGACGTAGAAAATTCAATCTAAACGGCATATGGACGACAGTATCAGCCGCCGAACGCGCTAATCGTGTGTAACCGACTTCCGGTTTATCGGGGATCAATAGACAAGATACATTACCATTTTCGGCTTCTTTAGTCGCTTTTTCGACCCATGGTGTGATGTCACTATATGGTGGATTACACCAATTAAACCGACCCCATGGAACAATTAAAGAATCGACATAGTGATCGACCAATGAATAAAACGCCTCGCATTTTGCCGTTTTTGCCAAGCAACAAACATCTAATTCGAATTTAAACCCGAAATATTTCTCGACAGTACGTACGAACCATGGCGGCGTTTGTGCGAGATCGCGTTCCGCTTCGGGTGTTGTTGAATTATTAAGATCCATTAAAGAGTACCCTCTTTATTAGCGAATGCCGCATCGCCTCCCAGCGACATGACGATTTCTAAAAATTTTAATTGTGCCGTTTCATGCTCATTACCAACAAATGACCAATACCCCGGCTTAGTTTCACGGGCGACGAATTGCCCGATTAATTGCCCGATGTGGTGTTCTGTGATTCGAATCGGACGTATACCAATCAAATCGGATGATTTAATTTTTTTATTCATTTGTTTCGATTCATTGGCTAAACCCCAACGCATGAACCCGCCATCCATCAACGTGCCGGCACCCACATTATTTCGCCATAATCGTAAGCCTTTGTCGGTACCTTCGAGGCGTACATTCGTTTGAACCGCGGCTTCGCTTAGATCTGATTTAGGGTGTAACGGCGATGTCGGAAAATCCAACGAACCGAACTCGCGCCGTAAATCTTCGACCGCTTCGAAAGGTACACCCCATTTAATCGCCCATTGGTTTAGGTTCATACTGGGTGATATTCGATGTCAATGTTTAATGTTTTAGCGAGTTCGATTTCGGCGTTTACACCTTTTGATTCGACCCATCCGTCGAGTCGTAAAATAATAATTTTCGAACAATGACGTAGAATTCTAAAATCATGGTACAACCAAAAATCATGACTTTTCGGCATATCATGACGCACCGCCATTGCATGACCATGAGTAATGGGGCTAAAAACCGTATTACCGGTGTTCATTAATTCCGCAGCTTTTTTCGTTAATGCTTCGAATCGTTCTTCTCGAACTTTCGGATCTTCGTGGGCGTATGGCCCTGCTAAATAAATCATTTTTTTAATTCCCTCATTGATAACATTTCTTCTGTACCGTCAGAATATTTAAACAACCAATATTTTACTATATATAAAAATGTTGAATATTCCCCGTGTATTTCTTTTATGCAATATCTATCCGACATTTGCTAAATCTCCTAAATGATCATTAATTCGGTGGGCAAGATCGAACGCGTCTTTTGTTTTCAATGCTTGCGCGGACATCATATCGACCCCAAATGCAAAATAGAATCGACGATATATTTCAGTATCGGGACGATTACGTTTCCGTTGATAAGCTGCCCACCACCCAATTGATATACGTAACGATTCTTGTATTTCTTGTCGTTCGACATGACGTTTAACACCAGCACGAACTCCGATTTCCGGTACAAATCGAGTTTGCATATCGGCTCGCGCTTCGGCTGGGGTCATATCAACTTTTGCAATTTCGCCCCGCATTTCTGCGAGTATTTCCGGGGTAATTTCTGTCAAGTCACCATCGACCATATCAGGTCCCGATCGTGGTGCCGGGATCGGTTTATGCCCGCAATGTGGACACGCGTTATATATTGCCTCATATATTGCCGTACATTCTGGACATGCTTTAACAGGGATAACGTCGGTCGGTTTCGCTTTACTACGTTTTTCACGACGGTCGAGTGTCCATTCACGTTTACGATCCGGTAAACCATGACGCGTAACATTACCCACATGATCGATAATAATCGCTTCGGTTTTACCTTCTAATAAACGAAGTGCCCGTCCGAATTGCTGTACGTAAAGTCCGTATGATTGGGTAGGTCGAGCCATGGAAACGACCTCGATAGCAGGGAGATCGAACCCCTCACCGAATAAATCCACATTGATGAGTTGTAATAATTCTCGATTTTTAAATCGTCGGAGAATGGCAACGCGATCGGCGTCTGACGTTTTGGCGCTAACAACTGCAGCCGGTACACCTTGCGCGTTAAATTGTGCCGCAATATCGGTCGCCGTTTCGACGTCGGTAGCGAACGTAATACCGAGTTTACCTTTTGCAATACGTAAATAATGGGTGACAACATCACCGATGACATGCGATTTTCGAACCGCTGTTTTTAATTTGGCTTTATTGTAATCACCGTCCGCGCTTGTCGTTACTTGACTTAGATCAAGATCTGACGGTGGGGCAAATATTCGATAATCGGTTAAATAACCTTGATTGATTAAATCGCGCATGGTTGGACCTTCGACCATAACGTCCACTAATCCATCGGCATGACGTCCGAGCCCTTTACCATCGGCACGATCCGGGGTGGCTGTTACGAGCAACCCTTTAGCATTAGGGAACATTTGAAACGCTGTACCCCATTTATTACCTTTTAATACGTGATGACCTTCATCAATAACGCATAACGTGACAGATTTTCGCCAGTATTCCAACTCGTCAGATCGTTTAACCAATGTATCAACACCCGCGACCGCGACTTTCGAATTTGGATCTATAAATGAGTGTCCGAGTTCTAACATGTGGACATTAACGCAAAGTCTGACAACTTTTTTCGGTCCTATTATTTTATGATATACACCGTCTCGAGCGAGCGCGAGCGATATTTGACTGACTAATTCCTGACGATGGGCAATGGCACAAACCGGCCCGTCATGTTTCTTTATAATCTCGGAAAATATAACAGTTTTACCACTACCCGTAGGATATACCGCCATGACAATACGATGACCGGCGTTCCATTCGAGATTTATATTCTGTTCGCCTTCGGCTTGATAGGGTCTTAACTGCATTTTTTTATTATTTCTCGTTATTTCATGTTGACAAGGGAGATACTACGGCATAAAATCACTATCGTCAATAACGAAAAGGAAATTAAAACAATGAACAAATCAATTAGTTTAACAGTCGATACCGACGACTATAACGCATTAACCCGCGCTTCGGATATGTTGCACGGCATGGCTCAAGATATAAAAAAATCGGGCTGTAAAGGTTGTATCGATGAAGACAAAGAAAAAGAAGCCGACGAAATACTCGTTAAAGCTGGTGTCAAATCTGACAATGATAATAAATCATTAGAAGGTATCGAACACGTAGGGAATGAAGGAAGTGAAACTTCAGCCGCAGACGCATTCGCAACTAATGACGATAAACCGGAAAAAATCAACGTCGGTACCGAAATCGGTGTTTCGGTTGGTATAGGTGGTGGTGTCGAACTCGATAGTCAGGGTTTACCATGGGACGTACGAATCCACAGTAAAAATAAGTCGAAATTGGCTAAAGATCAATCATGGAAGAAAAAACGCGGCGTCGATGCTGCATTAATCGTACAAGTCGAAGCCGAACTTCGCGCAGCAATGGCGACGGCACCGGCTCAAGTTGAAACGTCATCCCCCACGACCGAAACACCAGCGGCACCGGCTACCCTTGAGACACCAGCAAAACCAGCGGCACCGGCTACCCTTGAGACACCAGCAAAACCAGCGGCACCGGCTCAAACTGAGACATTAACATTCCCCGACTTGATGGGTAAAATCACGACGGCAATGGGTGCGGGCACGTTGACTCAAGAAATGATCATGGTTGTTATTAATCCTTTAGGATTAGCGTCGTTACCATTAGTCGCGGCACGTCCTGATCTTATTCCTGAAATCAATACGGCGTTGTTTCCGAATGGGTAGTCATTCAATCATTCCGCCGTCATCGGCGCATATCTGGGGTGCCCCTAACGGGTGCACCGGTTGGGTGTTAATGTCTCAACAATTCCCCGAACAGGAAGAAACACCAGAAGCGGCGGAAGGAACAGCATCGCACGAGATCGGATCAGAGTTGATAATGTGCCAAACAACCGGTCCAACGATACCCAAATCCGATCATTATGTCGATAAAACAGCGTCGAACGGTGTTGTTTACACGGAAGAAATGTTCGAAGCGGCTGAAATCTACGCTAAAGATGTGGGCGAGGTTATGCGTTCGACGGCTGTTTTCGGTGGTCCTAATTTTGGTAATGAACAAAAAATCAAAATGCCAAAAATACACGAACTAAACGAAGGCACTCCCGATCAATTTATATTCGATGGTAAAACGGGCAATTTGTACGTGTGGGATTATAAATTCGGTTTCGAAATTGTCGAAGTGTTCGAAAACTGGCAATTAATCGATTATACCGAAGGTGTCCTCGAATTACTCGAAGTCAACGGGATAACCGATCAACATATCACCGTACATATGCGAGTCGTACAGCCTCGAGCACATCACCGCGACGGTATAATTCGTGAATGGGTTGTTAAAGCGAGTGATCTACGTGCTCATTTCAACACTTTACATATGAACGCGGCTATTTCGTTGGGTAACGATGCGATATGTAACACGGGTCCGCATTGTAAACATTGTGTCGCTCGTCATGCTTGCGGACCTGCGATACAGGCCGGAACGGGAATGTATGAGGTATTGGGAAAGCCGGTACCACTTATAATGTCACCCGCAGCGAAAGGCGCTCAATTGACACTTATTAAAAAAGCTCGTAAATATCTTGAAAGTTTGGAATCCGGATTCGAAGAGGAAATTAAACACGAAATTCGAACGGGTACAGACATTCCGGGGTGGTTAGTTGCAATGGGTCAAGGTCATGAAAAATGGATTAAACCTGCAGAGGAAGTAGCCACAATGGGTGATTTAATGGGTTTTGATGTACGAAAACCCCTCGCAGTTAAAACCCCCACACAAGTTCGTCAATTAGGTATTGACGATAGTGTCATTAAGGAATATAGTATCAAACCAAACACCGGACTAAAAATCGTACCGGATAACGGAAGTAAAGCAAAATTATTATTTGGAGAAATAGCATCATGATAGAAATTACATCACCAGTAGGTCGCCTCGTTTCGGGTCATCCGATGGTAGCGCGTCCCGTAATTGACGAAAAAACGAAACAACCGAAAATGCAACGTGACGGAGTAACGCCGCAAATCGATCACTATGTTGGTCTTGCTATTCCTAAAGGTCAAGAAACTGACTGGAAGCTAACCGAATGGGGTCAACAAATGAACGCCGAAGCGTTAGCATCATTCCCGAATGGTGAGCATCAAATGCCCGCTTTTTCATGGAAAGTTACTGACGGCGATAGTCAGGCACCTAATAAAAACATGAAAAAACCATGTGATCGCGAAGGCTATCCGGGACACTGGGTAATTAATATGTCGAACGGTTTCCCGATTAAATGTTATCACCGCGAAAAGTATGATCCGACTCAACAAATCCAACAAAAAGAAGCGATCAAAGCGGGTGATTATTGTCGTTTAGTATTTACCGTCAAAGGTAATGGAGCGGCACCACCGAACACACCGGGTATTTACGTTAATCCGTCAATGTTCGAACTTTATCAAGCGGGTATCGAAATCATTAGCGAGAGCGCAGCCGATCCGAGTGCGACATTCGGTGCGGTAGCAGGTCAAATGCCAGCAAACGCGCAAGTCGATCCGAACATGGCTGCAGCGGCGAATACTCCGGCTACACCAGCAACACCAGCGACACCGGGCGGCGGACCTGCAGCACCAGCGATGGACGTTCTAACACCTGTCGAAGTCAAGTATATGTTGCCGGATGGTACGGGTCCATGGACCGCCGAACAATTGGCACCGGCTGGCTACACACCGGAATTAATCGCGGGCTTAGTAAAAGCACCGTAATCACAATGATTCCGCCCTTCGGGGCGGTAATTTTGGAGTAATAATAATGTCAGATATTAAAGACGATGTATTAATTTATGATGGTCTAGTTCGTTTAATACGAGTTTGTCATCAAGCAGCTTGCGATGGTGGATGGTGGACTGATTTACAAACCGGACAACCTCTATTACGTAATAAAGGTGAAATGCTTTGTTTAATTCATTCCGAAATATCCGAAGCGATGGAAGGTGCCCGTAAAAATTGTATGGACGATCATCTTCCACACCGGAACATGGAAGAGGTCGAACTCGCGGACGCATTAATTCGAATTTTTGATTATGCAGCCGGTCACGATCTCGATGTAGCGGGTGCTTTTGTTGAAAAACTCGCATATAACGCGAATCGTGCGGATCATAAACCAGAAAATCGAGCCAAAGACGACGGTAAGAAATTTTAACTTTATGGGAATTCACCCGGTCGGATAAAACCTTCATCGTAGGGGGCTACGTGATGCGGATCGGGTGTTTACCCTCCTTTTTAAATAGGGCGATAAATAATGGCATATTTCTTTTTAAAACAAGGTAAACAATATCTCGATTTAACGGGTGATTTAATCCTTTCTCATAACGATCGATTAGTGAAAGCACGTACAAAAAGTGCCGCCCCGGTCAAAGTGTTAAACGCTAAATTTGTGATTAATGCGGGTAAATTAACTTTTATCGGTAAATTAAAAGCCACGAAATTAGCGCTCGGTTTCATATGGGGTAAACCGAACCCGTTAACCGCTGAAGATACGAATCTTAATAAACCGGTAGTTACTAATGAGTAAATACGATCCCGAAACACTGAAAATGATGTCATCGAGACTTTTAGCCGCTAAAGCTAACAATGACGACCGATATTTTCAATTTATCATGACAATGTCGATTTATACGAATTTATCGACTCAACAAATCGCAGAGTTCGCCAATGCGGGGGCGTAAGCAATGCGACCCGGTCAGTGGATGCGGTAAGTTCTACAAGCAACAATTCAACGAATGCCCCTCGTGTGGGGCTTCTGAAGCGTTTAGTAACCTGATCCCATTCAATCCTCGTGATTGGTCCTACGATTTAGAATCATATCCGAATATATTTACCGCTGATTTTAAACATATGAATTCGGGCGCTACGGCGTTTTATGAAATAAGCGATCGACGTAATGATCTCGATGGTTTATTAGTGTTTTTATTTGCATTAAAGCAATCAAATTCCCGAATGATTGGATATAACAATATTGGATATGATTATCCGATGTTACATTTTATATTAGAAAACGCGCATTTATCCCCCGATCAAACCGACTTATATAATAAATCCATGAGTATTATCAACACCCCATGGGAACGTCGATTCGATAATGTGATATGGGATAATGATATTCATATCGTACAAATCGATCTCTATAAAATACATCACTTCGATAATGATGCGCGTCGTACTTCATTAAAAATGCTTGAATTCAATATGCGCTTAGATAATATAAGTGATCTACCCTACCCACCCGGCACCGTATTAAACGATTTAGAAAAAAACGTATTAATTGAATATAATCATGACGATGTCGATGCGACCGAGAAATTCGCGATCGAATCAATCGAAATGATCGAATTCCGTGAACAATTAAGCGAAAAATACGGTCAAAATTTCCTTAATCATAGTGATAAAAAAATCGGTACAGATATTTTCGTCAACAAACTCGAAGCGTTCGCACCGGGTACATGTTACGCCCGCGACCACAATAACAAGAAAATAAAACGACAAACGCCTCGAAGTTCTATCAATTTGGGTGAAATAATATTCCCATACATCGAATTTAAAGTACGCGAATTCGAACTCGTAAAACAATGGTTATCATCGAAAGTTATCACCCAAACGAAGGGCGTCTTCGAATTCATAACGGTATCGGCTGAAATGGCCTTTATCATGCGTCATGACTTAGTAAAAGTGTATGGATTATCGTTAGACGACGTACCGAGCATATACGATGTTAAGAATATTAAAACATTATTAAATAAGGGTATTCCCCTCGATCAATGTTTTGATGATATAAAAAATCGAACCGATTTGCATAATTTTAAATTCGTAAGCGGTGTAAAAGATAAATCGGGTTTAAATTGTATTGTCGATGGGTTTCGATACGACTTCGGTACCGGTGGGATACATGGTTCGATTGATTCGACGATTGTATGTTCCGACGACGATGGTGAGTTGTGGGATTGGGACGTGGGCGGTTATTACCCAACGTTAGGTAGTGTAAACAAATTATTCCCCGAACATTTGAGCGAACAATTCGGTATTGTTGATAAAGAACTCGCGATCGAACGTAAGCAATACGACAAAGGGACCGCATTAAATAACTCGATAAAACTTGCCCGAAACGGTGCGTACGGTGATTCGAATAATAAATACAGCGTGTTTTTTGACCCACAATATACAATGTCAATAACTATTAACGGTCAGTTACTTTTATGTATGCTTGCACAACATTTGATTGATATCCCCGGTTTAAAGATGATCCAGATCAATACGGATGGTTTAACCGTTAAATGTCCGAGGCAACATATCGACACCATGAAAAAAATATGTAAATGGTGGGAGAATTACACTTGTTTAGAATTGGAAAGCGTTATTTATAAACGTATGTTTATTCGCGATGTGAATAATTATATCGGTGAATATAAAGACGGAAAACTCAAATCAAAAGGCGCGTACGTACATAAATCGAAGGAATCGCAGGGTCCGAAATGGACACCTAGCGACATGGATTGGCACCAAAACCACAGCGCCCTTGTCGTCCCTAAAGCCGCTGAAGCCGCTCTCGTACACGGTAAAGATATTCGCGAATTCATCACCAATCATAACGATATATTCGATTTCATGCTTCGTACGAAGGTGGGACGGTCCGATAATCTTATGATCTCCGATGCTGCAGGTAACGAACGAGAATTACAGAAAATAACGCGATATTATGTAAGCGTTGACGGTGGATCATTAACTAAAATCAGTCCCCCGACGAAAGGGTATCAAGTCGGACAATGGAAACGAGCGACGAAGTTATCCGATCAATATTACAAAAGTGTGATCGCTGAATTGAAAAGTACAACCGCTGAAGATATAGAACTCGACTCGCTCGGTTTACCGTGGGACGAACGTATCAACACGAAAAATCGTTCTAAATACGAAATACGTCGTACCGGTGTTAATGCTGGGCAATTAGTCGCACCCTGTAACGACATTAAAGACGCTGATCGGAATAATATCAATTTTGAATATTACATCGCCGAAGCTGAAAAACTTGTTAAACCACTGAGGAATTAAAAAAAATGAATAAAATTAATGTATTAGATCATGGATTTGTAGGATTAGTAGATCATATGGGGTCGGATTTATCAATCTCCCGTAATGCTCGTGTTTCATACGATGCAGAATGGCGAGCGGGCGAAGATAGCGGAAGCGACACCCGATTAATTAATTACTTATATTCTAATGGACATAACACACCGTTCGAAGCGGTAACATTTACATTTGATGTCAAGGCTCCGATCTTTGTGTTCCGCCAATGGCACCGCCATCGTACACAATCGTTCAATGAATTAAGCGCCCGTTATCGCGAATTACCTGAAGAATTCTATATTCCTGAACCAGAACATATCGGTACACAAAATAAAGATAATAAACAGATGCGCGATATTGGTGGCGACATTGATTTCAATCATACAGATGTAGTCAGAAATTTAATGCATATCCAAAATTCAAACGCATTTAATACTTATCATTTACTCATTGAAAAAGGTGTACCCCGCGAAATTGCCCGATCCGTTTTACCTGTGGCAACTTATAGCCATATGTTCGCGACGGTTAATTTACATAATTTATTTAGATTTTTAGCTGAACGATTGCATCCACACGCTCAATATGAGATCCGCGTATATGCCGAAGCGATGCTCGAATTAATTCGTCCGATTGTACCCGTAGCGGTTGCAGCATTCGAAAAAGGTTTAAAATAACGAACGATAACGAACGTCCGAGTAAAACTTATAAATTACGCGCACCGGGTATAAGTGATCACGCTTTATATTTTACAGTTGTCGGAGAATCAATACCCGAGGCGTTTTTTATTAATAGTAAAGAACTTGAATCGTTTCAGTGGATTACATCACTTATGACGTCATATCATCGACAGGTCAAGATCGGTACACCTATCGAATCAATAATTAATGATATGAAAGAGACATTCGACCCAAATGGTTCGTATATTATCCCCGATGGTACCGGGCGCGAAGTTCATAGCGTGGTACATCATTTAGGGTTAATATTAGAAAGTCATTGTAAGACAATCCCTACATTTTGATACCATTCACGTAACCCCGTTTTATCAGCATTACACGACCTTACAGCCGTTTTTAATTCGTCGGCATATTTGTAAAGGTCTTCGTTTTGAACTTCAATTTCGGCTCGACCGTCGGCATTAATAGTGCCTTCGGCGGGTTTATATAGTCCATTTTTTGGCTTGTCACCGGAGAGGTCGAGCAACTTATAAGCGAGAAGGCTAGGCATAACATTAATAGACCATTTCTTAATATCGGCGTTTTCATTTTTTAATATCTCCAAATCTCGAGCGAGTTCCGCTGTTTTAATAATTAAATGATTTTTAGTCGCTGCAGATTTTGCGACAGCATCGGCGCTGATATCCGCGACTTTTTTAATTTTATTATAATCCCGTTCCCAGTTTTTATTAGTTTCTGTCAATGTGGAATTGGCTTGTGTAAGTTCGCCATTTTCTTCAATTACTCCGAAAACATACCATCCAAATAATATGACCAGAATTAAAACAACACCCGCGATTATTAATTTAGTATTCATAAATCACCCTATTTATTCATTAAATTATTATCGTCCCATACCGCACCGAAAACATAAGATCCGATCACGGCACCCGCTAAACCAAACGAACCATATAATGCAACTTGAGCCGTTGGAGTATCGGCACCACTCCATATAATTTTAATAATAACCACAGCGCAAAATAACAAAGTGATTATTATTATAGATCGTCTAATTTTCCAATTTGGTTGTATCATTTTATGATTCTCTTTGTACCGCTTCAGAAACGCTGTATAACATATCGTTTAATACTTCCCACGGAAAATGAGGGCCGGGATCGACTTTTTTAGCCGCTTTTTTATCTGGATATTTCTTTTTCCAATCGGCGCGAACCTTATCATGACCTTGTATCCATTCGGTTGTAAATTTATGCTCTGTCATAAATTGAGCCGATAACGTACCTAAATTTAGAATTTGTTCATCTGTGTAGGGAAAATCGGTACCGCCTTCTAATTCAATACCTATTGTAAAACTATTGCATCCCTCGCGACCATTCATTATAGATTTGCCCGCATGATGTGATCGAAACCCTTCGGGTACTAATTCGATAATCGTTCCATCACGTCTAATTAAATAATTCGCCGATACTCCGTACTGTTTAAAAATACCGATAATAGCTTTCAAATTAAAAGGATCATTCGGTAAAATATTTTTAGCACTTATAAAATGAATGACGATACCATCCATTGATTTTATTTTATGTTTTGAATAACAATATGACGGTAAATGTTTTTTAATAATATTCACGGTTGTTTATCCATTTTTTTAACGATAGCTTCGGCGATTTTATCAACAGAAATATCATTCGCTTTATTAGTGCTTTGAGTCCCTAACCATGTAATAAAGCCGGTTGTACAAGTTACGGCGAAAATAATTATAAAAGCATAATTTTTTAAATCTGTTTTTTTAACAAATTTTTCATGATGATCCGAATCCATAGCATGAAGTTCAGCTTTTAATTTAATTTCGCATTCCCGGCGTTCCTTACCACTTTGCTCTATCGCTTTCATGACATTCTGCGTGTCATTTTTTTCATTGCTCATGTGATCCGCCATTTTACAATCGAGATCTTTAATCGTGGTTTCGATACTATCCAATCGTATATTTGTTTTTTGATCACCTAGCATTTTATTAACTTCGGCTTCGGTATATATATGTTCATCTGTCATGATTATTATTCCGAAGTGGTGTATTCAAGTTCTACAATAATTTTACCGGTTCCAGTTTTTCCACCGGGCGAAGTGATTAATATCGGCCCCGACCAACCCCCGACCCTTGCATCATTAATGGTCATATCTTCTGTGTCCCATATGGCTTGACTAACGCTTGTCGTGATGGACGCGAGAAAATTTGTGTCTCCCTCGTATCCGATCTCTATCAATATTCCTGCATCCGAGCTCGTGGCTTCTGTATAAATAATTTTAGCGGAGATTAGGTGTCCACGACGATTAGGAACATTAGCAATCATTGATGTCACCGCCGCACCTGATAAATCAACTTCTATCGACCGGACGTAATTAATACCACTCACTTGGTTTAATTGTGCGGTTGCGGGTGTACCTGCTGAGTCCATAGGTGAAAACCAATTATTACTCCCATCGTGACTTACAACAGCGTTATCTTCTACAGTTATCGTATTTATATTGTTTAATGTGTCCGAATACTCAAAAGAGCCTTTCACATCTACTTTGGCGTTACCTAATGCTCTAATTAAATACCCCGTTCCTGTAGTTGGGCCAATTACAGATTGGAATACAGCACCATTTACTATTACAGTCGTATCGCTTTCAAAACGCATCAAACCTTCACCAGCTTTAATTTCCATATTCTCAAAATTAATAGTATTTATTACTGTTCCGCGAGCGTTTGTTAATCTGAATTGAGTTTCCGTACTAACCGTTGCACCAACCACACAATTGCTAAATAGTGTTCTGGTTAATGAATTTACAAAATAGAACGATACGCCACCAGCGGCAACATTGTTGACATAAACCGCATCGAAGATATTTCCTAATGCTGTTCCTCCCGTGCCACCACCATGAACACCAAAACCAATGGGGTTATCAATTCTTATATTGATAAACTGGCTAATCCATGTGGAATCATGTATATCAATGCCGACATTAAACAGACTTGTCCTTATGTTTTCAGCTTTGAAATAGCCAAAAGCAAAAGACGGATCAAAATAGATCGCGGCATTTGTTGTATCAGAAGCATGCCCGGTAAAAGCTAAGTCACTAATCCCACTATATTTTGAGCTTAACGCGGGGAAAGTTATACCGTGTATATTTGCCGCCGTATTTTTAAGTATTGATTTAAACTGCCCAGCACCTCTAAGGTAGACATATTCTTTCATGGCAATATCGGCACTTTTCATGTACGTTTTAGCGGCAAAATAAACATTACCACCACCGATTGATTCCATATAATCAACAGCGTCTTGAATTGATGTTATATCATCTGTTGATCCGTCACCTTTTGCTTCAAACCATTCGACAGCCACGCCGCGAAAAGCAGATACTCCATTTCTCTTCCATCGACCACCATCAGCATCGACAATTATTGTACCTCTATTATCCGTTGAGATAACATCAGCTTCATCTAAAACAAATGGACCTCCAGTATCATCAGTAATAAAACATTGTGTTTTGTCTGATAGTTGACTACTTTCAACCAATCGAAGGGCTGCATAATCATCTTTTACTAATCCAGACGATTTATTTAATGCTTGTAAATATTGTGATGCACCTACTTTATCAGCATTACCACTCGGAACAATTGCCGCCTCGATTAAAAGTGCTTGTTGGAAACCGAAAATGTCATTCGCTCGCGCTTTTTCGTATGGCGAACCATCACCCGCACCCGGCGTACTTTCATTTTTAGAACTACCATACGGATAGTCGGCATCCGGTGCGGTCATACGACCGGGATATTGAGTGTTAGGATTAATTGCCATTTTAAACTCTCCTACGAGTAATCAACTAATATCCCGATCCATTGTTGAGTCGGGCAAATCTTAAGACATAATGTTTCAAATTCGTTTTTTCGTGATGCGTCCACATTTGCATGATCGGGGAATGTAGCGCCTCCAATATATAAAAAATATGGATATTTTGTCACATCCGACGGTATTATATATTGTTTCAAAGCATACACTGTCAATAATCGACCGTCCATAGCGTCGGCACTTCCATCATTCATAATCGCCGAACCATCACCGATTATTGACGTGGAAGGTATATATATCTTATTAACTAATACATATCCGGGCGGCTGAAATGTTGCTCCATCCATTGCGATGGCTATATCTCCGTCCTGCATATCCGCACCACCATCATTCGAAAAATATCGTAATGGTAGAATCCCGTCGTTCAAATATGTAAACGGGCTACGCGCGGTTGCAGGTGTATCGACTCCGACCGGCGGTTCTGTACCGGGTACCCACCATTGATGAACATATACGTCGAATCCCGCCGCTTGCAGTGTATCTTGAATATATCGTGGTGATTGTCCCCCCAATGCTTTCCATGCTGCATCAAGTCGATCTCGACGTTCTTGTTCATTTGTAAGCGTGCTAGGAAGTGCGAATTGTTGCTCCCATTGTGGAATTTCTCTCGTAGTTTCTGGAAATATATCTAACCAGACACCATCTAAAAATGTTTTTATATTTGAACCTAAAGGCGTGGTTAATCCTTCGAAAAATTGACGAAGTTTTTTATTAATAGTAATCCGCCACGATCTTGCATTCGGTAATAAATGCTGAAAAATTCGTAAAAACATTATATAAATACTACCGAAGTTGATAGTTTGGCTTTTTCGCCTTGTTGTAAAATATATAATTCAAGACTACCACCTATACCAGTTTCACTAAAAAAAACAGTGGTAAAAGTTCCATTTGCTGCGGATACAATATCATCAATTAAACCAATCAAACTAGATCGTGTTATTCGATCCAATCGTGGCGGAATTGTTAAACCATCAATAAAAGGTTCAGCATCTAAAAAGAATTCAATAACCGCCGCGTCAATTTGTGCTTGTATAGTTGCCAAATTATCAACAATTAAACCCGATACAGTACAATCGAAACCGACTCGAGTAATGGCAAATGTATTCGCTAATGCATTAGCAGGGCGACGACTTGCAAGTCCATTCTGATCGAAATTAATCGAATCTAGCACCGCTTCGAGTTGTGCTGTCGTTGGTATTCCGTCCGGATCGGTATCTGTATTGGCTTCGACATATACATCAACTTGACCGGGATTATCGCTTGTATAAGGATAAGCGTTGATGATACCTGCGACCTCTTCGCCCCAAATTTCATAATCAACATACGCGCCGCCTTGTGGTCGTTTCTGAAAACGATCAATTACGCGTTGACGATATGCTTCGGTACTTTCCCCGTTTGCACCTGTCACGACTTGAGAATCGACAACAGTATCGCGAGCGACATTAGCTAAAGGATTAGCAAAAGAGACAATCGCACCGGGATCAAGATTACCAATCGCACCGGCACCGCCCCCACCTGATTGATCGGAAACCGCTCTAATATTCGCTTGCACCGTGGCTGCATTAAGTAATATAGCGCCAATTGTAATATATGTGACACCATTATCCACATTGACGAGTTGTGTACCTGAAGAAAGTGACCCGATTTGATTTTCGACGGTAATATCGACTAGTAATTCGGCTTGCGTGGCCGCCACTGGGTCGCCTATACCAATTAATCGACCCCATTCGGTTAATGGGACAATAGATTTACCGTTAACGATTGTTTCGTTTGCACTTGCAGTCTGTACGAATATTTGTAAAAACATGAATCCGCCATATTTATACAAAAGTATAAAAACACCGGCTAAAACTTTAGCTAACACCCTTAAAAATGATTTAGGTAATAATGGGATCGTCTGATTAAGTGACGCCTCGAGTTGTGCGATTATGTTATCGCTAATCTCTTTGGTAGTAGGTGTCGTTAAACTCATGAGCTCGCCTTCCAATTTTGAACAAATTCGAAACTAGACTCTTCGCCCAGTGTGTCAATGTTAATGATTAATTTGATTTTATTCAATCCGGGAATACTTGCGACCACATTTATCGAGGATGCGACTTTTTTATCGATAAACCATGCGAGGTCGCGTTTCGCGGCATCTTCTATGCGATGTAAATTACCTGTTGTCGCGGGAATTCCTTTAAGTAAATTTTGAGTTTCACTTCGATATTCTAATATTGGATCGGTTTCATCAAGATTACCCCAATATGTTAGACCATTTTTGGATAAACCGTCGTCGTCTTCATTGCCGCCAAATAATGACAAATAAGCCGCAGTTTCTAAACCTCCCGACATTTCAACGATACCGCCTTCGACGTTAATGTCGCCTTCGTCATTCGTCTGGAATAATACTACATCGCCTTGTTGTGTCATTAGTTATTAAGTCCTGTATTACCCGGCGGCGTACCCGCTGGATGATCATGATCTGCTACATCTTTACCATTTGCTAATATTGATGGTGCCGATACTACCGCGGCGGCCACGGTTGCCGGACTTGTTATATTCCCACTGGTATCTATAGTAACACCATTAACCAAAAAGTCACCGCCCGACTGTAATTCGAATGAACCTGATCCGTTAACACCTTTTATCGATCCGTCTGATTTTGCATCAAATGTCGAATTTGGTGTCGTAATGATTGATCCACCATCAGTACGAAGCAATACCGAACCATTATTATTCGATATTAATACCGATCCATCATTTTTAAGCCATACTTCATTTACATTTGCACCACTATTAGCATCACGAGCATAAATTCGCTTATCACCTTCGACAGCTTTTGGTGTATTAATAGGATCAACATATCCGATAATCGTTTCGCCGCCAGTACGAGGAATATCATTAGTAACCACATAATCGGTCGTTAAAGGAAATGAATCATCCCCAGCGGGTGCGAAATGTTCAGCGGTAATATTAGGACCACCACCGGGATCGATTTTAACATCTGATATTTTAGCCCCGTTACGTTCGACACGACTAAATGATAATAATTTCGCTATTCGTCCCACGGTAAAACCTCCGGTAATTCACCACTAAATGAGCCGGGAATAACAAGTTCTAAGGTTGCTAAATCAGCATTTTCGCGATCGAAATCAACGGAACGAATAATAAATTCGTACTCGTTATATATCATCGCGTCCGGTGCGGTTAATTTCAATGTCGTATTAGGTTGCCATAATACACCAACGGGATCGCGCCATGTATCGACCTGTATGGTGTATCCGGCCAAATTCCCGAACATACGACCCATTTTAGCCTGTACCGCCGCTTTTACATCAGCTTTAACCGTATCGGGTACCCCGAATATTAAAGGGCGAATCACACCTTCTAATCGTTCATTTTTAACAGTGTATTTTGATCCTGATAAACCTAATTCGACCGATTCTAGTCCTGTTATATGACTATGGTAATCTTGAGGATTAAAACGCGGTGTAACCGATAAAAGAGGTGATTCGCCTTGTCGTAATCGTGCGACAGGATTACCCACTGTCGTTGATTGTTGGAACAATAATTCGCCACGTTCGGTACTTGATATAATTAAATTACGTTGTTTGGCTAATTCGATTAAAAATGATAATACTTTCTTTTCAGGTTTAGAGGCGACACGCTCAAAAATTGCGCCATCGTCTGCATCAAATTTAATACCAATCCCGAAAGGCTCGACAAATTTCGCCGTTATTTCTGGTAATTTTTGATTATTAAATTCTAAAGGGAACGCACTTGCAGGGGGTGTGCAATCGTTTAATACGGCGGGTAATGAATAACCGCTAACCGATATTATCTTTCGATTATTTTCTAATACTGGATCGATAGTGATCATCGTACCATTGAAAAGTAAATCACCACCCACAGTAACCACAATATTTTTATATGAAAACGGGCGAAATGTTTCTCGGAAATTAGGAGTATCCGCGTCGAAAGGTGCACTAAATTCGACAGTATCCATCGCATCCATAGAACGAGATAATCGAATTCTATCCCAAAATCGGAACCGTTCGCCGTCAATTAATAAAGCGACCTCATTCGGATCATCGAATACCGCTTTTTGAGGTATGTTTTGTGGTGCGGTTGGTACGACGGGGATGATTAAAGAAATACCCGGCGTCAATGGTTCAAATACTCCGGGGTTCGCACTTTCAATACGTCCCGCTTCAAGTTCGGTACCGTATACTTTGCGAGAGATTAATTCGAATGTATCACCATCAAGAACATTATAAATAGTAGACAATTTCACGCCCTCGAGGTAATTCGAGTATTTCGGTACCACTCAAATCGTTTGAGTTAATGAAAAAATCAAGTTGATCATCAATACTTCCGTATAATTCAGCGATTAAATCAATAATTGTACGATTACGATCCAACACGATACGACGTTCTTGTTTGAGTGAAAATGATATTTCAACTAAAAACCCTGCAGCAAGTGCGACAGCTTCTAATAATTGTTGATATGCCCCACCTGTATCGATTTCGGACAACGATTGAAAATTATTATCGCGCCATTCGACAAGATTAGCGAATTGAGTCAATACAAAATCCGCAGCCTGTAATGCTTCGGTTTTTGTCGTAAATTGATTATTAACAACCGAAACGATCGAACCTGTAACATATGTCGAAGCGTATAAATCATTGGTATGGAAATCGTTCGAATGGCGAGAATCGAGTCCGGGTACTGCGATATTATTGTTACCATTTATAATTAAATTAGCTAAATTAACATACCCGTCGAGACGGGCTTCGATATTCGTCAATGCTCGCGCTGGGGATTGGATTAATTGCGTCGTTTGAAATGCTAATGTTAAAGGTTCTGAAACGAGAATATCAATACCGTTATTAATCGAATCATTAATCGCATCAAATTGTTTTTTTACATCGTCTTGAGTATTTGCGACAGATTGTAGACCAGATTTAACAGCGTCTAACGATACTTGATATGTATTTTTAAAACTCGATTGTTCAACAGCACTATCAAGATCGGTAATTTCCTCAAATTCTGCAGCGGCGGCGTTATTATATTCATCAACAGCCGTCAAAACATCACTCGCGGGATCGTTTTGCGAAGTCGGATAAATAATTCCGATTGTTTCCCAGAATGCGACCTCGATTATCGCCTGATTAGCCGCTGTTTTAAGATCATCACGTCGAGTAATGGTACCGAATGGCACGACGTCCACAGTTCCATAAATCGGGTGTTCGAGTTTACCGGTGCCCCGTTCTAATAATGCGGCCTCGAATGTATCGGCTTCGATATCGTAATCATCACCCCAGAAAAAAACGCGTAACGGATAACGACGTCCCGTATGGCCTAGGTCCTGAATAAATGTTCCATCAGCGTCGGGAAATTCAAACGCGGTCGTTTTCTTATCAACAGATTTTCGAACATCTTCGTAATCAAACGTTAATCGTACGCTTGACGGCGATGTATAGGCCGCCTCACGTATTCTATTTAACCATGACATTAGAACGCCCCCGAAGGTTGTAATTTGATACCAGCGCCCAGATTACCGCCTGTTACAGCGGCACGACCTGACTCGTCACGAATCGTGACTTCGGCTGTACTTGTTTTACGTTGTTCTTCGATAGTTCGAGCGATTCGATCTTGTGGGCTTACCATTTGAGGATCGATACCATCCTGTTCTTTTTTATCTTCGTCGTCATCGCCGAAACCGAGGAATCCGCTTACGGCGCTAGTTACTGTTTTTATTTTATCCCACATATCGGAGAAAAATTTCGATACAGGGTCCCACGCGAGCATTACGAGTCCCGCAGCTGCGACAATACCTATTAAAATTAATCCTAATGGATTAGCCGCAGCTATTAGATTGAATAACCCCATCGCGATTGTAACGACTTTAAGTGCGAGCGATAAAGCAACAACACCGGCAATCACTTTCGCGATCGTGGCACCATGTCTCGATAAAAACGCGAATCCATCAGCGAGACTCGATATACCTTCTTTCGCTGATTTCACGAATTCAATAAATTTAGTAGAAATTAACTCGCGATTATTTTTAACCCATTCGCGGAACTGTTGAGCCATCCCCGTAGCTCCGAGAATCATTTCTTTAATGGTTGGAGCTAATACGCCTCCGAGTTCGGCTGCAGTTAGAGAAATATTATCTTTTAAAGTTGAGAACATGCCAGATGTTGTTTTACTTGAAATTTCCATCCCTTTAAAGAATACACCGCCTTTACTAGTCATTTTTTCAAACGCTTTAGTTAAATCACGAGTCGTAACTTTACCGGCGCTTATCATTTTGAAAAACGCTGCATTAACTTTTGTACCCATCGAATCGGCTAATTCAGTGAAAATAGGAACACCCGCTTCACCGATCATATTTAATGATTCCATATCGACTTTACCTTTTAACATAGCTTTAGTGAAACCGCGGGTAATCGAATCGAGTTTTTGAGCATTACCGCCCGCAGTATCACCCATCATACGCAATGTTTTAATCGTATTTTGAATATCCCCATTCATTACAGGGAGTAATTGACTAGCGGTACCGGCTAAGTTTTCAAATTGGAAAGGTGTCGAAGCGGCGGTTTTGTTCAATTCGTCCACAAGTTCTTTAGCTTTTTTCGCACCACCTAACAACGGAGTAAATGCGGCTTGAGCGTCTTCGACTTTGGAAAATTCCCGAACTAATAATCCAACGGACGCGGTTAATGTACCGATACCAATTGTCGCGAATTTTAAGGCGGTACCAGCGCCACGCTTTAAACCACCTATCACATTGCTGAGGGCTCGATTTGCAGTACGTAAACCGCGTGTCATTGCTCGAGTGAACTTACCGACTCGATTTTGCATACGTGACACGGGGGCGGTCAAACGATCAACACCCCGAAAAACCGCTTCAATCGAGAACCGTCCCGCCATGATTTACCCCTTCGGTTTACTATGTTCTTTAAGTTCATTACGTAACCCGTCGTAAAAAAAACGGATCTCATGTGCTTTTAATGTCCGAGCGTCCGGTAAACCCGGAAAATCGCGGCATATTTGGAGTAACATTTCCTTATATACCGCATGGTAAACGTGTCCGCCTTTTGGGATACTTTCATCAGCCCCGTTACGAACTAAAAGCGTCCGAACTAGTCCATTAAAAGCAAAAACAATGCCATACAGATTTTAATATCTGGACCAACTAAACTGGCAAATATATTCGGGTGTACTTTGCACATGTCACCCATCATGGCATATGTAGCAGCCACATTTTGATTTTTCTTTTTACCGTCCGTAGCCATGCCCGACGCGCCCGAATATTCGTGGAATGTAATTGCGTCTTTATGTTTAGATCGGGAATGTTGGGGACAATAAACCGCTTCACCGTTGTCATTAATAACTAATGAACCGGCCTGTAATGCTCGTAAAATTCGACGTTTTTGTTTTTCAAATCCGCTGACATCTTCTTCATTCATAACAGAAGTATCAACATCGAGATCCATCATTTCAGCAAATCGATCGAATTCCGCTTCCGCGACTTCAAGTGCGACGATTGGTTCTTTTTTATCACTCATAATATATGCCCTATTTTAAAAATGGTGTCACGCCCCGTGAAGGCAAGGGCATAGGGCTGCCGCGTGACTTTGTGCCCTATTTATCAAAATTATTGCTTTGTTAATCTACCCGGTCCACCCAATGATACGGCGGCGGTCGCGTTTTGACTACTTGATTGTAATTCGCCTACGATTTGCGCTGTACCTTGATAAGTTAAACCCGACGCATATGTGATCGCGATTGGGAAAAATCCTTTACCGTCTGATAAATCCTGCAAGAACTCATGATCTCCGCGATCATCATCAGACTCAATAGTTAAACCATCAATTGATAATGGTACTCGCGTTTTAATTAATCGCGCACCACCATCACCGTTTGCTTGAACTTCGTTTTCCCATCCACCTAGTTTACGCTGTGATTCAGCATCAGCCGCAACGGGAAATTCCCGTCCGTCTAATATGATTGATTCAATTGATCCGCCTACTGCAGCCATGATTATATACTCCTATAAATTAAAAGTTACGCCACGACCGTAGGTGTGCCGAAGAAGAAACCGAATTCCAAATCAATCGATTTGATATTAGTATTACCGCTCAATTGAACAGTGGTAACTAAATTCAATCGTTTAGGATTACCCGCGTCGATTTCTGCGATAGTGTTTAGTTTAGCCGTTTCCGGATCACTGATAATCGCATTTAAACCGAGACTATCAAGCATCGCAGCAACCGCGGCGACAGCCGTTTTCGGTTTCTTAGCGGCACGATTTACAGTTGGTTGATCGTCTGGAATTAATGGAGCGCCATCCCATTCGTCAGTTGCAAAAATCAAATCTAAATTAAATATAATATTTTGCAATTTAACAATATCAACAACAAAACGATAAGCCGGAGTAGGATCACCCGTTGGATGGTAGAAAGTAACCACATCGGATATATTTATCACGCCGTCTTTAACTTCAATTGTCGAACTACCTTTTTTAACCGCTACATCACGATCAGCGTATGTCCATTGTTCGCCATCAGTACCGGGAACAAGGCCGTCAGCGTCTTGACTACCGTAATCATGTGGAGGGTTATTATTTGCTAATTTAGCGATACGCGCTAATTGACGAGCCGCAGTAACGAAAGGTAAATCGTTCGAACCCGGTGCGACGAGTTGTGCATTTGTTTTGTCTGTTTTACGAGCATCAGAAACCGCAGTCGCAGCCGTCACCGTTGTAGCAGTATTACCAGTGAATACGACAAGTGGTTTACGTACTAACGCACCCCATCGACCGTCGCCAAATGTTGAATACTTACCGAGAGTCGTCGTATCAGCAACATCTAAACAATTTAAGACCATTGATTCCCAAATATTACCCACTTGAGCGAGTGCCGGATCGACATCAGGATTAACTAAACCGCCTACAGGTTGTGTAATTGCAAAAGAATTACCGACAGTCGTTAGACCAATAACCTCGACGACGATATCGTTTGCGCTTGTACCTTCCCATTTCGATGTAAAATTAAGGACGGTGGTACCATCAACAGCGATAATCGGCATTTCTAAAACTGCATTAATAGCGGTTTCCATTTTAGCCGTAACGAGTGCGACTGTATCAGTCGTTTCGATAACAAATTCTTCAGAATCAATATTATTAACTCGAATGATATACGATGCGGCTTCAGTAGGTGCGACAGTGGGTGTAATATCACCCGCCGAAGCGACACCGGAAGCGTCATCGTCAAGCGGATAAATAGTCACGGGGATTGTACCTACTCCGTCACCGTTCACGGGGAATAATTGACGTGCGGCATTATGAATCGGAGAACCGAAACCATAAATACTCGCCGCTTCCGGTGCACTAGTTACTTGTCGTTTCGTTGTCGCATATACTGACAAGCTATTACCTTGACCTACGACCGCGATTCGTTGTGGTAAAAATAAAATTCCACCGCGTAAATTTTTAAAAATTGTCTGAATGCCGAGGACCCGCGCTACCGCTGAAGCATCGACCGCTGTTGAAATGCCCATGTTATAATCTCCTATGGTGCCGTGTAATCGTAATCAGCTTCGAGGACAATTTCGCCATCTTCAGCCCGTTTAACATCTACCGACAAGTATTCTAGCGTTTCCGCTACCACTTGTGGTGAGAATTCATTAAATAATACCCTAAAAGCAATCCTCGCGCCTACTATTTGTTGAACTTGACGTCCATCTATTTGAGGTTGGAAAACTGTTATCGATTGCGGCCATCGTTGCCACACTAAACCGCGTAATCCTAAATATGTATATTCGGCGGACATTAAAATATTACGTACGAGCCGTAATGCTTTTTGTACTTCGTAAGCCGCCTCACGATCTCCCGGTTTATGACCGGTACCGCCGTCGTCTTCGCTTACTCCATAACCGTAACAATCGATATTAAAAATACCGTCCGTTTTTTGTCGTTCGGATATATTACTTCCTGATTGATCAAAATTCGAATTATCATACCAGACATTAACGATAGGACTCGGATCGCTTGCTGAATCATTGAGATATTGTTCCCATGGATTCGAACGTTCCGCGAATATTCTTAATTTCCACTCGTCCGGATCTTTTGCCGCTGCGGTTGCTAATGATTGTTGACTCGCAATTTCAGTCACTAAAATAGTCACGATTTGATCGCGAATAACTTCGAAATTATCTTGTTTATCGATTAATGCCGTTATAGTCATTTATAAAATTCCAATAAACAGACAACCAAACCCAATGCACGATCCGGGTTCGATTGTGAAACCTTAAATTTATAAGCATTACCATTAATATCGTCAAATTCGATTATCCATGGTTTTTTAGATGTGTCCGCGATGCCTTGTGGCAACGTAAGTCCCGCCGCAGTCAATGACGAAATACGTATCGCCGCTGAAGCTAATCGACCGCTTACGGCTTGTCCGGTATCAGGATCAATAATCTGACTGATATCGTTCGAATAACCCGTAAAAGGTTTAACCGTACCCGCAGGGTCAGTCACTGTGATTGGATAACCAAAACCATAGGCGCTATCTTCTAAAATAGCGCCTAGATCCGATTCTGCTATTTCTCGTAAACCCATGATTATTTTTTAAGTATGAAACCGCGATCTACATTATTATCGAGAGTTTCTTGACCGCCCGATAAATATTCGGCTTTAACTTCGTCGCCTTCAGCTAATATACCTTTTTTAGATGTAATTGATTTACCTTCAGCAACACGATACGGAGGAATTGTATCTTGTTTGGCTTTAGCTTCTTTTTTCGCTTTTTGTGCCTTCAATTTATCATCTTTGATTTTTTGTGCTTTTTCTTCGATTTCTTCCGATGAATCATCAGTCGATTCATCGGCACCCGGAACCAATGCTTCGGATTCTTCAGTCGATTCATTCGATTCGGTTGGTTTAGCTTCTAAAGCGCGTAATTCTTTTAACGCTTTATTCAATTGATCATTATTTAAACCGACAGTATTCGGTATTTCGACACCTTTTTCGACGGCGACCTTATTAATTGATTCGATTAAATTTTTATTACTTGGCATGATTATTAACTCCCTAGTTAGAAGAAAGCCGAAGGCAAATTCCCCCGACTTTCTTAGTTATTAAATACCAGTATTGATACAACCATACGTATCGATTGCAGTTGGTATCATAATTGGACGTGTACCCGCTTCGACCATCATCGTTTCACCATTCGGGGTGATATAACCGTTCATTTGAATATCGAACGCTTTACCCGGAATACTAATACGAGACAATAAAGATGGTGGTACGCGTGAATCACTAGTGATTCGTGGAATACCGCCGAATGCAGCGTCTAAACGACCCGAAGAGGCACGAACTACGACTTTATCATCAGGGATGAATTTAGTTGATACGCCTGTTTGTGGATGCTTATAACGACCGCCATATGTCCAGATATCATAACTATAGTTACCGATTTCGATAACACCGCGGAAAATACCGCCGTTACCCATCAGTTCTAAAGGTACGATACCGTTACCATTGATACGACGATTATCCATACGAGCTAATACGTCGGAATCTTGAATAAATAGTTCGTATGAACCTTCACCCATGATTAACATATCAGGATTCGACAAACCATCACCGCGGATAACATTCGCTAACGCTTCAATATCAGACAACATTACAGCGGTAGTCTGATCCCATGCGACAGCGGCGTTCGGGAAATGAGTTGTTTTCGGTTTATAATCAATTGTATAAACTGCGACACCACTTTCGTCGATCAAAGTAACTGTACCAGTAGTCAACACCTGAGACGATTGATATTCAACGGCTCGAGCGATCTTACGCTGCAGTTTTTGACCTAAACGGACACCACGTTTCAATGCGTTAGCCATAAAGTCTACAGATTTAAACGGATCGTCACCCGGCATACGTTTAATTAATGTATGCGCGTTGATTGGTCCTGCTTCTTTATGGATTGGTGGTTTAAAGCCTTTATTCGTATATAAGTCTTCACTATTTAAGCGAGCACCCGTGCTCAAATCTTGAATAGCGATAGAGATATCTTCTTCAGTACGAACGATATCGATTTCGACTTCTTCCGAATTATGAAAATTACGGCGTGGAGATTGAAACATACCCGATAAAAACATCGTCGGTTCTGCGTCTTGCTCATAGGCCGCGAGCATTACTTTAGTAGTTGTACCAGTCATGATAATACTACTCCTTATTGATTATCTAAAATATTGAGTTCGTCAACGCTTTCAGCGACGATCCCAAAATCACGCAACGCATCGACGATACCATCTGTAACAGTACCACCCGCGTCAATTACTAGCTTCTCGCGACGAACGCGACCGCTAACCATTGCTCGTTGTGCTTGATCTTCCGCACCCGTTGCCGACACATCATACGTCAACACCATGGAAGGAACTTGAGCACCACCGGCACCATCTACAGCAAAAATAACGACATCACCATCAGCGGCGACCGTTAATGTAGCAGTATCACCGACCACGAAATCAGCCGCACCGTCTGTAATAGTGAATTGTAAACCCGCAGCCTCGAAGACTGTAGCAGCACCAGCACCGACAGTAAGTGTCAAACCACTGGCAACTATTGCACCATTAGGATCGACAAGTTCAAACGTACCACCATTAGTTAGAGCGACCGTACAATTAAGTACATAAGCGCCCACAATCGGTACAACTTGACCACCTACAACCGTCGCAAGTGTAACCGTACCATCACCGGTACCAGTAAACGCGGACGCTGTAACAGCATCGGCAACGGCTTTACGTGCCAGAATAGTACCTTCGACATAATCGTCAGCACCGGGAAAAGCTAAAGTAACATCGTTAAAAAGCGCATCAGCGATAATAACGGTACCCAGATCATTATTTGTAGTTGTTAAATTAGGCATGATTATCTACTCCCAATTCGTCAGCTAATGCCGTCGCGAGAACTTTATCTTCAGATTCTTCGTCGTCGGACGCATCAGTATCTAAATCGTTTTCGCTTTCGCTTGCACGACTTTGGATTGACTGGTTATTCATACCAGCCGCGAAGTATTTAGCATTAACGGAAGCCGTCAATTCTGTACCTTCACTAATACACGACATAGCGAGATCCATATCTCCCGATGATTTACCCATCGTTAAATGTGCGTCTACGCGTTCGCGCTCCTGTGTAACACCTTTTTCCACGCCTTGCGCTTCAATCTGCGCGACTAGGGCGGGGTGTTCTGCTTTCAGTTGATTTAGGTCCATTACGGCCCCCTGTTGTTGTCCACCGCCCTCGGCGGCACTGGTTTCGGAAATATCGCTATTTCCATTAATGGTATCACTATTGCTAGTAATACCGTTATTCTCTTCGTCATCATCTAATGCAGGTTCTATCGCTACATTGGTGATGACTTTATCAATCATACCGACTTTTACCGCGTCGGGCTTGTCCGAATCAGGGTCTTGAGCGATAAGCATACCACCTTGACCGAAATTATCTATAACATCTTGTTCGGTTGTGCCCCGACCTTCTGTAATTTTTTGAATAAACACCCTTTCCATGGCGTCTACTTCGTTTTGTAATACGCCCGCGCCATGTGGTGTCGATGGATCGGCTTGTTTATTGGGTGCATTTTTCGAAACGATTTTAATACGTTTTACACCATTACGCGCCATCGCGTCGGAAAAATCTAATCCGGCCATGATGACACCGATAGATCCGGTATTAGCAAGTGGAGACATCGCGACAATTTCATTCGCTGCAGTCGCTAAATAGTAACCAGCCGAAGCAATCATCCCATGATTTTCGGCAATAACTTTCTTTTTAGTCGATAAACTTTCGATCGCTTGTCGTGCTTGATCCATACCAGCAACCGTTCCGCCCGGTGTGTCCATTGCGAGTCGCACTGTATCCACGGTGGGATCGTCTTCGACGCTTTTAATCGCTGCGATAATATCGATATATCCTGTACCACCAAAACCGAAGAAACGCGCAATCGGGCTCGGTCCCGCTGGGGATAATGGGCCGGAAATTTTAATCGTCGCTTCATTACCAGCATCATTCCGAGAAATAATACCGTCAAGAGGCTTTTCGCCGAATGCACTCAATGCCGTGGCACGTTCTTCGGTCGTCGCATTTTCTAATTTCTCAAGATATGAAATCGCGTAATCTTTTTGTAATCCGTATAATTCCATGGTTATGCGTCCTCTATCCAGCCGAACCAATCTGCAGTTATAAGAGCGGCTTTGTCTGTAGTTTTTAAAAGCATCGCGATAACGGTACCTTCTGTAAATGGTAACGGTACGGGTAAATTAAAACCTTCCGAGCTATCTTGTAAACCAATACTACCAAATGGAATAAATAATTCTTGATCGGTATATTGATGATTATCTAATTCAGTCGCAACAATTTGAACCAATGCTCGAGCCGCAGCCGTTCCACTAATTGAGGAAGCAACTAAACCGGAGACCATCATGCGTTTTCCTTTTGGAACCATACGGGCACTTGATGAACAACGCACGTCATCTGCTTTAATTTCGCTATAAATTTGAGCGCCGACATAGGCTTTAATATCACCAACCGCACCTTGTCCGGGTGTTCCGGTTGTTTGTATGTGCATGCAATTTATAAAACGTACGCCGGTTATGGCTCCAACTATCGGTGTTAATCCGTTTAATGGAATAATAGCGGATTGTTCATCAAGATTAATATCGAGATAATGAACCTCAACACTGTTGACACCTATATCGCCGTCGGCATCGTCAGCATCGGAACTAACAATATCAATATCAATACCCGCCGCGTCTGGAATTTTAAAAACACCATTCGGCCATATAATTCGATTCGCATCAGCACCCGTCGTCGTTAATTCGCCGAACGATCCTTCGGGTTTCGCGCCTGATACTTTTCCGCGGGCAATTTGAACACCTAAATCCTGAACGGTTCGAAGTGGTCCACTATTACTAGTTATACCGCTCATGTATCGATCCTTACTTTACCGATACCACCTATAGCATAAACATAAACATCAGCTGCCGCACCAAATGATAAAGGAAGATCGCCATTGATCGGTACAGCCTCGGAAAAATCAGTCGGAACGGCACCCGTTGTCGCAATATACGTCCACATATATTTATCAGGTGAATTACTCATGATCCGAATCGCGGCCGTTGTCAAATTCGTAATAACTTTAGTCCATTGATCAGCGGGGCATGGTACGACTACAGGATTAGCCATTTTCTTCGTCTCCATTTTCCTCGACAGTCATATCGAGATTTTCATCTTTAATTAAACCACTCGCGATCAATGGTTGCAAGGCTTCTGCTAAATTTGTGTTTTCTTTTACTAATTGTTGTACGGTTTTTGAGTATTTCGACCCAGTTAGTTCGCGTGATGCACGATCACGGGTGATCCAACCATTCACGACAAGTAATTCGTACGCTTTAACCTCTTTGAGTAAATCCACGTTGGGTTTTATCGCGCCTGACCATTCGGCAAGCATCCACGCGCCGTATTTATCCCACTGTTCGGGGTTACGCCATGATTCGAGTAGACCCGGTGCGACAATATTCCCGTTTAATGTCTCGGAAATTAACCAATCTTGATATATAGGGTTGTTAAATTCTTCACCGAAACTCGTACGTTTTAAATCTAGGTACATTTTCAATTCATTAACGGCACCACGACTCGCGGAATAATTGTTCTGAAACGCGAGCGTCATTACTTCCGGTGGTATTTCGTTTGACCATGCAAACGCTTGAACGATAGCCGCTTCAAAGGCTCCGAAATTTACGTTCGGACGTTTTGTATCGTAACTTTGAATTTTTTCCCCATGTTGCATTTCCTGATAAATTGATCCGGGCATACTTTGAGAAAAATCAAGATCCTTTCGACCTTGAGAGTCATTTTGTGTGGTAATGGTATCTTTACGTAATGCACCACCAGTCAAAGGTAACGTACCCATTTTGTCCTCGGTTTTTTCGACCCATACAGCGATCATCGCATTAAGTACCGCAGCGCGTTGTTCTGCATCACGATAACGGTCAATCTCTTTTAATGATTGCATGACTAATGCGAGAATAGATTGTCCGCGTACGTCATCGATTAGACGTTCGGTACCATATAGTAACCATGCTTGACGACGTCCAGTGCGAGGACCGAGAGCCGCAACGCGACGATGTATACCGTTCTTTTGTTTAACAAAAAACGCAACATGTCGCCCCGATTTATCAATTTCGACACCGTTTGAAATTTCATTCCCGCGATTATTAACGGCACGAATTAAAGTATCACTTTGAGGATCGGAAACGTGCTCGGCATCAATAAGATCAATCGTAGGTAATCCGGCCACGCCTTGCCGTAATAAAACGAGGACGTCCCCAGATACTAAAGCCATCATTCGGGCTTGACGTTGTAACGCACCTAACGTACGCGCATTACGATGATCACAAATTTCGGGATTTTTACCATAAATAGTGAAACGACGCTCGGTATTTTCAGACCATGCGGCCAAATCATCGCGGTCGAGTCCTAAAATATCGGCATCGGGTGTCGCTTCGAGGGATAGACCCTTATTAATTTCATTCGTGATTAAACGACGAATTAAGCCGCGAGCGTATAGGTTTTCGGTAAATAATTGTTTTGAACGTTTACGTAACAGCCAATAATCGACAATTTCATAATCTTTAGTGACGCCGAAACCGTTGTAAAACTTGTCGCCACTCCATGAACCGGTACCACCTACGAAATTATCGAGAGCATTGACATCGAGAATGGGAGATATATTAGATTCGGGCGCTTCATAACCAGCATTACCGGTCATAGCGAGCATTTTGTCGCGTAATTTATCATTTACCATGAAGGTGCACCAATTATCGTACCGGAACCATTGAGTCGAGCTTCAAGCGTAGCACATCGATTATATAGACTGTCGATTGTTTTCTGAATCATAGTTAAATCGAGTTTAGTTACTGTCTGACGTGATTGTCCCGTATCAAACGTATATGACTGTACGCCACCGGTACCCAATGCGAGCGCGGCGTCCTCATATGCGACGATTTGCAGCTTCGTAGCCGTTATACGAGCTTGTATAAATGTTGAGTCCATTACATGACCTTACACCATTTCGGGTTAGATTAAATATAAATATAAAATATCAGTCGTCAGTATACATAATAAAAAATAAATGTAAAATAATCGTTATTTTATGTTGACGGCGGTGTCAACATAGCATATTATTACCTTACTGAAACGAACAACGACCCGGAGAAACACAAAAATGAATACTTTTACTAAATGGCTAGAAACTTTCTTAGAAGAAAAGAACGCACCCGCTAAATCATGGGAAATCGACGCGAACGGTACTACTCACTTCATCGATTCGGATGTCGTTATCGAAGCAATCAAAACCACATCGGGCCAAGAACAAGCACAAATTAAAAATACTTTGGTAATGATTGATTTCAAAAATGGCGACATTAATCATTTTTTCGAACATTTGGCACGCGGTTTAGTCGCTAACTACTAATCGAACCGGGGCGAAAGCCCCGAAGGATCTTAAAATGAAGTATATCTTAGTAACAGGCGGCCAAACTGGTAGAAAATTACATTCAGCACATAGCGGATCGAGTTGTTTGTCGTGCGGCCATTGGACGAAAACCGCCGTTACACGTTTTCAAGTTGCCGATAATATCGAACCGGAAACACTCGAAAAATTCAAAAATGACGGGTTTGAATTATGCGAAAAATGTTTTCCTCAATATGCCGATACACAAATTAAAAAATATACGGGACCGAAGTATCATTTAAAAAATTTACGTCCTGAACTAGTCGAAGGTAGAATCCTCGCTAAATTATTCAGGGGTTCGGCTTGTGGTCGTAAAGTCGATTATTTATCAAAATTTAATGATTTTAAAAAAGCATATAAGGAAGATCCGGACAAGTGTTGCAAAGGCTGTACGAAAAGAATGTTCGAAATAATGGTGCAAGTTCAGGAAATGAAAATAAATTGAAAATATCGTTATTTCATGTTGACGGCGGTGTCAACATAGCATATTATTACCTTACTGAAACGAATTAAGGAATAAACAAAATGAATACTTTTACTGAAAACCAAGAATTATCGGCTCGCTCTATCTGTGACAATGATTGTATTTTTCGTGCGACGGTTGTTAAGCGTACAGCGAAGACCGTTACTATTAAGGACGACCGCGGCGAACGTCGCTGCAAAATCCATAATCGCGGTGACGGTGAGTTTATTTTCCCATATGGTCAATATTCAATGGCCGCTACTTTCAACGCATAACGGACCGGGGCGAGAGCCCCGAAGGATCTTAAAATGGCAAAATTATTAAATGAAGAATTTCCGATTAATATCAGAATGCACCGGGAAACTTTTAGCGAATTCAGAGCAAGCGAGGAAGGTAGTTACGAAGATATTCAAACAGGCGCTAATGATGAATATTCAGACCATACAAAACATTTTTATTATTGGTCTGATAAACTCCCTTCTTCCCCTACAATATTAGTGATTCAAGATATTGATCAATTATTCGAAACATATCATCGATTATGTTCTGGTACTTTTCAAATAGATCAAGAATTTGGAAAAAGTTATTTTAAACATGCTTGTCGAATCGCTGATAAATTGAAACCGATTGTCGATAAAGTAATCGAAGATAATCGCGCCACCGATCAGCATCGAGAAATATATTTATTAACTACTTACCCGTCGGGATATTAAAATACAACGCCTCGGACTCGATATAATTCCAGAATTTTTCCCAATCAATCGTCTCGAGTTCGAAATGTTGTATACAAATCGACCACGCTAAGATCTCGACGGCTGCATATCCATAACCCAATAAATCGAATAATTCATTCGCAGCATTGCCGGGGCGATACCAGTAATAAACCGTATTTCCTTTATCGTCGATTTTCTCGCGGCGACTCTCGACCGTTAATTCCTTGAGTTGTTTATCGGTAATGTCCACGGGTGCGTTGAAATGGTGCGGTTTTTGAAGTCCTGAATCCTCGACCCACTCGCGACGAAGGACCGGCGCCATACGATCTTTATAATGATCAACTAATATCCGATAACCAATGGTCCCGGCTTGTGTGGTAAATTCGGCGAATTCTTTTATCGTTTGATTCTTCGCGGGACGGTCACGACCTAAAATCGGATAGACGCCCGACGCGTAATCCGCGCAAAAATTCGAAACCGTATCATTTGCGTAACCAGCATCGACGAGCGTTAATGCGATTTTATATTCTTTCCCGTCATCGGCGGTATATGTGGTTTCTTCGATAAGTTCGCGAAGCCGTCCCCATACTGGACTTGATAATTCGCCGCATTCGTCCTCGTCGTTTTCAACTTCAAAACGCCAATAATCAACAACGTAACAAATCGAATCACGGGTCCAACCCTTGACCGATACGGCTAAATTCTTTTTATGGACATCGACTTGACAAGTTAAAAACAGAATCGACGATCCGGAATGCTGCGCGGCGTACTCGTTAGGAACTTGACCCAATCGATAAACCGCTCGACGATGTGCTGATACAGACGTAAATCGAATTTTCGATCCCATGATTTCAAACGGTTCGGCTAAAATATTATTATAGAAAACTTGATATTTGCCGATGTCGCGGACCTTTTTTTCGACTGGGTCAAATCCGCGTAAATATGAACTAACGCATTTATACCATGGCTGCATACCGATCGGAGAATATAACGCGGGCAAGTGATACGAACGAATTCCCGGTTCGACAGGTCGTGCCGTGGGGTGCCAATGTGCACCATGATCCGAAGAGAATAATCGTTCCTTATCATGTTCGTAATGTTCGTGCCCGCAATTCTGACAACAATATCGAACCGATTCGAGTACGAGACTACCTTCGTCGAGGTCCCATTGAAAACCGCCAATCACGCCCGATTCTTTGTTCACGGTTTCCCATCGTAGCGACTGAGGGAATCCACAGGATTTGCATAATATATTATAAACGCGTTGATCGCCTCGACGGTATGCCGCTTCGATTTTAGATTTACCCTTGATAAGTGGTGTCGAGCCTCGACCAATTTTCCGACGTTCCCAATAGCCCGAACAACGATCATCACTTAACGAATCGGGATCACCATCTTTACCAACCTTGTCGGGCCATGCGTCGATCTCGTCTTTGAGCATGATGGCGATAGAGTACGAACGCATTTTATCAGCATTCTTCGCACCGAACGGGACCATATAGCCGCCGCCCTCCCATTGTAAATGATTCGCCGTTTTACCTGTCTTACGGGTATTCCCTTCATCGCTCGATCGGATAATATGAGCGAACCCGGATTGATTAATCATCGGGATAACATTATTTTCGATACGTGCCGTCGCGAGTTCTTTATCTGCAGTCATGTACATTAGGGGTAACGTTTTCGCGTGGGCCATATAATACAACATGACCGATTCAAGTAATGTCGTATAAGTAATTTGTACACCTTTTTTGACATTGACTTCGCGGACCGAACTATCAAGATCAAAACAATCAATAATCTCGCGCATGAATGGGTTAACATCGTAACGAATATATCCGGGTATTGAGGTTACGGATTCCGGGAGGTATCTATTCGCCTCGTTAAAATCCGACGGTTTCAAATGATCAACGACTTCGGTTAATCCTTCGATTTCATCGATGACCCAGCCCGCGCCGATGTTAGTTAGTTTAGACATTATTTAATTGATTCAACGTTCGAGCGACTTTAGCTTTAATCGGTCGTATGAATGATGTGATCTGATCCTTGACGAATTTCTCCACGTCATCGAGCGAGCGTTCCGCGGAGTGCATCGCCGTAGCGCGTCGGGCAATTGTTTTCGCACCGTCCGTCAATAATTTGATATGTGCCGATTCAATCGGATCAATTATTCCCAACTTCACGAGGTCGCGACTTACGAGCTCACCTTTCGCGACGGCATTTTTCAAACGCTTCTCGTTAATGTCTTCAATCATTTTGATCGACTTGAGCCAATCAAGGAAACGAATATCGGTACCGAACCGGGTCACGAGTTCACGGAGACTCATATCCGCGAAGGCTGTTATATCTTCAGGAATTTCGAGGAGCATCGCTTCGGGATCAATTGTTTCGGGTGTGGCTTTTTTTCGCTTGTCGTTTTTTGCTGCGACACCCCGTACGTGTGGTTTTTCTTCGGGTTGTTTTACGGCTGGTGATTCCGAATTAATCCCCGCGGCGGTCATCATAACCAAAATCGACGCGGCCCGGTTGTACCCGATTTTAAGTCCACGTTGGATATTCGAGGCGGTGAAGCGATTGTTCGTCTGACAATGTCGAATAGCATCTTCGTACAGGGGGTCGATTCCCGGTGCGGGCGATTCTTGCTGTTCTTCGGTTTTGTTTTTTACGTACGCTACGGCTAAATGATGGTTCGCGTTTATGCGTTTTCCTTCCATCGCGGCGCTAAGTCCGTTACGTATTGCCTTCGTGACAGCCCCAGCCGAAACCCCCGACATGCGTGAAAATTCAGCTTTACTGACTAATTTTTTTTCTGTTTTCTTTACCATGGGAGGAGTGTAGCGCTCCGACTCCTACGCGGTCAAGTTTTGGTCAAACTTTGGAAAGTGTGCGAGGGGTGATCGACGGAATCAAAAC
>Ga0209345_10000659_pt1:0-32500 | contig 44370 bp, 40 predicted proteins | sample Cruoilmetagenom7_FD_187294 | JGI IMG/M metagenome (GOLD analysis project Ga0209345, IMG submission 187294) | Oil polluted marine microbial communities from Coal Oil Point, Santa Barbara, California, USA - Sample 7 (SPAdes) (version 2) | ecosystem: Environmental > Aquatic > Marine > Oil...
CCGAACAAGTCAACGATGACAGGGTAATGAGATTACTGAAGTTGATTTTGAAAGCCAGCGGGCAGCGGGGCGTTCCCCAGGGTGGTGTGATATCACCCTTGCTCAGCAATATCTATCTCAACGAAGTCCTTACCCAAGATCAAACCTTCAGTTTTCTGGGGTTTGACTACAGACGCGTTAAAACGCGTCGGAAGGTGTGGGGTGTGAGCATCACGCCCCGGATGAAGGCACGAACTGTCTTATTGCGAAAACTCAAGGATGTATTCCGTCGTCATCAATCACAAAACTCTGGGATTGTATAGCGATTATGGAGTTCGATATTACAGGGCATGAAAGTGCTGCCAGTTTGATAGATCCCATAAACTTTCAGATGAAGTTAACAGAGTAAGCGTAGTGCGGGAAATCCGCATGCTGCGTTTGACGAGGCGGGGGCTGGAGACGGACTTTCGAGTACCGCGCCAGTCCTCGACCCTACCTTAGGGGGGAATGGGGCGGCAACGCCCTTGACCTACCCGGTACATCATAATAATAAAGAAAAAGCGAGGAGAGGGCTACTGGTGTGTAGATATTTTCAAAGGGAAGTTAGATGCAATTGGATCAAAATCACGATCATCATGGAGCAAGGTTAGCCCTTCAACAATGCAGAATGTTGCAATGATAACATCAATCGTTTTTCGTACGGTAATACCGGTTTTCCTAAGTTTTCGATAATTTTCGGCACTTTGAATGGCTACATTATATCCACCCATTTGACGAAAAGGGAGAGCACATAGAAAAGATTTAGCTGTTTCGAAATCTTTATCTGACTTAAAACCTTGAAGGACCTCTGTGAGGATTAAATCTCCTATGATAATTGGAACATGGGATAGATAATTATCCAACAAATCTGTCTGCCATGTGGGATTGCCGTTGAAATAATCGATCCATACGGATGAGTCGACCAAAATCATTAATCTAACCTCATTGCCTCAAGGTCGCCATTCCATTTTAATTTACCGCGAAGGTTTTTTAGTTGTTCCTGCTTTTTAATTTGTACTAATAATTTTAAGCCGAACTCAACAACGGCTTTTTTGGTTTTTATATTACTAAGCGCCATTGCTTCCTTCATAAGATCGTCATCAATAACAATATTTGTTCTCATAAATCCTCCTGTCCTGAGTGTGTATGTTACATATAATACATACACATCTGGTAAGTGTCAAGACAAAAGGTTATTAAGACTGGAGACCACTTCAAGCCGCTAAGATACTCCTCGGTCTTTTAGTCCCATTGGTCAGCCCCTCCCTGCCGTTGATCATTGCCATTGATGAAACTATTGAGCGAGGTAAAGGGAAAAAGATTAGTGCTAAGGGATGCTACCGAGATGCAGTGCGGTCTACGGAAAAGAACGTGGTTAAGTGTTTTGGCCTTAAATGGATCTCCATGATGCTTATTGTTCCTTTACCATGGTCAAAACGACCTTGGGCTCTGCCTTTTCTGACTGTGCTTGCCCCCGCTAAACGCTATAACGAAGCTAACGGCAAACAACATAAGACAACCGTTGATTGGGCAATACAAATGATCAAACAGGTCAGGCGTTGGCTACCGGAAAAAGCTATAGTGCTTGTGGGCGATGGGGCTTATGCTGCTGTTGCCTTAGTCCTTTGCTGTGCAGGTTTGACAGTGCCGGTTACCTTGGTGTCCCGTCTACGATTGGATGCAGCCTTGTACGATTTTCCCCTGCCTGATCCGCCTAGCAAACCAGGCCCTAAACTGCGCGTGGTACAGAAAGCAGGAGGCCACTTTTTCAGACGTCATCGCCTTTGTGCGAAGGCATATTTGGAGTGCCAGGTATTTCGGATGCTCTTCCGCTAATACTTTGAAAATAAAACTAAAAAGCAATTTAGCGTAGCGAACTTAGAATCTTCAAAATGAATCAAGGCGTGAGGAGAAGATTATTCAAGGCATCTATTGTTGGGTAACTGCACAGCTTGAACATTTCCTAACCCCTTTGAATGACACGGCTTTGCTAATTGTTCCAACAGTAACAATATATGAGGTCTTCAAGGTAATTCTTCGAGAGTCCAGTGAGAATGAAGCGTTACAAGCAGCCGCTGCTATGCGAAAAGGAACTGTTGTGGATCTAACTGATTCACTGGCAATTGCTTCCTCAAAACTAAGTTTAGAACATAATCTTCCAATGGCAGACAGTATTATTCTCGCAACAGCAAAAGAATTCGACGCTACTATTTGGACTCAAGGTTCGATTGTTTCTCCTATCAAGTCGTACTCAGTAGTATCGGTAATTAAGACATCAAGAATCTCCCCAACCTCCGCATTGCCTTTGGTAACGTAGGTTACCCCGTCTACATCGGGAGCCTGGGAGCATGTCCGCCCCTTCAATAAATACTGAGGTTCGTGGGCCAAGAGATTGCCCTCACTGAAACCTTCAACAAGCACCTTTGCGATAGTTCCTACAAGCTTCCTGTTGACCTTCAATGCAATATCTTTCTGAAACTCCATCAACCTTCTGCATCTTTCTCTCTTAGTCATTTGGCTGATTTGATCAGGATAACCAGATGCCGGAGTGCCTTCTTCCCTGGAGTATTGAAAAACTCCGAGCCTATCAAACTCTACCTCCTTAACAAAATCCAACAACTCATCAAATTCTTCATCAGTCTCTCCGGGAAACCCTACTATTAGGGAAGTCCGTATGCAGATACCAGTAACCTCTCTTCTCAGAGCGCCTATCAATCTCCGGATAATATTTCCCGTTGTTTTTCGGTTCATTGCTTCCAGCACCCTGTCACTGATGTGCTGTATTGGCAGGTCTATATAGTTACAAACCTTTTCCTCTTCTTTTATTACCTGAATAAAATCGTCAGTAAAATGTGCAGGATGGGAATAAAGGACACGAATCCACTCAAGCTTATCGATTTTTGTTAATGTTCTCAATAATTCTTCAAGGCTGCTAGCTGGATGAAGATCGCTACCATAAAGGGTAGTATCCTGGCCAATCAGATTGATCTCTTTGACCCCCATTTCAACTAGGTTTTCCACCTCACTGGTAATAGAACATGTTGGTCTACTGCGAAACTCACCCCTAATACTTCCGATAACACAATAGGAGCAGAAATTGGAACATCCTTCAGTTATCTTCACATAAGCGCTGTAACCTCCAACGGTATTCAACCTCGGAGTTTTGTCACTATATAGAAACCGAGGTTCACTGATGTTACATTTAAGGGAATTGCTTGAACGTTTAAATCTCTCCAATATTTGAACTACGTTCTGAAATTCCCCGGTACCGATAAAGATGTCTACCTCGGGAAACTCCTTAATAAGGTCATCTTGATACCGCTGAGGGAGGCACCCTGTTACTATCAAAATACTGCAGTTTCCTTTCCTCTTGAGTTCTGCCAACTCCAGTATAGTCTCTATTGATTCTTCCTTTGCCTCTTTGATAAAGCTGCAGGTGTTTACTATTATAATCTCAGCTTCTTCCTCGCTCTCGGCTATCCGGTAGCCCTTTTCCATTAATGATCCCAGCATAACCTCAGTATCAACAAGGTTCTTGGGGCAACCCAGACTGGTTAGGCTTATACGTTCTTTTAACTGCATAGGGTAATCTTTTTGTTAGTATTCGCAGGCTCTGAGGAACGGAAATTATTTTGCCCGCTTTCTCCAAACGGGCATTCGAAAGGGGATAAGTGCCGGCCCACCCTGCGTATTGATCAGACATGGCCATAGTTTCATTAAAGAGCGTTGATGTATACATGGATCGCTCCAGCGATGGTCCGGCTTAAAAAGACTCGACAGCAAACCACTAAGGGACGAGGCCGAAATCACTCAATAACATCAAAGTATTTCAAAAACTTGGAATTTTGTCAAGACGTAAATCGACGGTATTCCATGTCTGTAATTTCAAAGTTCAAGTATGTTGGCCCTGTATGTATTTTATAGATAAGGGATATTGTAGTACACTGCGGGGCATCAATCTAGGTTATTTATTGTGCTGAGTAGATTGCCTTTCCCGACTTTACCTCTACCTATCGCCTTAACTGTGGGGGGTGGCGACCAAGATTTATTAGATTTTGGAGGTTACTACCGTTTGCTCGAATCAATGCGGTTTGTAAATGGCTCGGTTCAATGCCCTGGTGAGATCGATGGTAGCTTTCTCCCAAATTTTAAAGTGCAAGATAGGTAGGAACTCTAGAGTTGAAATGGATGAACGGATATTCATTTTTTTCTTGACGATAAACAAACTCCATGTTATACAATTGAAAATATAAAATTTTATAAGGTTTTAGGTAATGTCCATCCAGAAATGAGATGGTCTTTGCAAGGTCAAGGAAGACGAAGTAATGGATAAAGGTAGGTTGACACTATTAGGAAGGCCGTTCCTTACATCAAAGAGAGTCTTACTATGATATATCAATTGAATGCCGGGGTACAAAAATTTGGGGAGACCATATCTGAACTAAGCGGTGTAGATATCAGCACATGTTATCAATGTGGGAAGTGTACAGCCGGGTGTCCCATTGTCATGGAGATGAGCCATACCCCGAATCAGATAATGAGATTGATCCAACTAGGGCTTAAAGAAGATGTCTTGAACTCTCCTACTATCTGGTTATGTGCTTCGTGTGAGACATGTACGACACGTTGTCCTAAAGGGGTGGATATTGCCAAAGTTATGGATACCCTAAGAATACTGGCCATCAAAGAGGGCTACAGACACAAAGAGCGCAATGTAATTGCTTTTAACAAGATTTTCTTAGATTCCATAAAGAATAATGGCAGGTTGCAGGAAACCCGGTTGGCTATGGCCTATAACCTAAAGACCTTGAATTTTTTCAAGGATATGGCATTAGGTCATAAGTTGTTTAGGAAAGGGAAGATATCCTTTTCCAGTGACAAGATAAACAAAACAGATGCCGTCAGGGCTATCTTTGAGAGATCAAAGGAGTTTTTGGATAAAGGGGAAATATAATGGCGTACGGATATTATCCAGGCTGCTCTTCCCACGGTACGGCTGCAGAATATGATAACTCAACGAAGAAGGTATGCGCCAAGCTAGGCATACCACTGGAAGAAATCAGGGATTGGAACTGTTGCGGAGCTTCTCCCGCCCATGCTACCAGTGAAGAACTCTCCTTGGCGCTGCCGTTGAGGAATTTGGCGTTGGCTGAGAAACAAGGGTTGGATAGCGTTATGTCCACATGTTCGGCATGCTATAATCGGCTCAAAGTGGTTCATGAAACGATGAAAAAGAGCCCTGAGACGTTGAGGAGAATAAGCGTAGTTGCGGGAGAAACGTATAATAAAACCCTAAAAGTGACGCACTTCTTGGATTTTTTGTGTGAGGAGATCGGGGTAGAGAAATTAAAGGAAAAGGTCGTCAAACCTTTGACAAATGTAAAGGCCGTGCCCTACTACGGTTGCCTCCTGACCAGACCGCCGGAGTTTGTGTCTGTTGATCCTGATCCAGAGAATCCGACCATAATGGATAGAGTCATAGAATCCCTTGGAGCAGAATCACCAGACTGGTCACATAAAACGGAATGTTGCGGCGCTAGTCTCGCTTTGAGCAGAACGGACATTGTAGTAAGGTTGAGCGGTGAAATCTTAAAAGCAGCACGCTTTGCAGATGCGGATTGTATTGTTGTGGCGTGTCCTTTATGTTACGCCAATCTCGACATGAGACAGTCCCAGATAGCCTCCAGGTTTGGAGTGGATTATTCTTTACCCATTCTGTTTATCTCCGAGTTGATAGGTATAGCTTTGGGTATAGGGACTGAACAGCTTGGGATTGATAATCATATGGTAAGTGCATCTGGTTTTCTTGCAGAAAAAGGGTTATTGTAAAGTAATTCTCTACAAAGAGGTGCCATTGTGTCAAGAATTGGAGTGTTCATCTGTCACTGCGGTGTCAATATCTCGAGTGTGGTAGACGTGGATAAGCTGACGGAAGAGTTGGCACGTGAAGACGATATTGTCATTGCAACCGAATATAAGTATATGTGTTCCGATCCGGGTCAGAAGTTGATCAAAGATACTATGGAAGAGCACAAACTCGATGGAGTTGTAGTTGCCTCTTGTTCTCCAAGATTACATCAGAGAACGTTCCAGTTGTGTATAGAGGGAGCAGGGCTTAATCGATATAAGCTAGAGATGGCCAATATTCGAGAGCAATGTTCCTGGGTCCACAAAGATAAGGAATTTGCAACGGAAAAGGCCAAGGACTTAATAAAAATGGCTGTGGCCAAGGTCCGAAAGAATCAGCCGTTTGATCAGCTCTCCATCCCGGTTTTGAAGAAGGCGCTAGTGATCGGCGGAGGGATCGCCGGTATGCAGGCGTCTATAGACATCGCCAATGCCGGGCATAGGGTTACCCTGGTGGAGAGGACACCGACCATCGGAGGGAGGATGGCCCAGCTCGACAAGACGTTTCCCACCTTAGACTGCTCTGCCTGAATACTTACCCCGCGGATGGTGGAGTCATCCCAGAACGACAATATAGAGATATTGACATACTCTGAGATTGAGGAAGTTGGAGGGTACATAGGTAATTTTGACGTAAAGATTCGCAAGAAGGCCCGTCTAGTTGATTTGGAAAAATGTACGGGATGTGGAACTTGTTACCAGAAATGCCCTGTAAAGGTTCCCAGTGAATTCGATATGGATATGGGCATGAGGAAGGCCATATACGTGCCATTTCCCCAGGCTGTGCCCAACGTGCCTGTTATCGATAAAGAGCACTGCCGTACATTTACAAAAGGTAAATGCGGTATATGCCAGAAGCTCTGTCAGGCGGGCGCGGTAGATTACGAACAGGAAGACGAAATTATTGAGGATAAATTCGGCGCTATTGTGGTGTCGACAGGATACGATCTCTTCGATGCCGGCGTCTATGGCGAGTATGGTGGTGGAAGGTTTAAGGATGTTATAACAGGCCTTCAACTCGAAAGGTTGATCAGCCCGTCTGGCCCGACCGGTGGACATATAACCCGTCCTTCTGACGGAAAAGAACCCAAGAATGTAGTTTTCATTCAATGCGTAGGGTCCAGGGACATTGAGAAAGGACTGCCTTACTGTTCCAATGTTTGTTGTATGTATACAGCGAAACATGCGGTATTGCTCAAGGAGCACCTACCAGAGGTGCAAACGAACATATTTTATATGGATATCAGGTCTGCAGGAAAAAATTACGAGCAATTTGTGCAGCGGACAATAGAACAATACGGGGCCTTATATATCAGGGGGAGGGTTTCAAAGATATACCAGCGGGGAGACAAGCTGATAGTAAAAGGGGCAGACACCCTTGCGGGTTGTCAGGTGGAAGTGGAAGCTGATTTGGTCGTGCTAGCTACAGCGATAACAGCACGGCACGATGCAAAAGAGATAGCTACCACTTTAGGCATCCCATATGATCAGTTTGGGTTTTTCACAGAACTCCATCCTAAATTAGCGCCGATCGAGACTGTTACATCCGGGGTGTTTTTGGCAGGTGCATGTCAGGCCCCCAAGGACATCCCGGACACTGTTGCTTCTGCAAGTGGCGCCGCATCAAAGGTTGCAGCGCTGTTCAGCAGCGATATGATGTCGATGGAACCGCTTGTGTCGACTATAGATACATCTGTTTGTTCTATGTGCAAGGCGTGTATGGAGGTTTGCCCTTACAGCGCCATTCAAGAAGAGGAGATAACCTTGAGAGACGGAACAAAGAAAAAACAGCTCGTAGTCCTGGAGAGTGTGTGTCATGGTTGTGGGGCATGTGTTTCTACCTGCAGATCTTCCTGTATTATGCTGAGAGGGATGACCGACGAACAGATATTTGACGAATTGATGGCTGTAGCTCAGTAAGGAAAAGAAGATAAATTCCGTTCTTAAGTACAAAGGGGTTTGGTTATGGAAGAGAGTAATTGGGAGCCAAAGGTAGTAGGATTTCTGTGTCACTGGTGCAGTTATGCAGGAGCGGATTTGAGCGGATCTGCACGCCTGGAATACCCCCATAATATAAGGATTATCAGGATACCCTGCTCCGGCAGGGTAGACCCTTTGTTTATCCTCAGGGCTTTACAAAACGGGGTTGACGGTGTGTTGGTTTCCGGTTGCCACCCAGGAGACTGTCACTATCAATCCGGGAATTTTCATGCGCGTAGGAAATTTGCTGTTATAAAGAGGCTCCTTGAATACGTGGGGATTGAACCTGAGAGGGTACAGTTCAGTTGGGTTGCGGCCTCAGAGGGCCCTAAGATGGCTAAGGTAATAGGGGAATTCGTGGAGGGAGTAAGAAGGATAGGCCCCAACAGACTTTTTAAGGATGACAAAAAAGATGGAGAATAGACTGAGGGAAGAGGCCGGGAAGCTATTAAAAGAAGGTAAGGTAGATTACATAATAGGTTTTGGCAAGGGAACGGTCAAGTTCCGAACCTCACCGCTTATAACAAATAAAGAAGAGGATTTGAAAGACCTCGTAATCAACCCTTTCATAACGAATAATCTGAGTAGATACCCAGTCGAGATAAAGGGAAGGGTGGGTATAGTGGTAAAGGGTTGTGACTCCAGATCTCTTACCAGCCTTGTGCAGGACAAGAAGGTGAACAGGGAAGACCTTGTGATATTGGGCTTTCCATGTGACGGGGTGGTGGACATAAAGAAGGTAGAAGTTCAAATCGATGAAGAGATCGATCGGGTGACCGGCATAGAGAGAGAAGGGGAGAACCTGACTGTTCAAATGGATGGTTCGAAAAAGACTATGCCCTTCAGGGATGTAATATTCGACAAGTGTTACGGGTGTGAGTACCCTACCCCTTTGGAATACGACGTACTTTTGGGAAGCGAGGTGCCTCCAAGCCTTGAGATTGAAAAGAGCCTCAAGGGGATAAAAGAACTCGAAGAGATGGACGCCCGAGAGAGATGGGGTTATTGGAAGGAACAGTTCAGTAAGTGTATTCGATGTTATGGGTGCAAGAATGTTTGTCCGGCGTGTTTCTGTGAAAGGTGTTTTGTGGATGTTAACATCCCCCAATGGGTTTCCACGTATGCAACCTGGCAGGACAACCTTGTCTTTCAATTGATGCGGACCCTCCATGTGGCGGGCAGATGTTCAGACTGTGGAGAATGTGAAAGGGCGTGTCCTGTAGGTATACCCTTGAGGAGTTTGCAGAGGAAGATGGTGGACGAGGTGAAGGATCTTTTTGGCCACGAAGTCGGCATAGACAAGGATGCCCCGCCTGTCTTTACTCATTACGAAGCCACGGATTCGGAGGAGTTTATAAAATAAGAGGTAACAGTTCCCAAGGTGAAGTCATCAGGGGACAGATTGGAAGAAGTTGTTTCCTGATAACTGTACCCTGTGTACCCTACACCCTTTGAACTTTTACAATACGAGAGATACTTATGGGTTATAAAAAGATCAAGAAAGATCAGTTGAAAACGCTTTTTGATGAACTCGGCAAGGATTATTCAGTGCTTGTGCCGTCTAGATCAAAAGGGGACGTGAAGTTCGATTCCTGGGATGGAGATAATGGTGATTTTACTCAGTGGTACAGGAATACAACCATCCCTCCAAAAGCCCTTTTCTTTCCCCCTGTAGAAGAGATGTTTCGCTTCCATAAGGGCGATGGGGGATACGAAGTAGAGGAATTACTTCCTGACGAAGGACCGCAAGTCCTTCTCGGCGTGCGGCCCTGCGATGCCAGGGCATTAAAGATAATAGACATTCTCTTTGCCGACACTTACAAAGATCTTTATTACCTTAAGAGGAGAGAGAATGCCATACTCGTTGGCTTGGGCTGCAACGAGCCTTGTGATACATGTTTTTGTACCTCACTCGGCATCTCCCCAGGAGAATCGCAGGACGTGGATCTTTTATGTACTGATATCGGTGATGAGCTTTTGATAGAGACTGTCTCGGACAAAGGAGGAGACCTCTTATCGAAGATGAGCAGCGTTTCTGATGCGAGTAGTGAAGATGAATCAAAGGCAAAAAAATTGGTAGCGTCGGCGAGAGAGAAGATTACAAGACAGATCAATACATCCGGGTTACAGGAGAAGATGAGGTCGAACTTCGAAAACAGGGAGTATTGGGAAGGGGTGTCGAGGAAATGCATGTCATGCGGGATATGCACCTATGTTTGCCCTACCTGTCATTGTTTTGATATATGTGATGAGAATAATAAGAAGGATGGAAAAAGGGTAAGGAACTGGGATAGTTGTAAGTTACCTTTGTTTACCAGGATGCCTATGGAGAACCCACGTCATGAGAAATGGAGACGGATAAGGCAGAGGTATCATCATAAGTTCGAATACTACCTTATGAATTTTGAAACCATAGCATGTACCGGATGTGGAAGGTGCATAAGAGAATGCCCTGTAAATGTGGACGTAACAGAGATAATAGGTAGCATACAAACGATCTAAGTGTTAAAAGTTAAAAGTCCCTAAAGTGAGCTATAGATTTTCAGATATTTAATTTCACAAGGCCAGCGGGAGGAATTCGAGTAAGTCGTACATTTAGTACGTCGTCGAGGATTCCGACCGATAACGCCGTGAAATTTAACATATGGAAACCTATAGGAGTAAATGAAAGTGCTCCTGTGGGCTACGACATGTTCCCGGACTTTTTGAGAAGTTGCGAAAAAAGTTACGAAAAAAAGAAGGGTGGTTCATCGATGGAAGGCGGCAATGTTTACGTACCTCATGTAATGAAGATTGAAAAGGTAATCCAGGAAACTCAGAATATCAAGACCTTTCACTTTAACTTCAAGGATGAGAGTCAAAAAGGTCAATTCAGCTTTAAGTCAGGACAGTTTGGCGAATATTCGATATTCGGGGAGGGAGAAGCTACCTTCTGTATCTCTTCAAGTCCTACAAGGATGGATCATCTGGAATTCAGTGTAATGAAGGCAGGAAAGGTTACCGCAGCTATTCATGAACTCAGGGAAGGAGATGAGATAGGTTTTCGAGGGCCATATGGGAATTGGTTTCCTCCGGATTTGATCGAGGGCAAAACCCTTGTTTTTATAGGTGGGGGAATCGGATTGGCGCCTCTCCGGTCCCTTATATGGAATGTCCTCGATAACCGAGATAGCTATGAGAAAATCATCATCCTGTATGGCGCCAGAAGCCCTGCAGACCTTTCCTTTAAATACGATCTGGAAGCATGGGAAAAGGATTCCGGCGTAGATATGTACACGACTGTGGACAGGGGAGATGAGGGTTGGACCGGAAGGGTTGGTCTCATCCCACCGGTTCTGGAGGAGATAGGGCCCTCCCCGGAGAATACCGTGGCCATTACATGTGGTCCACCCATCATGATAAAATTTACACTGATATCATTGGGGAAACTGGGTTTTACCGATGATCAAATACTAACTACCCTTGAGATGAAGATGAAATGCGGGATTGGCAAGTGTGGAAGATGTAACATTGGAAACATATATGTTTGCAAAGATGGTCCGGTTTTCACCCGTTCCCAGATCCAGAATTTCCTTTCTGAGGAGTTTTAGTTTCCCACTCGACTTTGCCCCTATCCCAATCTTTTATTCCAACCTGCCCATGTATGGGTATAAATCCCTCCCAGTAATACTAGCCGGACAATATGCATTATTAGCCAATTGATGGGATGTCTGTCTCCCGATGGTTTGTGGTATTGGATTGTAAAAGGTCAAAGGGTTCAGTGGTCCGTGGTCATGAAAAAACTTTACCGGCAACTGCCCCCTTATTCCTGCGACCTGTTACATTGGCCTGTGATCTGTTACATTGGTTTTTCTACGCTATATTTCCAAATGAAGGAGGTTTAATCTTATGAGTAATGCACCAGGCGGTAAGACACTTAAAGCTATGGAAGACTGGAAGAGAATGCGGGATCATATCTTGCAGATGGGTGGAAAAGAGGCGATAGAAGCTCGTCATAAGAAGGGACAGATGACAGCCAGAGAAAGGGTGGATTATTTCTTTGATCCTGATACCTTTATTGAGATAGGGATGTGGGTCAAACACAGGTCGACCAATTTTGGGATGGATAAAAAGGATGTGCCGGCAGATGGCATAGTAACAGGTTTCGGCAAGGTAAATGGGAGACATGTCGTTACTGCGAGCGAAGACTATACATGCATGTCTGGGAGTTTTGGAGAATATCATGGAAAGAAGTTTGCCTATGCCATAGATTTTGCGAAAGAAAAGGGATGGCCGTTTGTTAGCATGAATGACTCTGGGGGGCTTCGAATGCAAGAAGGGATGGACGCATTAGAGGCTTACGGCTGGCTATTCAAGGCCCAGGATCAGGCTTCAGGAATAATCCCCCAGATATCGTTACTCCTGGGCCCTTGCTTAGGTGGCCAGGCCTATCATCCTGTAATGCAGGATTTTGTTATCCAAACCAAGAAAACCGGATTTATGGGCATTGCCGGGCCTGCTTTTGTTAAGGCACAAACCGGTGAGGAGATTAGCTTGGAGAAACTCTGCGGTTATGAAGCCCATGCTGTCAAATCAGGGCAAACACATTTAGTGGCTGAGGACGAAAAAGACTGTCTGAACAAATGTAAGGAACTTTTATCTTTTTTCCCTTCTAATAACAGAGAGAAACCGCCCCATATCGAAACAAATGATGACCCGGAGAGGGAAAGCGAAGGTCTGATCGGCATCATACCGGACGAGCCTTTTCATATCTTTGACATGTACGAGGTTATCAAAAGGGTAGTAGATGACGGATACTTATTTGAGACTCTGGGGCTTTATGCCAGAAATATGATCACAGGTTTTGTCCGTATGGGTGGCCGTCCTGTTGGGATTGTGGCTAATCAGCCAAACCGGCTGGCAGGATCAATAGATATTAACGCATCTGATAAGGCAGCGAGGTTTATAAGGTTCTGCGACTTGTTCAACATACCATTGGTCACCTTTGTGGATTGCCCCGCCTATATGATAGGTTCTCAGCAGGATTGGGCAGGTATATTACGGCATGGCGCCAAGCTGCTTTTTTCCTGGGCCAATGCTACTGTGCCTTTGATTTCAATAATCGTGAGAAAGTCTTATGCCGGCGCTCATTATGGGATGTTGGACAAATCTATTGGAGCTGATTTCGTTTATGCCTGGCCCACTGCCATTGTCACCGCTTTGGATGGTAAGACAGTGGCAAGCGTAATCTTTGCCAAAGAGATAAAGGAGGCAGAGAACCCCGAGGAGTTGAGATCCAAAAGGATAAAAGAATACAATGAGATCTATTCCAATCCATATGTCGCAGCAGCAAGAGGTTTCGTTGATGATGTTATAGATCCCAAGGATACAAGGAAAATCATAAATAGGTCGCTTGAAGTATTGGACAATAAGTGGAAAACGGCCTACCAGTCACAGCCGTGGAGAAAATATTCCAATATCAACCTCTGAGAAAAGAGGCGTCTGGTGAGTGAGAGAATTAACCTATTGACTATCTAGTTAAAATATGTTAAAACTGCATTAAAAAGAGTAATAAATTGACCAATAATGTGAGAAGGGGGGGCCATTATCCAGATGTTCAAAATTGGAGATATAGGTGTGTATCCTTCCCATGGGGTAGGGGTTATTCAGTCTATAGAGAACAAAACCATTTCTGATCAGGAACAGACTTTCCTCATATTTAGAATATTGGATAGTGATATGACTATAATGATTCCAGTCAATAATATTGAGGCTGTTGGTCTAAGAAGGGTCATTCACGTGGAAGAAGTGTCAAAAGTATACGATATATTGAAGAAAAAGGATATTGAGGTTGAAAACCAAACATGGAACAGAAGATTTCGAGAATATACTCAGAAGATAAAGAGCGGTTCTGCATTTGAAGTAGCCGAGGTTCTGAGGAACCTCTTCATCCTTAAGTTAGAAAAAGACCTTTCCTTTGGGGAAAGAAAGATGCTAGATGCAGCAAGGGGTCTACTGGTTAAGGAACTTTCCATCGTCCAAAACAGACCTGAAGAGATTATAGAAAACAACATCAGAGATATCTTTGCCTGTTAAAAAAAATTCCCTTTCTTCTCCATTGCCACCTCTCTTGAATCCCAGCTAAATTGAGCCCTTAACCTCTACCAGCCACAGGAATGTTTTAAAGGGCTAATTTTCGTAATGAAAATCTGTTTTAGAATAACTTGCCTTTTAACAATAAACTAGACTTTGGACAGAATGCTAATTTCACAATAACTACGGGCAACTGACTTCTGTCGTAGCTCACGTGAGTACAATTAAATATATGGAAATCTATAGGAGTAAATGAAAGTGCTCCTGTGGGCTACGGCATGTTCCAGGACTTTTCTAGAAGTTACGATTTTGTCCAAAGTGCAGATAATAAATTAAAAGGAGGTGATGTGTAAGTGGGTACTATAGTGTTGCGTATCTTTTTGATCCTAATGTGTTCAACTGGTGGATATTACGTTACTTACAACTTTTTAGCTTCTACCTCTATGGCAATGTGGGGATTTGTGACAGGCCTGGTCGTTTCAATATTGATCGTTATCTTGGAGCAACGCATTGTAAAATACCCTTTGAGGACTATAATCGGAGGGGGCTTAGGGTTGACCTCAGGCCTTATCGTAGCAAACCTGTTTTCATATGCATTCTTATTAGGCGTAGTTGAAGAACGGATTACATGTCTCTTAGTTCATATCCTAACAAGTTTCGCTATTGGTTATTTGGGGTTTAGGGTAGGCAGTAAGAAGGGTTCAGAATTCGACATCTCCGACTTGACAATACACAAGAAGCAATCCACAGGAGAAAACCCGAAAATTTTGGATACCAGCGTTATTATAGATGGCAGGATTGCTGATATTTGTGAGACTGGCTTCATAGAAGGAACCTTTATCCTACCCCAGTTTATTCTCCAGGAGTTGCAGCGTGTGGCTGACTCCTCGGATTCAATTAGGCGAACTAGGGGGAGGAGAGGGTTGGATGTCTTGAATAAGATGCAAAAGCAGGTTAACCTAAATGTGAGAATTGTAGAAAATGATTTTCCAAAGATAAGAGATGTAGACAGCAAACTGGTGGCCTTGGCCAAAAAGATGAATGCAAAGGTTATCACTAATGATTTCAACCTCAATAAAGTAGCTGAGCTACAGGGTGTGTCGGTCATGAATATCAATCAACTGGCGAATTCTCTCAAGCCCGTGGTTTTACCTGGTGAGGTGATGAATGTTAGGATACTTAAGGAGGGTAAAGAATCAGGACAGGGGGTTGGCTATCTCGATGATGGTACCATGGTCGTTGTAGATAATGCAAGGAGATATATGGGGAAAGAGATTGAAGTGGCCGTGACTAGTGTTCTTCAAACTACTGCTGGTAGAATGATTTTTACTGTATTGAGAGACGATGCGCCTGGTGGTGTTGTTCATAATCTCAGTTATAGTTGAGAGGATAAAATGAGGGTTGTAGCCCTGATTCCAGCCGCAGGAATCGGCAAGAGGATGGGTACTAAAATTCCTAAGCAGTATCTTCGTATAGGTGATAAGCCGATTCTGGCTGAAACCATATTAAGGTTTGAATATTCAACTGAGATTACTGAGGTCTACGTTATCGTATCAAAAGAGGAAGAGGATTCGTGTAGAAAGGATATCGTAAAACAATACAATTTGAAGAAGGTTGCCAAAATCATCATAGGTGGTGTGGAAAGGCAGGATTCTGTTAAGAATGGGCTAAACGCGATAGCCCCCAAGTGTGACATTGTTATGATACACGACGGAATTCGCCCCTTTGTTACGCCTCGGCTTATTAATGAATGCATCTTGGAAACCCGGAAGTACGGTGCTACTGTGGTTGCTACCCCAGCAAAAGATACCGTGAAGGTCGTAGCGAGTGATGGAGACATCATAGAAACATTGGACCGAAATAGCCTTTGGCTTGCCCAAACCCCTCAAACCTTTAAATACGATATCATTAAAAGGGCTTATGATAATGCCTTTGAAAAAGGGATCCATGGTACTGATGACGCCTATCTGGTTGAATCTTTGGGCATAAGAGTGAGAATAATTATGGGGCCTTATAATAATATCAAGGTTACAACAGCGGCGGATCTAATAGCGGCCGAAGCTTTTATTAAAAATAGAGACGGCGCCTCAAGCTGAGATGTAGGTTTCCAGACATTAAATTTCACAAGGCCAGAGGGAGGAATCAGAGTAAGTCGTACATTGAGTACGTCGTCGAGGATTCCGACCGATAACGCCGTGAAATTTAATATATGAAAATCTATAGAGGATTCCAACCGATAACGCCGTAAAATTTAATATATGGAAACCTAGTGTCGTGTCATGTATCAAGTGTTTGATGTGAAAGAAGGTTGCACACCACCAATGTCATTCCCTCGAATGCGGGAATGACGGCCATCTTTGCGACATTACACAGATGACAAGACACTAGTATACATGGGCTGGATTATGCAAATCGGTTTTGGTTATGATGTTCACCAATTGGTGGAAGGAAGAAAACTCATCATCGGCGGGGTTGAAGTGCCTTTTCAAAAAGGTTTACTTGGACATTCCGATGGTGATGTGCTTCTCCATGCTATCTGTGATGCTTTACTGGGAGCTGTCTGCGAGGGTGATTTGGGGAAACATTTCCCTGAATGCGACCTTCAATACAAAGGGATATCCAGCCTGGAGCTATTGCGGGTAGTAAACATTCTAAAGGAAGAGAACGGGTTTAGAATAAATAATGTCGATTCCACTATAGTAGCCCAAAAACCTAAATTTGCCGAATACATACCCAAGATGGTTGAGAACATCGCCAAGGCCTTGAAGATCGATGCCGGGAGAGTTAATGTAAAGGCCACAACTACGGAGGGTTTGGGTTTTGCCGGGAGAGGAGATGGGATAGCAGCTTATGCAGTTATCTCAGTAATGTCCGTTGAATTTTGAAGTTTGTCATATCTTTTTATTCGCCGATAAATTATCATTGAGATGTATAGATTTCCATATATTAAAATCTATAGCTTCAGATGTATTTATTATGGAGATTTGCGGTTAATAAAATATAAGTATCTATCGGGAAACATGCAAATTGTTTAGATCGATCTCTTTTTGGGTAGGAGTAATTTTAGCTACCATAGCAGTCCTTCTCTTGCTCCTTCTCTGTCTCCCCTTTAAAAGGAAAGGAAGGACCGCACATTTCATTGCTCAGCAATGGGGTAAATTGAACCTCTTAACCAGTGGTGTAAACCTGCAGGTAAGTGGGCTGGAGAACATCATCAAAGACAAGCCCCAGATATTTATGTCAAACCATCAGAGTATTTATGATATTTTTGTATTGAATACACTACCGCTTCCTTTTAAGTGGCTGGCCAAGAAAGAATTGTTTAAGGTTCCCATTTTAGGCTGGGCCATGGTCCTTATAGGCTGCATAAGTGTTGATAGGTTTGATTCTCGTAAGGCTTTGGCTAGCATTTCCTCACTACAAGGTGAGATGCAAAAAGGGTCTTCAATAGTGATCTTTCCTGAGGGTACGAGAAGTAAGGATGGAACGGTTCAACCATTTAAGAAAGGTGGATTTATCCTAGCCTTGAAGACTAAAGCTCCAATAATTCCAGTTACTATCATCGGTAGCGCTAATGTCATGCGAAAGGGGACGATGAAGGTTTGTCCCGGCACGATTAAGCTTATAATTGGCAAGCCTATAGAGACCGTGAATTTACGAATACGGGACAGAAGAAAACTTACTGAAACAGTTCAAGGATTAATCAGTAAGAACCTGTCAGAAAATGGATATCCTTCATAACAGGCTAAAAGTTTGAGTTTCAAAATTTATGATAAAAAAATGATATTATACCCGTTTCAAGGAAGCTTTAATGACTGTTCTTCAAGCGATTATCCTTGGTATACTTCAGGGATTAACGGAATTCTTGCCGGTAAGTAGCTCCGGTCATCTCGTCATTGTACAACACTACTTGAAGGGGTTTGAGCAGCCAGGGGTTCTATTTGATGTTTCGTTGCATATGGGGACACTGGTTGCTGTCTTGGTATACTATAGAAAGACTGTTGCCGACATTTTAAGATCGTTAACCGCCAAGTTGGGCATGCCGGAGGACAGTAACAATATTGATCATGATGTACAACGATCGCAACGGAGATTGGGAACACTGATTATAGTTGGAACCATACCTACTGCAGTAGTAGGAATATTATTTAATGATTATGTCGAGGTGCTGTTCTCTTCCATTGGCTTAACTGCTTCAATGTTAATCGTAACCGGTGTCCTTCTGATCATCGCTGATCATACTAAAGAACAAAATCGGACAATAAACTCTATGACATTTAGAGATTCTATTGTTATTGGTTTTGTTCAGGGACTTTCCATAATGCCCGGTATTTCTAGATCAGGTTCTACGATAGCAACCGGCCTATTCAGAAAGATCAATGGTGAAGAAGCGGCAAAGTTTTCTTTCTTGCTGTCGATTCCAGCTATCCTTGGAGCAGTGGTTTTAGAGCTCCCGGAACTCTCCCATGTCGAGATTAATGAGATCCCTGCCTATCTGTTGGGTACCTTGAGTGCTTTGCTAAGCGGACTCTTAGCCATAAAGTTCCTGATCAGGGTGCTAAGGCAGGGAAGATTAAGATACTTTGCTTTCTACTGTTGGGTAGTTGGGTCAGGGGTTATAATCCTTAACTTTTGCTATTAGACCGTGTTTGGAAAACTATAGGTTTCCTGGTCTCAAGGACTATTTGTTCGCTTTTAATAAATTATGTATAAGATGTTGCCATTCATTTCTAAAAACAGGATATTAAGGGAAATCCTTGGATTAGTGACACTAGTTGCCACCGTCTTCATTACGTTTAGCCTGATTTCTTTTGATCCTGCAGATCCATCCTTTAATCATTATATTCCCTACGTAACCAAGGTCAATAACCTTTGGGGGGTTGCCGGATCGTATTTGTCTGACTGCCTCTTGCAGTTTTCTGGTCTGGCTTCCTACCTCTTTTCCATTATCCTGTTTATTACATCCGTCCGATTATTTATAACAAAAGAGTTCAAATTCAATTACTATAAGTTGATCAGTTATTTTTTCTTGATCTTATCGACGGCTGGTTTGTTGAGTATGAGCTTCAGCCATGTAAGGCTTCTTGACGAGGTAATTGTCGGAGGGGGAATCCTCGGTGGGCTGCTGGTAAGTGAGGTGGAGAGTTGCTTTAATAGAATGGGGGCCTATACACTACTGATCCTGGTCTTTATATCATCTTTAATTATCTGCACGGACCTATCTCTCTCATGGTTTTCAAAGAAAATCAAAGACTTGTTCCTGAGCATAATCACACTTTTAAAGCGCTTCTATTCCATGCGTCGAGGAAGAGTCAAATGTATCGCAAAAAAGCCTTGCATAAAGAAAGAAAAAAAGAAGTTCAAGGGGTCTGATATGCCCACCATAATAGATTCTTCGGAGAAGGATGATGCAATCAAAGGGGTGGAGACCTTAAAACATGTCGAATTTGATATCCCGAGACCAAAAGGTTTTTATCAATTACCCCCGTTGTCCCTTTTGGAAAGTCAGGCGCCCAAAGTTACCCAGATAGACAGAGAGAGTTTGATAATGAATTCTAAGATCGTTGAGAAGAAACTTTTAGATTTCGGGGTAGAGGGGAAGGTTACCGAGGTTAGACCAGGTCCGGTGATAACCATGTACGAATATGAACCGGCGCCAGGCGTTAAGATCAATCGAATCGTGAACCTGTCCAACGACCTAGCGCTTGCCCTGAAAGCAATCAGCGTTCGAATAGTAGCCCCTATCCCTGGTAAGTCTGTTGTTGGCATAGAAATACCAAACACGGTTAGAGAGACGGTTTTTTTTAAGGATATAGTGAGTCAAGAGATATATCAAAAAGCCGCTTCAAGACTTACCGTGGTTTTAGGGAAGGACATCTTCGGCAACCCTGTAGTGACAGACCTTGCAAAGATGCCACATTTGTTGATAGCCGGTTCAACCGGAACTGGAAAGAGCGTATCTGTAAACTCCATGATCTCTAGCATCCTGTTTAAGGCCGATCCGGAAGAAGTGAGGATGATAATGATAGATCCAAAGAGACTGGAACTCTCTCTATACGATGGAATCCCACATCTTTTAAGCCCGGTGGTTACCGAGCCAAAGCAGGCCGCTACGGTACTGAAATGGCTCGTTGAGGAGATGGAAAATAGGTACAAATTACTGGCAGAAAAAGGGGTGAGGAACATACTACAATACAACCAGAAGTTGGAGAGCGAGGCAAGCAATCCAAACCGAATAAGCGAGGACTTGGATAGGGGTTCTTCATCTGGTGAGGGGTCTGAATCGGAAGATCACCACGAAAAGTTACCCCTTATTGCTGTAATTATAGATGAACTGGCGGACCTAATGATGGTTTCGTCTAAGGAGGTAGAAGGGTCGATAGCCAGGTTGGCCCAGATGGCAAGAGCCGCAGGTATTCATTTGATTGTTGCCACTCAACGGCCGTCTGTAGACGTACTAACCGGCATAATTAAGGTTAATTTTCCTGCGAGGATTTCCTTCCAGGTGTCATCCAAGATAGATTCTCGCACAATCCTTGATGCATCCGGCGCAGAACACTTGTTGGGGTCAGGGGATATGCTTGTTTTGCAGCCAGGCACCTCCAAACTTGAACGTATTCATGGAGCTTATCTTTCGGAGCGTGAGATTAGAAGGTTAGTGGCTTTTATAAAACAAGAGGAACCTCCGGCTTATGACAAATCCATATTGGAGCCTAAGGAGGATGTTTATTCAAAAAGTGATGATGCGTATGACGAAAAGTATGATGAGGCCGTGGAATTGGTGGCCAAGACAAAGCAGGCTTCAATATCAATGGTGCAAAGGCATCTAAGAATAGGTTATAACAGAGCTGCCAGAATAATCGAGAAGATGGAGGAAGAGGGGGTTGTTGGCCCATCCGACGGGGTGAAACCAAGAGAGGTCTTGATAAACAAGTTGTAACCCTTCACAGGAAGGTTATGCGGGCAAAGGTCATTTTTTTGCTCCGGCTTGATAATTTCCAAATGTTTACTTAGCCAAAATGGTTGATGGGAGTATCATGAAAATCTGTGATCTTATTTCATCTCTTGTAGTACTACTTGTTCTCTTTTCCTCTCTTCCGAATTTTGCCTCGGATATCCCCTTAGAAAAGATTATTGCTAATGTCCAGGAGATGTATCAAAGAACAAAGGATATTGAAGCCGATTTTTTCCAAGAATCGACTGTAAAGTCGCTTAACAAAACTCAGATTGCAAAAGGAAAGTTTTATTTCAAAAACCCAAGCAAGCTCCGCTGGGACTATAATGATCCGACGAAACAAGAGATAGTTACGGATGGAAATACCCTTTGGATGTACATTGCCGATGACAGACAGGTGACGGTAAATACATTTTCAAGTGTATATCGATCCAACACCTCTGCCTTTTTTCTCTCCGGAATGGGGGATTTGGATAGGGATTTTGACGTCCAATTGGAGAAGCCTTCTGTTCATGATGAAGAAAAAGCTTTTCTCTTGAGACTAACCCCTAAAGAGCAACAGGCCAATATTGATAAGCTCTTCCTCCTGGTTGACAGGGGCACGTTTCTTGTACTTGAAACCTACTTTAACGATTTTTACGGCAACCTCATTAGAATTAGGTTCAAGAATATGGTAATCAACCAAGGGCTTTCAGATTCTATGTTTGTTTTTACCATCCCTGAAGGCGTGGATGTCGTGGAGCCACCCCAGATGTTTCAAGACCGGTAGTATCTTCCCGTACATGAGGGTTGTGTTGACTTGCATTTGCGTTGTTTCGAACCACAACCTTTGCCGTCAGTTGACTTTACCGCCATTTCTTCGGATTTTTTTTAAAAGAACGAAACACTCGGATTCTCCGAGTTTAATCATACCCATCAACACCAGAGGATATCATGATAGTAGGTGTATTGAAAGAGATCACAGCCGCTGAACACCGAGTGGCCTTGGTACCTGTCGGCGCAGAACTGCTCGTGGAGCATGGGCACCATATCTTGATACAAAAGGGAGCCGGCGCAGCGAGTAGTTTCTCTGATCAGCAGTATGTGTATTCTGGTGCGAAAATTGTCGAGACGAGAGAAGAGGTGTACCGTCAAGCAGAGATGATTATGAAAGTAAAGGAACCCCTTCCAAAGGAATATGACTGCCTGCGCAAAGGGCAAATTGTTTTTGCCTATTTCCATTTTGCGGCTTCAGAGAGATTGACCCGCAGTACGATTCGGTCGAGATGTGTAGCAGTTGCCTATGAGACAATAGAAACCGAAAACGGTCACTTGCCGCTACTTACGCCGATGAGCGAGGTGGCCGGCCGCATGGCAGTGCAACAGGCAGCCAAATATCTCGAACGCGAACATGGCGGGCGCGGTGTCTTGCTGGGTGGTGTGCCGGGTGTTGAGCCGGCAACCGTAGTCATTCTGGGTGGTGGCGTGGTTGGATCAAATGCGGCAAAGATGGCCGCCGGTCTCGGGGCGCAAGTCTATATCCTGGACACGAACCTGGAACGTTTACGCTACCTCAGTGACGTCATGTCCCCAAACATCGTAACGATGATGTCAAATGCGCACAACATCCGAACATTACTGAAGGTTGCAGATGTAGTTATCAGCGCGGTACTCATTCATGGGAGCAAGGCGCCAAAGCTGATAACACGAGATATGCTTGCGTTGATTAAGAAGGGCGCTGTTGTGGTCGATGTGGCAATCGACCAGGGAGGATCTCTGGATACATCACACCCCACTACTCACGAGGATCCGATCTATGAAGTGGGTGGTGTGATTCATTATTGTGTAGCAAATATGCCGGGTGCTATGCCTGTGACCTCCACGATTGCCCTAACAAACGCTACGCTTCCCTACGCTGTGGAGATTGCGGATAAGGGATACAAACGGGCCATTCTGGATAATCCGGCTATCAGAAAAGGAGCCAACATTGTGTTGGGGAAGGTTACGTATGAGAACGTGGCCAATGCTTTCGGCTTGGGGTATACACCAGTAGAAGAGGCGCTGAGAGACTCTTAAAAAGTCCGGGAACACTCCGTAGCCTACAAGAGCGCTTTCATTCACTCCTGTGAGCTATAGATTTTCTGTATCCTTCACAGAAGTTAAAAAGCAATTCATACTTTTGGTGGCACAGCCATCCCGGCTTTGCCCTTTCACAGGCTTGAAGCCTTTGCCACCAGTTTTTTTTACCACAATTCTTGCCATCGTATGGACATGAAAAAGTGTAAACCGGAAAATGAAGGAGGCCAGATTTTAATATATTAAAATCTATACGGCATAAGTTAGTTGCCCGCAGTTATTGAAAAATTATCAATTTTGCTTTATGTGTGTGGGGAATAAATTATAGGAGGGGGTAGAAATGTATTTAAAATGTGACAAATGTGGCTTTACCGATGAGTACACAAGCTTTAAACACCTTCACGGGGCCGGTTGACAGTCCGATGTGCGCGAGTGTCCCAGGTGCGGGAACAAATGTTTGTATACAAAGGCCGAAGGACTTGAAGTGGAACAGGATGAAATGAAAAAGCTTTCTATTAGGCTGACTTCAATATCAAAAACAGATGACCAGCATTTACTGGATGAGGCGAAGCAGATTATAAGAAAGCTACGGAAAAGCAACCTCCGGTGGAATATTTCGGGGCTTGATGAATTTGTTCGCAAGCGTCAAAAAGAACTTTTTTTCTAAACCTGAATACTCTTCAGGATCTTTCCGAGCAGAACGAAGGGTTCCTGAAGTTTGACTGCAGGCTTCGGCAGGGGCTGGATGCCCTTGGGGACGGAGTCAAACACTTTGAATTTCTTAACGCCGAACATCATGAATACCTAGGGACGGTGCCGAAACAACTTCCTCTAGTTGGCGCTCAGATTTAGGTTAGATTTGTTCGATCTGAAAACGCAAAACCGCAGGAATAGTCGAACTATTTTGAGGATTTTGTGTTTGAAGATTGGGCAAATATGGCCTGAAGATGAGATGCACAAATGGGGAAGCTATTTCGGCCCCGTCCCCTACTTCCCAAGGTCCACAATGTTGTTCATAAAAGTGCTCCACTGCGCTAGGTATCCCCATAGTTATTGAGAAGTTACGGAGTGGCTAGATAACCTATGGCACTATTGATAGAATCCGCTTTGCAATACCATTATCATACGGGCTATGATCGCCATCAGATGGGAGGACACAATCTAGATTGGACGAATCAACCAAGCGTATATAAAACTTATCCACATATTAATCCCTTTTACCTTCCAAAGGATGTCGAGCTTCCTCAAGAAAAGCTATCCTCTGTGCTTGGAAATCATGGCAGAAAGGCTAGTCCCCGCTCCCTGGATGTGTATGATCTTGCCCGTATCTTTCTTTTGACGTATAGTCTCACTGCCAAGGCCCGCCATGGAGGGTACGAATCCTATTATCGCTGTGTTGCATCGGCCGGCGCCCTCTATCCCACGGAAATCTATGTGGCAACACAGGGCGTAAATGAAGTAAATGACGGAATATACCATTTCTCAATAGCTTCCCATGGCCTCTTTCTCCTCCGCGAAGGAAACTTTATGGAACATATGGTGAAGATCACGGAGCCTTCAGGTACGAGAATACCGACATTGACCTTTCTTCTCTCTGCCATATTTTTTCGAAGTGCCTGGAAATATAGAGACCGGTCGTATCGTTATCACCTACTAGACACCGGACATGTGATTGAAAATCTGATCCTGGCCCTCAAATCACTGGCGCTTCCATTTAGTCTTTCCTACGATTTCGACGACTCTGAGGTCAACCGACTCGTGGGCCTAGATGAAAAAAAAGAAGTCTCCCTGGCGGTCATACATGTCCAAGGATCACAAGTTTCTCCTCATAAAGACTTACCGGAGGTCACAGACCTACCGGAGGATATAAAGGCTGCAAGCCGGGTGTCAAGAGAGGAGGTTGATTACCCGGCCATACGGGAAATTTACAAGGCAGGACAGCCAATTCTTTCTCCAACAGGATCAGAAGTCGAGATGATTAATGAGTTGGGGGTAATTCCCGAAGAGTGGGCGGAGATCGACCTCCCTAAGACATGGCCCGAGCTTACAAACTATTCCGAAACAGTTCTTGCTCGCCGTTCCATGCGCAATTTCGTGGGAAAACCGATATCGTCAAATTGCCTTACGGCATTTTTAGACGGACTTTTGACAACTGGTTCAGAAAGCATGGAAAGCACGAACGACCATGATCGTCTCATATGTACCGGTTTCCTCATTGGCAATGCTGAAGGGTTAAACCCTGGCTTCTATCTGCTGAACGCCTCTACTTCATCTACGGGGATCGTATCTCACGGCTTCTTCACAGACAGGATGTCCCACATCTGCCTTGATCAGGCTTGGCTCGCCAACGCGGCAGTACAGTTTCTTTTCATGGCCAACCTCGATACACTGGATCAGCAATGGGGAGCCAGAGGCTACAGGTATGCGATGATGAAAGCAGGCCTGATGGGTGAGAGGCTGTATCTTATGGCTACTGCCATGGGGCTTGGCTGTTGCGGAATCGGGGCCTTCTTTGATGGCGAAGCCTCAGAACTTCTGGGCCTAAACCAGGAATCGAGGCTCCTCTATTTGGTAGCCGTTGGTCCCGTCAGGTAACAATTGAGAGCTAATAGTTAATAACGGATTTGTGGATGGACACTAATTAGATTAGAATATGTTAAGAGACGAAATCATAAAATATTTGAATATTTTAAACGAAAAGCTCCAACGCCGCAAAGTAAAAGGTGAAATCTGTTTGTATGGTGGTGCTGTTATGTGTCTTGTTTTTGATGCAAGACCTAGCACAAAAGATGTAGATGCAATTTTTTATCCTGCTGAAATCATAAGAGAGATTGCTAAAGAAATTTCGAATGAATATGAATTGGTGGATGATTGGTTAAATGACGGGGTTAAAGGCTTTCTTGTTGATCATCCCAAAAAAGTATTTCTTAATTTATCTCATCTGGTTGTTATGGTTGCTGATTCGGAATATATGCTAGCAATGAAATCACTTTCAGCTAGAATCGATGGAACTGACAGTAAAGATATTGAGTTTTTAATCAAAAAATTAAATATCAAGGCTACTGAAGAAGTATTTAAAATAATAGCTAAATATTATCCACGACGAATAATCAGACCAGCAACTCAATTCTTTATAGAGGAAATTTTTGATGAAATACAGAACGATTCAAGAAGCTAAGACAGCTATGGTGAAAACTGGTGAAAACTGGCGGATTCCTTTTTTAGAATTTGTAGATGATTTAAGACAAACTCATGATCATAGCTTGATTGAAAAGCCTTTCGACTTGAGTAATGAAAATCTCGATTCTTTACTAGCTTCGACAATAGAGTATCTGTGTGATGAAATTGGGATTGAAACGCCGAACTGGGTTTGGGATGTTCCTTCTTGCAAAGAACCATGGTTTGTTTCTGGGTACGAGAATTTAAAAGCGATATCGATAGCTGAGAGTCCTGTGTTTTTTCGAAGAAGGAAAATTTTTGTATTAGAAAATTTTCTTTCAAGAGTGTAGCTCATAAACGAGAAAATGCCGAACATCTATATGGCCTCCCCTTGCCAAGAAAAAAAATTCTCACCAGGCGAAAAAAATTAATTTTTATTCACTTCTTTCGATTAGGGTATACGTAAGGTTGAAGACCGGACATATGTCCTTATTTCAGTTAATGATGTCTTTGCAGAAGCTTCGTTATTCTGACTTACATTCAAAGTTCGGTTTTCAGGAATAGATATCAAACGCCTTTCTATTTTTGAGCATATAGTAGACTGTTCTTCCAAGCCTGTGGGAGAGAATCGGCTGGAATGATTCGAAACACTGCACCGGAGATCAGAGCTGTGTCAACATCGGGTTGGCTAATGGTTCCCCTTGATCTTGATGTTAGTCCTTTTGACAATTCAAAGACAAATAAAGAAGGTGTATCAAAAATTTAATGTCTGAAAATACCTATCTGCAGGAGGAGAGGAGAACATAGCAAATGTCAAAAAAAAGTCTTTTACTGGTAGTGGTCCTTTTGGTCTTAGGTTTGGCAGGTATCTGGTTTTTAACGGAGGGTGATACTACGCCACCAGAGATTATCTTACAACAGAAGTTAGATTTTATTGGCAAAAACCAAGAGTTCACGTTTTTTGTAGAGGACAATAAAAGCGGAATAATGTTTGTTCGAGTATCAATAAGACAGGAAGGTCGCGAGGTAGAGATTTTAAGGGTTGACATTGCCAAAGAAGGGGTCCGCAAAAAAGAATTTAAGCTTAACATGAAGCCAAAATCACTAGGGTTAAAAGACGGAGCAGCAACTTTAATAATTTCAGCCAAAGACCATTCCTTGTTTGATAATGAAATCAAGTCAGAAAGAAAGGTCACAATAGATACCCATCCGCCCGTAATCGAAATCAGAAGTTCGAATCACTACGTAAATATAGGTGGCAGTTGTCTCGTACTTTATAGTGTATCCAAGGATGCAGTAACAAGCGGAATCCTTGTCGGAGATATCTTCTTCAAAGGTTATCCTCTCACAAAAGATAGGCTGTATGCAGCCTACTTTGCCCTTCCTTCAGGCACCTCCACTTCGACCCCGATCGTACTCCTGGCACTGGATAATGCCGATAACTCAATCAAGATATCTTTCCCCTACTTAATTCGCAAAAAGAAGTTTAAAAAAGTCAAATTAAATATATCCGACAGCTTTCTGGCCCAAAAGATGCCACAATTCACTAACAGATATGATGACCTCGGAGGCGGCAGCAACCTCGATGTATTCTTGGAGGTAAATCGCCGGCTACGTCAAGATAACAATCTTAAAATCAAGGATATTTGCATAAAATCCAATCCGAAAAGGTTATGGGAAGGATCCTTCTTGAGGATGAAGGGCTCTGAAATGGCAAAATTTGCCGACAAGAGGACGTATTATCATAACGGAAAGGTGGTCGATAAACAAGTACATATGGGGGTTGATATAGCCGCGATAAAACGATACCCGATTAAGGCAACTAATACCGGCATAGTTGTTTTTGCCGATTACATAGGTATTTATGGAAATACCATAATAATAGACCACGGCCAAGGTCTCTTCAGCATGTATTCCCATTTAAGCAGCTTTAAAGTGAAACCAAAGGCTAATGTGAAAAAGGGAGATGTTATCGGTAATACAGGTACCACTGGATTGGCCGGTGGAGATCATCTCCACTTCGGAATAATCGTACAACATACTTACGTTAATCCCAAAGAATGGTGGGATCCTCACTGGATTAAAGATAACATAACCGCTAAGCTGCAACTTCATGAAACTAATTGATGTTTGAAACCCCCTACAATCAAAGATGTTTAGTCGGTCTACTTCTCAATTTGTGGATCATGTCATTACAATGGCAGATCATATCTTATACCGGAAAACTCCCTTCTCACTTCTTATCATATCCTACTTTTACGTTAGGGACGGGGGCGAAATAGCTTCCTCAAGTTGGCGCTCAGATTTAGGTTGGATTTGTTCGATCTGAAAACGCAAAACCGCAGGAATAGTTGAACTATTTTGAGGATTTTATGTTTGAAGATCTGGTAAATATGGCCTTAAGATGAGATGCACAAATGGGGAAGTTATTTCGTCCCCGTCCCTTAGCATGAGAACCAAGAAAACCCTTGACTTTTCCCAGGAAAATCTGTAGATTTAAACTAAATGTCATACGAAGAATATAAAGACTACGGAATTTAAATGTTAGCGTTTTACATGTGAAGATGGTAGCTTTAAGTTATTTTGAGCAGCTTGAAGGAAGCATAGATAAATTAATAAGGTTAAATGATTCTTTGAAAGAAGAGAATAGGGTTTTGTTGAAAAGGTTACAACAAAAGGACCAAGATATACAAAAACTAATAGATGATGCAGACAGGTTCCACAAGCAAAGAAACCTTATATATCCTAAGGTGCTAGACCTAATAGACAGGTTGGATAATATAGTTAGAGTCCATCCATAAATGGGCCATAAATGGCTATTTTTTGCAATCTCTAGCCTGCCTGTGCGTAGCACGCAGACAGGTCAGACTCAGATTTTAATCCCCAAAATACTCTATGTGTTCATGTGGTTAAAATCTTCGTCTTTCTTGACCTTGCAAAAATTATCTAATTTCTGGATCTGGATGGACACTAGTTATGAGAGGAGTATTTGAAAGAAGACATAGATGTTGAGATATTTGGCTATAAATATAGGATTAAAAGTCAAGAACAAGCGGATCACGTCCATAAATTAGCAGAGTATCTTAATGAAAAGATAGAGGAGGTACTGCAAACAACAAAGACTGTTGACAGTCTTAATGTAGTCATTTTATCATCACTTAATATTGCCAATGACTTATTTCGTGTAAGGTTTGAACAGGGAGACCTTCAGCGACAGATCGAAGAAAGGTCGAGGCGCTTGATAAGTCTTATTGATGCGCAAGTTGGCAATGGAGATAGAATTTTAGACTAGTTGTTGTAAATTTATTATGCCCCCTGCTTATGTTCGTGATTTAACAGGTAATTTTGAGCCAACACAACTTATAAGGGAACCGTCACTCACTGTGGCAGGCATGCCCCCACACAGGGACGTCTAAAGCAGTAATATGGTGCCCACCTACTTAGTATTAGGTTCATAAGGACTGTTAACACGGCATTAGAGTGGGGGGTTTAATCCTATATGATTTTTTTTACAGTTTAAATCTATTGCTTCCAAGCTTCATGCGAGGAGATGTTTTAAGTACCGATGAGTTGATTTAAATATAAATGGGAATAGTTTCAGGGGAATTCGGGGTAGTTGTTTTACAAAAAGAAAGAGTCGAATCAGCCAGGTCAGGGTATATTGGTTTGAGTATTAGAAAAAACAGGGTTTCATTTGCCAAAAGCCAAGTAGCCTATACATGTCTGATAGAAAAGCTTACTCGATCGATTCGGCGATTAGACATAAAATGCCTTTCGGATAGTTTTGGTAATCAAACACTATATTTAATAGGTTTTCTAGATATTATAATTTCACAAGGTCAGAGGAAGGAATCCGAGTAAGTCGTACATTTAGTACGTCGTCGAGGATTCCTATAGGGAACGCCGTGAAATTTGATATATGTCAACCTATATAATACTCTTTTTGGTTGTTTAGGAGTTTGATCATTCATAGGTAACGAATTTGGAAAATCCGATTTATCCGAAATCGTTACTCTGATCTAAAGTTCTCTTTGTGTTTTTAGGTTTCCTTCCATTTCACCTGCCAATTGACAATTCCCGCCCCTATTCTTTTTTTTTAAGCCCCTGAATCTTTTCACTGTCGTAAGATCTTGGATAATTTTCTATGTTTGCTTAATACTGGACTTTGGACAAAATTAGGCTAAGACATTGAAATTGTTGACAAAAGTCGGAATTACCATTTTTCATTTTGTTTAATAATTTCAATAGGATATATGGATTTTGTTCAAAGTCCAGTTAATACGCTTCAATGATTAAGTTTGGATATGCAGGGAGGTGTAATATAAATTGGATATCTCTATAGAATTAATTGTATTCGGTTTGGCGATTTTGGGGGTTAGTCTTGTAGTTGGTTTTGTCCTCGGTAAAAAACTTGCCGAAGGTAAAATACGACAGGCCGAAAGTGAGGCAGACAGGATATTGAGTGACGTCAAGAAAGAGGCTGACAACATAAAAATGGAGGCTGTCCTTCAAGCTAAAGATGATGTTTATCGGGAAAAGGCAGAATTTGAGAGAGACACAAAGGAGAGGAGGACCGAACTCCAGAAATTGGAAAGGAGATTAACACAAAAAGAGGAACACCTAGACAAGAAGGTTGACCTACTTGACCAGAAGGAGGTTAACATATCCAAGGGGGAAAAAAATCTTGCCAAGAAAGAAAAAGAAATATCCGAAAAAGAAAAAGAATACAACACGCTGGTAATAAATCAGATGGAACAACTGGAAAAGACAGCGGGGATCTCAGCCGAAGAAGCTAAGAAACGTCTGACGGAAATAATGGAAAATGATGCAAGATTTGAGGCAGCCAAGAGGATTAAGAAAATCGAAGAGGGGGTTAGAGAAACCTCGGGCAAAGTTGCAAGGGAGATCATATCTCTAGCGATTGAGAGGTGTGCTGCTGAATGCGTAGCCGAAAGAACGGTTTCTGTAGTAAACCTCCCAAATGACGAAATGAAAGGACGAATCATCGGAAGAGAGGGAAGAAATATTCGGGCAATTGAAGCAGTTACCGGAGTTGATCTGATCATTGATGATACACCTGAAGCAGTTATACTTTCAGGTTATAATCCGATAAGGCGAGAAATAGCCAAAATCTCTTTGGAAAGGCTAATATCCGATGGAAGGATTCATCCTGCTAGAATAGAAGAGATCGTTGGGAAAGTTCAAGAGGAGATGGATACAGCGATTCGTGAGGCAGGAGAACAAGCGGCTTTTGATGTAGGAATACATGGTATTCACCCTGAATTAATAAAACTCTTGGGAAGGCTGAAATTTCGAACAAGTTTTGCTCAAAATGTGTTTCAACATTCCCTAGAGGTAGCGTTTATTTGCGGGATATTAGCATCTGAGCTGAAAGTTGGAGCCAAACAAGCAAAGAGAGTTGGCCTTCTTCACGACATTGGTAAAGCGGTAGATCACGAGGTCGAGGGGTCTCATGCTATTATAGGTGCTAACCTTGCAAAGAAGTATGGGGAGTCCTCAGAGATCATACATGCAATAGCAGCCCATCACAATGATGAAGATCCTCACTCTGTTTTAGCCATTTTGGTGCAAGCAGCTGACACTCTGTCTGCCGCCAGACCGGGTGCCCGAAGGGAAATGTTGGAGACTTACGTTAAACGTCTGGAAGATTTGGAAAGAATAGCAAACTCATTCCCTGGGGTTTGTAAATCGTATGCTGTTCAAGCTGGACGAGAAGTCAGGATCATGGTGGAAAGTTTGGCTGTATCGGATGCAGATTCGGTCATGTTGGTTAGGGATATAGCAAAAAAGATAGAGAATGAGTTAAGTTATCCCGGCCAGATAAAGATCACTGTTATAAGAGAAACTAGAGCTATCGAATATGCAAAATAAGGGGTGAAGAATTAATTGAGGATCTTGTTTATTGGAGATGTGGTAGGCAAGCCAGGCAGACGTATTGTTTCCGGGCTTTTAAGCAATATTAGGAATGCTTACAAGGTTGACTTTGTGATTGCTAATGCAGAAAATGCTTCTGGGGGTTTCGGAGTTACGCCGAAGGTTGTTACAGAATTGTTGGACTACGGCATAGAAGTGTTAACATCGGGCAATCATGTCTGGGACAAGAAGGAAATCATCGCATGGTTCGATAAAGATAAAAAAAGCTTGCTCCGTCCAGCGAATTATCCTGCTGGAAACCCTGGTACCGGTAGTGTTGTTGTCAGTACTGCGTCAGGAGAAAAGATAGGTATTTTGAATATCATAGGTAGGGTGTTTATGGCGAGTGTAGATTGCCCTTTTAGAACCGCTATTAAGGAAGTCGATAAATTACGTCAAGAAACAAACACAATCCTTGTA
>Ga0209345_10000659_pt1:37500-44370 | contig 44370 bp, 40 predicted proteins | sample Cruoilmetagenom7_FD_187294 | JGI IMG/M metagenome (GOLD analysis project Ga0209345, IMG submission 187294) | Oil polluted marine microbial communities from Coal Oil Point, Santa Barbara, California, USA - Sample 7 (SPAdes) (version 2) | ecosystem: Environmental > Aquatic > Marine >...
ATAATCCTGTAAGCAAAATGAATTAAGCTTCCTGGGTAGCATTCCCGAGTACCACGGGACACGAGGAATCTTGTGGGAAACTGGGAGGACCATCTCCCAAGGCTAAATACTACCTGACGACCGATAGTGAACAAGTACCGTGAGGGAAAGGTGAAAAGAACTCCTGTTAGGAGAGTGAAATAGTACCTGAAACCGTATGCCTACAAGCAGTGGAAGGACTATGGCTAGTTTAAGGATTTATTCTTTTGCTATCCAGTCTGACCGCGTGCCTTTTGCATAATGAGTCAGTGAGTTACTCTGCCCAGCAAGGTTAAGCCATTAGGTGTAGCCGTAGCGAAAGCGAGTCTTAATAGGGCGAATTAGTTGTGCAGAGTAGACCCGAAACCAGGTGATCTATCCATGGCCAGGGTGAAGTTCGCGTAACAGCGAATGGAGGCCCGAACCAGTGTTGGTTGAAAACAGCTTGGATGAGCTGTGGATAGGAGTGAAAGGCTAATCAAACCTGGAGATAGCTGGTTCTCCCCGAAATATATTTAGGTATAGCCTCAGGAATTTGCTAGCAGAGGTAGAGCACTGGATGGGCTAGGGGTCCTACCAGATTACTAAACCCAACTAAACTCCGAATGCTGCTAAGCACAATCCTGGGAGTCAGACTGCGGGAGATAAGTTCCGTGGTCGAGAGGGAAACAACCCAGATCGCCAGCTAAGGTCCCTAAATATGTGCTAAGTGTGAAAGGATGTGGAAACGCCCAGACAACCAGGAGGTTGGCTTAGAAGCAGCCATCCTTTAAAGAAAGCGTAATAGCTCACTGGTCAAGTGGGTCTGCGCCGAAAATATAACGGGGCTTAAGCACATTACCGAAGCTGCGGGATCTCGAAATATCGGGATCGGTAGGGGAGCATTCCAGAAACCGGTGAAGGCAGACTGTGAAGACTGCTGGAGGAACTGGAAGCGATTATGCTGACATGAGTAGCGATAATGCCGGCGAGAAACCGGCACGCCGGAAGCCTAAGGTTTCCTGAGGAAGGTTAATCCTCTCAGGGTTAGTCGATCCCTAAGCCGAGGCCGAAAGGCGTAGGCGATGGAAAACAGGTTAATATTCCTGTACCACCAAATTAGCGTTTGAGTGATGGGGGGACGTAGAAGGGTAGGTCATCCTACTGTTGGAATAGTAGGTTTAAGCTGGTAGGAGGATATTCCAGGCAAATCCGGAATATCGTAACTCCGAGAAGCGATGAGGAGTCCATCAGGACATAAACTGGCTGATCCCATACTACCAAGAAAAGCCTCTAACGAGTTAGTTCGGTGATCGTACCTCAAACCGACACAGGTAGGCAGGGAGAGAATCCTAAGGCGCTTGAGTGATCCCTCGTTAAGGAACTCGGCCAATTGACTCCGTAACTTAGGGAGAAGGAGTACCTACATTAGGTGAAGGAACTTGCTTCTGGAGCTGAAGTAGGTCGCAGAGAAATGGCTGTAGCGACTGTTTACTAAAAACACAGGTCTCTGCTAAGTCGTAAGACGATGTATAGGGACTGACGCCTGCCCGGTGCTGGAAGGTTAAGGGGAAGTGTTATTTTGTCTTTGGCAAGAGAAGCTCTGAACCGAAGCCCCAGTAAACGGCGGCCGTAACTATAACGGTCCTAAGGTAGCGAAATTCCTTGTCGGGTAAGTTCCGACCTGCACGAATGGCGTAACGACTTCAGCACTGTCTCAACGAGGAGCTCAGCGAAATTGAAATGGCGGTGAAGATACCGTCTACCCACAACAAGACGGAAAGACCCCGGCACCTTTACTACAGCTTGACATTGGACTTAGGGTTAGCTTGTGTAGGATAGGTGGGAGACTTAGAAATCTTGACGCTAGTTGAGATGGAGTCGTCCTTGAAATACCACCCTAGTTATTTTTGGGTTCTAACTCAGGTCCGTTATCCGGATCGAAGACAGTGTCTGGTGGGTAGTTTGACTGGGGCGGTCGCCTCCTAAAAAGTAACGGAGGCGCGCGAAGGTTCCCTCAAGCTGATTGGAAACCAGCTGAAGAGTGTAAAGGCATAAGGGAGCTTAACTGCGAGACTTACAAGTCGAGCAGATGCGAAAGCAGGTCTTAGTGATCCGGCGGTACCGAATGGAAGGGCCGTCGCTCAACGGATAAAAGGTACGCCGGGGATAACAGGCTTATCTCCCCCAAGAGTTCACATCGACGGGGAGGTTTGGCACCTCGATGTCGGCTCATCGCATCCTGGGGCTGAAGCAGGTCCCAAGGGTTTGGCTGTTCGCCAATTAAAGCGGTACGTGAGCTGGGTTTAGAACGTCGTGAGACAGTTCGGTCCCTATCTGTTGTGGGCGTTTGATACTTGAGGGAATCTGTTCCTAGTACGAGAGGACCGGAATGGACGAACCTCTGGTTTACCAGTTGTCACGCCAGTGGCATCGCTGGGTAGCTACGTTCGGAAGGGATAACCGCTGAAGGCATCTAAGCGGGAAGCCCATCCCAAGATTAGGTATCACTCTACCGAAAGGTAGACTAAAGACCCCTTGTAGATTACGAGGTTGATAGGTTGGAAGTGTAAGTTCGGTAACGGATTCAGCTGACCAATACTAATAGGTCGTGAGGCTTGATCATAACCTTATTTAATTATCAAAGAATAGTATATTTTCTCGGTAGTTATGACGGAGAGGAAACACCCGTTCCCATTTCGAACACGGAAGTTAAGCTCTCCTGTGCTGATGGTACTGCTCTGGAGACGGGGTGGGAGAGTAGGTCACTGCCGAGATTAAATTAAAAGCCGTCTCAATATATGAGACGGCTTTTATATTTCTTCTGCACCTATAGTATAGGTACATTCTTTATTTGAACATTCAAGTGTTTTTTCTCTATTTTTTGTTGATTTTTCTAGCAAGAACGAAGATCCGCACTGAGGACATTTCTGATTTATAGGTTTGCTCCAAAATATTGTATCACAGTCAGGATACTTACTGCACCCAAAGAAAAACCTTCCCTTTTTTGAACGCCTCTCTACTATATCCCCGTCACAATCAGGTTTTGGACACTTAACTCCAATGCTTATTGGTTTGGCATTCTTGCATTTTGGATAGTTTTGGCAAGATAGAAATCTATTTCCATAACGAGAGCGTTTTATTACAAAATTGCCACCACATAGTTCACATTTTTCCTCTGTTACTTCCTCTTGCTCTATTCTGGTCTCTCCGTCTTTATCTTCAAAGATTCGTTTGGTATTCTTACACTCCGGATAGCCAGAGCAAGCCAGGAACCTACCAAATTTCCCAACCTTTATTGTCATAGGTTTTCCGCATTTTCCGCATGTATCCATGCTGGGAGGTATTTCTTTGTCCGTTATTTCGTTCTCTTTTAAGGGCCTTACGAACTTACATTTAGGATACCCTTTACAGGCATAGAATTTACCGTACCGCCCCAATTTAATAAGAATATCCCCGCCACATTGCGGGCATTTTTCTTCTGTTTCTTCATTAACTATGTCTGACTTCTTGACTTCAATATCCTTTTCTCCGATCAACTTAATAAACGGAGACCAAAATTGCCGTATGACCTGCCGCCATTCAATCTCACCGGTTGCTATTTGATCTAGGTCTGCTTCCATCCTAGCAGTAAAATCATAATCAACATATTTATTGAAATGTGTAACCAGTAGTTTGGTTACCGTAACTCCGATATCTTCTGGATGGAATCGGCGTTCGATTATCTTGACATAATCCCGTATAAGGAGAGTGTTTATAATTGCCGCATAGGTAGAGGGACGTCCTATCCCGTATTCTTCCAGCGTTTTTACAATAGAAGCCTCCGTATAACGGTAGGGTGGTTGGGTGAAATGTTGATCAGAAAGAAGTTCTACTAGATGAAGACCCTGACCTTTAGTAAGCAAGGGAAGCGCCTTTTCCTTTTCTTTCTCGCCCTGGTCTGTGCCTTCCCCCTGGTCTCTGCCTTCCTCGTAAACTTTCGTAAAGCCTGGAAATTTCATTATAGAACCTGAGACTTGAAATATATAAATTCCTTTTCCGGCGATATAAACAGAAACAGTGTTTATTTTAGCCTTAGCCATTTGGCATGCAATTGTTCTCCTCCAAATAAGCCTGTATAGCTTCCATTGATCAAGGGATAAAAAACCCTTTAGCTCCTCTGGTTTTCTTTTAAAATCAGTGGGTCTTATAGCCTCATGGGCTTCTTGGACATTCTTTGCCTTATTCTTAAAGTAACGAGGAGCCTTTAAGGCATATTCAGCCCCAAACAGTTGGGTTATTATCTTTCTTGCATGTACAAGCGAACCTTGAGAAAGGTTTACACTATCTGTTCTCATATAAGTGATTAAGCCTACACTTTCGTCTTCGATCTGTATTCCTTCGTAAAGTTTTTGGGCCACTGACATGGTTTTTTTTGCTGTGAAACCTAGCTTTCTTGATGCCTCTTGTTGTAAGGTACTCGTAGTAAATGGAGATGGCGGCGTTCTTAGTGTGTCTTTTTCTTTTATTTCTACCACCTGATATTGGGCACCTTCAAGTTCTTCAATAATCTTCTTGGCAGCCTCCTCATTTTTAATCGAGAATTTTTTTTGCTTATTACCGTCAATCTCAACTAGAATCGCCTTAAAGATGCCAGATGGTGTTTGTTTCTTTGTTGTAGAAAGGCTAGCGGAGATTGTCCAGTGCTCCTTAGGTTTAAATGCTTGAATCTCCTCTTCCCTTTCGCAGATTAGCCTTAAAGCAACGGATTGAACCCGTCCGGCAGAAAGTCTGTAGCGAATCTTCTTCCACAAAAATGGGCTTAGATTGAACCCATAGAGGTAGTCTAAAATTACTCTGGCCTGCTGAGCATTTACCAATGGTTGGATAATATCCCTCGGGTTTTCAATGGCTTTAAGCACAGCTTCTTTTGTAATCTCATAAAAGGTTATTCTCTTAACCGAAGGGGTGCAAGCGCCATCTTTTTCCCTTTTTGTTTTCCCATTATTTAGATTAAGGGTCTCCAACAAATGCCAGGCTATAGCCTCTCCCTCTCGATCCAAATCGGTAGCCAAGTAAAGATTTTGACATCCTTTTAATGTCTTCTTTATTTTAGAGATGTCTTTCTTACGCTGTGGCAGTATCTGGTATTTAGGTTCAAAGTCATTTTCTATGTCTACAGAACCCGGCTTACTTGGAAGAGCCCTAACATGCCCAGTTGAGGCCATAATAATAAAATCCTTACCGAGGAACTTTTTAATGGTATTAGCCTTTGCGGGTGATTCAACGATGACTATAGATTTAGGCATTCTTTCTCCTAGAAGTTTATTCTGTTATAGGTTTTCAGATCTTGGATGCTCCGCCAGATATTTCGTCTTCTTAACACAAAGGGCGCACAGATTTCCGAGTTTGCTCTTACGGCTTTCTCGAATCTCACTGGCCCTAGCCGGATTGCGACGGTATATGTAGCGAATGCCCTCGGCCTAAACCTCACACACGGTTTCACCAAAAAAACTCAGATGAACTACCCTCTTAGATGCGAGTTCTGCATGGGTTAAAGATTCATCACTGTTGAAACATCAATTATTTCAAAAAGTGTAAACTGATATTTGAAGGATGCCAAAACTTCTTTCTAATGATGGTTACCAGTTCTTCATAAATATCTTTCCAGGCAAATGTTTAATTAGGCCATCAAGCTCAAGGTTAAGTAATATACTTGAGACTTCGTTAATATTTAATCTACTTCTTGTAGCAACCGTATCAATATGTAACGGGCCTTCTTTCAAAGTAGTGAGTATCAACTTGGCATTTTCAGATAAATTCCACTCCTTTGTTGTGTCTCTCCTTACTACCTTTCCATCCATGTAATTGGGCGAGATGACTTCTATTACATCATATGCATCTTCTATTAACCGGGTTCCATTTCTTATGAGTTTGTTAGTCCCTCTACTCCCCATAGAGTCTATCTGTCCAGGTATTGCAAAAACCTTTCTATGTTGGTTGGTTGCATAGTTTGCGGTAATTAAGGACCCACTTTTTTCCCCAGCCTCAACAATTACTACCCCTAAGGATAGACCACTTATTATCCTATTTCTGTTTGGGAAATTTATCCCATTTGGGAGGGTTGAAACAGGAAGTTCGCTGATAACAGCACCGTTTAGGATTATTTCATGGAACAGTCCTTTATTTTCTGGTGGATAGATTACATCTATTCCACTTCCAAGTACAGCGATTGTCCTTCCCCCAGCACGTAAAGCCTCTCTGTGAGAGATAGAGTCAATTCCCCTAGCCATACCACTGACAATGGTTATCCCCTCTGATGCTAGACCTCTACTTATCAAAGAGGCAGCCTGTCTTCCATATTCTGATGGGATTCGTGATCCAACGACGGCAACAGCGAATTGGTCTGCTTCTTTTATCTTCCCCTTCACATAAAGTATTGATGGTGGATTATTGATTTTCAACAAATTTGCCGGATAATCCTCATCCTCCAAGGTTAATATACAGGCATTAGCCGTTTTTGCAGTCAATAGCTTCTCTTCAACTTTGGTCTCTTGGTCAAAGTTCTTGATAGCCAGTGCGGTCTTATGCCCTACCCCATGGACTTCCATCAATTCTTGAATAGAGGCGTTGAATACAGCTTCGGCTCTTTTGAAATGATCGATCAATCTTTTGTACAAAACACTACCTATACTGGGCACAAGACTTAGTGCTACCCCGAAAAAGGTACTTTTCATTGTACTTTCCTAACCATTAAAGCCACAAATATTTCAAGCTGTGCAGTTACTCAACAATAGCGCTTATGACTTGAATGATCTTCTCCTCACGGCTTGATTCATTTTGAAGATTCTAAATTCGTTACGCTAAATTGCAGATAACTCGGTCGCAAACTCC
>Ga0209345_10000660_pt1 | contig 44369 bp, 42 predicted proteins | sample Cruoilmetagenom7_FD_187294 | JGI IMG/M metagenome (GOLD analysis project Ga0209345, IMG submission 187294) | Oil polluted marine microbial communities from Coal Oil Point, Santa Barbara, California, USA - Sample 7 (SPAdes) (version 2) | ecosystem: Environmental > Aquatic > Marine > Oil seeps ...
CTTCTCAAGATTTGAGCTGGGGACAAACCGCTTCTTTAGCTGTGTTGCCAAATGCACCTTCTTTAATTTTTCCAGGAAAAAATGAAGCTATATTAAAGCAAAAAAGAAATCGATTGTTATTGAAATTATTTCAAAAAGGAATAATTGATAAAACTACTTATGAACTTGCTTTGTTAGAACCATTACCAGGAAAACCATTTCCTCTTCCAGATATTGCCCCTCATTTCACAGAAAAAATCCGAAGAAAAAACAAGGGTATAAAATTAAAATCTACGTTAGAAATACATCTTCAGAAACAATTAAACAGAATTGCAAAAGAACACTATTTGGCTTTACATCAGAATGAAATAAACAATCTTGCAATTTTGGTATTAGATGTAAATTCAAGAGAAGTTTTAGGTTATGTTGGGAATGCTCCAACTTCAAAAGAGAATAATAATTATGTGGATATTATCGATAAATCTAGAAGTACAGGAAGTGTATTAAAACCATTATTATATGCTTCTTTATTAGATGCAGGTGAATTATTACCAAATACTTTAATTGCTGATATCCCAACCACAGTAAATGGATATAGTCCTGAAAACTTTGACAAAAAATTTAATGGAGCAGTACCAGCCAGTCTTGCTTTATCTAGATCTTTAAATGTTCCTGCAGTTAGAATGTTACGTGAATATGGATTACCTCGATTTTATAATAAATTAAAAAAATTGAATCAGCCACATATTAATCAAACGGCAGATTATTATGGATTGTCTTTGATTTTAGGAGGAGCCGAAAGTTCGTTATGGGATATTACAAAAGTTTATGCAGGTATGGCTTCAACTTTACAATATTTCAATGCTTCCTCTAGCGAATATCGTCAATTTGAATATTTGGAACCTATCTATACATATAATGATGAGGTCAATTTTGGAAATAAAATAACAAGCACTTCAATTTTTAATGCAGGGGCTTTATATCATACATTAAAATCACTTCAAAAAGTAAATCGCCCAACGGGTGAAGAAAATTGGAGTTTTTTCACAAATGCCCAGCCTATTGCATGGAAAACCGGAACTAGTTTCGGATTTAAAGACGCGTGGGCAGTTGGTGTAACTCCACAATTTGCAATTGGTGTTTGGGTTGGAAATGCAGATGGAGAAGGACGACCTGGACTTACAGGTATTCAAGCTGCAGCACCAATTTTATTCGATGTCTTAAGTCAGTTGCCAAATGACGGTTCCTGGTTTTCCGAACCTTTTGATGATTTAATTGAAGCTGAGGTTTGTTCAAAAAGTGGGTATTTAGCAAGTGAATTTTGTTCTGAAATTGCTTCTGAATGGATTCCGAAGAATGGAATAAAAACGAAAAGTTGTAACTTTCATAAAAGGATATTTTTAAATGATTCTGAAACATTACAAGTTAATTCTTCTTGTTATTCATTAGAACAAATGAAACAAAAAGATTGGTTTGTACTGCCTCCGATTTTGGAATATTATTATGCTCCACTTCATCCAGAATACTCACCTTTACCATCATTCGCAGAAGGCTGTTTACAAGAAGGTGAGCAATTAATGGAATTTATTTATCCGAAAAAAAGAGAAACTATTATTTTGCCTAAAGATTTTAATGAAACAATAAATGAAGTCATATTTAAATTGGCTCATCGAAGGCCAGAAACAAATGTATATTGGTATTTAGATGATGTGTTTATAGGAACCACAGAAACGTTTCATGAGCTTTCTATTTCAATTCAACCTGGAGAATATCAGTTATCAGCAACCGATCAAGAAGGGAATGTTATCAAACAAAAAGTTGAGATCATAGTGACTTCAGAAGAGTGATTAATTTCCCTATTTTAGTAGCATGAAAGCTGACCTTCTTTTATGTTTAATTACTATTCTATTTTTTACATCATGCACTGATACTAAAAAGGATTTATTGAGTCAGAAGTACTTAATAAAACGAAGCATTTCTCAGCTACAGAAAAAAAGCAAGTATTAACAAGTACTCCAGAAGTATCAATGCATAGTGATTCATTTTTTGAAGAAGGAATTATTGCCACCTCAAAAAAGCAAATTATTCTCGATATTAAAAACTTGTTAGCGTAAAGGATATCCTTTTCCAGCCCACCAAGGTTTAATTTCAAGTTCAAGTCTTCCTGCTTTTACCATCGGATCTAAATGCGCTAAGCTATCCACAAACTTTAAATTTGGCACATTATAAATAGTAATTCCACGCATATCTCCATCATCACCAAAAGGACCAGAAATATCTGCATAACCTTCTTCGTACATTCTAGTTAAATGAGCCATATGCAAAGCTTGAAGACTATCTGTTTCTGCTTTATTTTGGTCTCGATTAGAACCTCGATTTAGAAATACCATAAAGTATTTTTGCATGATGATTGTATCTCCCGTTTCTTCATCTACATAATCAAAAATTTCAAAACCACCATCTAATAGTTCTTGTTTTACTATGGCCATAGATTTTTTTTCTTCTTCAGGACAAGGCTCCATGATATATTCTCGAACCACTTTTGGTTTGCAAGAGAATAGAATACATATTAAAAAAATAACAAGTATATGTTTCATAAGTTCCAATTTTTAAAAGGATTTTTACTAATCTGAGAGTTGTAATATTTATTGATTCCTGTAACTTCTTTACCAATCCAATTTGGTTTTTCGAAGGTTTCATTTTCTGAAGATAATTCGATTTCAGCTACAGTTAAACCTTCATTGTCAGCTAAAAATTCATCTACTTCAAAAATATGATTTCCTTTTTCTACTTCGTAACGAATTTTATCAATCACTCCTGTTTCACAAATTGATAATAATGTTTTTGCTTCTTCTGTTGAAATTTCTTTTTCCCACTCTAAACGAGAAGTTCCAGAGTCATTAGAAATTCCTTTTACTGTAATAAATCCTTGCTCACCTTTTAAACGTACACGAACTGTTCGATAAGGGTCTGTGTTTAAAAATCCTTGCACAATACGAGTGTGTTGAAAGGCTTCTTTTTTGAAGTCTTCAGAAAGCACTAAAAATTTACGTTCTATTTCTATCATTCATCTTCTGTTATTCTCCAAGGAGGGTTTTTTCTAGCATCTCCACCATAAAATAAAATAAGCTGATTTCCATCAGGATCTTTTAAATAAGCTTCGCGCCAACCCCAAGATTTATCTTCAGGCAATTGATCAAATGTAATTCCTTTGTCTTGAAGTTCATTTACTTTTTTATCTAATTCTTTTTCTTCAAAATAAATACTCGTTCCGTTTTCAGAAACTAATTTTTCAACTAAATGAATAGAAAAAGTGGATTCTCCATCGGGACATTCAAAACGAGCATATCTAGGATATGCTTTAACAATCAACTGTAAGCCTAATGTTTTATAGAATGCTACAGATTTTTCAACATTCAATGAAGGAATTGTTATTTGATTTAAATTCATAATGGACAATATTCTGACTAAGATATTATAAATTTATGGGATGGAAAAAGAGGCATCATATCGTAAAATAATTCATGTAGACATGGATGCTTTTTATGCTTCTGTTGAGCAATTAGATAATCCAGATTTGGTTGGAAAACCTGTTGCTGTTGGTGGAAGCTCTGTTCGTGGAGTAGTAAGTGCAGCAAGTTATGAAGCCCGCAAATTTGGAGTTCGTAGTGCTATGAGTGGAATGATGGCAAGAAGAAATTGTCCTGATTTAATTTTTGTAAAACCAAATTTCAAAAGGTATAAAGAAGTTTCAAAAATTATTAGAAGTGTATTTTTAGAATATACCGATTTGGTAGAGCCTTTGTCCTTAGATGAGGCTTATCTTGATGTTACAGTGAATAAAAAGGGAAATCCAAGCGCCACATTAATAGCACAAGAAATACGGCAAAAAATTAAAGAAAAAACTGGTTTAAATGCTTCCGCAGGAATTTCAATTAATAAGTTTATTGCTAAAGTTGCGAGCGATGTAAATAAACCTAACGGGCAAAAAACAGTAAATCCTGAAGAGGTTTTAACATTTTTAGAACAATTAGAAATCAAACGTTTTTTTGGAGTTGGAAAAGTAACCGTGAAAAAAATGTATCGATTAGGAATCTTTACAGGAAAAGATTTAAAAGATAAAACTGAGGAGTTTCTTTCAGAAAATTTCGGAAAAAGTGGAAGATTTTATTTTCGTGTAGTAAGAGGAATTCATAACAGCGAAGTAAAACCTACTCGAACTAGAAAATCATTAGCAGCTGAAAGGACATTTAACGAAAATATTACTTCAGAAATATTTATGATGGAACGCCTTAAGGATATTGCAAAAGAGGTTGAAAAAAGACTTTTAAACAGCAAAGTAGCAGGAAAAACCATTACCCTTAAAATTAAATATAGTGACTTTACGTTACAAACAAGAAGCAAGACGGTTCCTTATTATGTTTCAAATAAAGATGTCATTCTTGAAACTGTTAAAGATTTGTTATTTCAGGAAACTATGAAAAACTCGGTACGGTTGTTGGGAATTTCTATTTCGAACTTAAATACTGATAAAGGGAAAGTCCCAAAAGAAAAAGAAGTTGCAGTTCAATTAAAATTCGATTTCTAATAAAAAACAGAACATATATGTGAGACAATTACTTAATTTTTTTATTAATCCTAACACACACATTATGAAAACCGTAAAATTTTTAAGTCTTGCTCTTGTATGTTCAATCGCTTTTATTTCTTGTAAAAACGAAACAACCACTACTCAAAATGAAATCGATTCTAACAATCTAGCCATCGCAGAAACTACAATTCCTGATACTTCTGTTTCCTATCTTTATGTCACTGCTTCCACAGGTTTAAGCTTACGTGAATATAATAACCTACAAAGTGATAAAATTGGCTTGATGCCTTATGGCACGAAAGTGAAAGTTATTTCTACGGAAGAAAACCCTACGATGACTGTTGGAGGAATTAAAGGTGGAATGGATGAAATAGAATTTAACCATAAAAAAGGATTTGCTTTTAATGGATACTTATCTAAATTTTTTCCGCCTGAAAGAGATATTTCCGCCAAAGGATATGCTGAAGAACTACAACATGAATACAAAGGTGTAATTTATTCTGAAACTAATGGAGGTACTGTAAGTGCTCCAACTAACACAGAAGCTTTACTATTACCAACAAATCAATGGCATGAAGCTTTTTATATTGCAAAAGAATTATTCGATTTCCCTTCAGAGTTTAAATTTCCGAAGCAAAAAGGAAAAGATCATAAAGTAATTCAGGACAAAAAGCCTAAGAAAGAAGTTTGGGTTAGTGAATTACATATAACTAGAAAAGATAATTTACTTCAAACAATAGAATATAAATACAAAGCTAAAAAGTTTGAAAGTACTGTAACCATAATTAAAGATGGTGAAAAGATGAAAATTTCAAAAACAGAAAAAGTACTTTAAATAGGTAAATGCAATTAAATGAAAACCCTCTCGTATATTTTTACTTGAGGGTTTTTTTATGAAACTTAATTATTAAAATTAACCCTTAAATTTTGTAGATTTAGAGAAATTTTAAAATTTCGAATGCCAGATTTTCCAAATATTATTCTTTTTGCTATTCCTTTTTTTGTGCTTTCTATGCTGTTAGAATTGTATGTGACAATAAAGAGAAACATGAATACATATACCGTTAAAGATGCTTTTTCATCTATTGCAATGGGTTTGGGAAATGTATTTTTAGGTTTTTTAAGTAAAGCTATTGTTTTTGCAGCATTATATTATGTATATCAAAATTTTAGATTGTTTTCAATACCAGTTACTTGGTGGAGTTTTGTGTTAATCTTTTTTGCTGATGATTTTTCATATTATTGGTTTCACCGAATTTCACATAAAAGTAGATTATTTTGGGCTTCACATGTAGTTCATCATTCTTCAAAGCATTATAATTTAAGTACTGCTTTGCGACAAACATGGTCTGGAGGATTTTACTCATTTGTATTTTGGTTATGGATGCCCTTAGTAGGTTTCCATCCAGAAATGATTCTATTGCAAATGTCTATTAGTTTGTTGTATCAATTTTGGATTCATACTGAGGCAATTCAAAAAATGCCAAGATGGTTTGAAGCTATTATGAACACCCCTTCTCATCATCGTGTACACCATGGTAGTAATCCTATTTATTTAGATAGAAATCATGCAGGAATTTTAATTATTTGGGATAAAATGTTTGGTACATTTCAACCCGAATTAGAAGAAGAAAAAGTAATTTATGGTTTGGTCTCAAACATTAAAACCTACAATCCTATCATCATAGCTTTTCATGAATGGGTGGCCATGTTTAAAGATTCATTTACAGGAAGAAAATCTATAAGCAGTAGATTAAAATACCTTATTAAACCTCCTGGATGGAAGCATGATGGAACGGGAAAAGATTCAGATATGCTAAGAGAGGAATGGTTGAATGAGCAATCTAAAAGTTAATTTTAATATTTTTTTAGAATTAAAAGATCTTAATTAGATTCAATTAATTTAAAGAAATCACTTAAACTTATCGTAAAATAGGTGCAAATTTCAGATAGAGTAGAAATACTAATATTTGTTTTTCCTTGTTCTATTCGAGCTAAATGAATTCCTGTATCAACATAGAAGTCATCTAAAGTTATATCTGCTTTACTTCGTATATCTTTAATACAAAGAGCAATTTTCTTTAGTAATATTTCATCTTTAATTTGCGACACAACTTCTCGCAAATTCAAACTTATAGATAAAATAAAAATGACGAATACGTCATATTGTTTTATCTTTTGCTATATTTGAAACTCTCCCTAGTTAAAATTTGTATACAAAATATGTATAAGAGGTTCGCGACATCTTATGCACAAATAATGTATTGTTAAATTTTAATTATAAACTTATGAAAGTTATTTACAAAAAAATTATTTATTTATTGTTCCTGTTTCCTACAATCCTTTTCTCACAATTAGAAGATTCAATTTGTGGAACTCAAGACATTACTTATAATCCAACAGGAGTATACAGTTATTCTACAGATCCAAGTACATTAGCTGTTTTTGAACCTGTAGTCTATAATATTTATTTCTGGGGAATCAATAAAGCAAGTGGACAAAGGGATGATGTGCTAACAGAAGATGAAGTGCTTGAGGTTGTTGCTAATTTAAATATTGTTTACAACGAGTTTAATGTTTTTTTTAAGTATTTAGGCTTTGAGTTTTTTAATTCAGATGAGGTTTATATTCCTTCAAGTCTAGGAGGTATTTTATCGTATGCACAGACACATGATAAAATAAAAGAGAATTCTTTTAATGTATATATTCCTTATCGTTTTTCGAGTGGTATTTCGGGTGTAAGTAACCCTAACAGTACAAATTTAGCTATAAATTCAGCCAATATCAATAGCAGTCCATTGCCCGTTCATGAAATCGGGCATAATTTTAATTTAGCTCATACTCATTATAGCTGGAGAAGTCCTTCCACTTGTGAACATGTAACTAGAGATAAGTATTTGCCAGACGGCACTCTTAACGGAGATTATAACGCTAATGAGGCTGGAGATTTTGTAACCGATACTGCTGCCGTGCCAAACTTTGCAAAAGAACATTATTGGGAGCTTAGAGATGCTGGCCTAACTCATGAACAAGCAGAAGCAATCGACATCCTTAATAAATATATTGACCCAGAAACTTGTCAATATACAGGAACAGGAGATGATTGTTTAGAGATGCCTCGACCATATGAAATTCTACCTGAGGATGTTTTAAATTTTCTTTCGTATGGTGGCTGCGACATACAAGATAGAGTGTTAACAACAGGGCAAGGTATAAGAGTAAGAGAAAGTATTGCAGATGATATTTATTCAAATTTTGAGGATGCAGAAACGACCATACCAGCATTGTATGAGCCTTATGTTGGAAGTTACCCTGAATATTACCCACATCCTCTACCTTGGGAGTACCCAAAATTTCAACCAGGTTTTGAATATCGCTTCGTGGCATGTGGGGGTGATGGTGATTACCCACAACCTGCAGATTATAATGACATTTCATTTCCTAGTGATAATACCGATATCTTATTAAACATAGGTAAATACGAAACTAATTATAGCACAATCACTCATCCTAATCATTCAGCGATCGGGATTAAACATGAAATTGGAAATGTTTTTTGGCCTCAAGCGCGTAAATGTTATGATAATTATAATTCGCCCGATATAATAGGAGGTGTGGTAATAAAATTTAATGATAATGTTATTAATGCCAACGTTACAATTACTCCACAAGATTCTACAGCAATCAATCAACCAAATTTAATTGAAGATTTAGAAAACGGACTATATAAAATTGAAAAAAATTATGAAGGAGGAACCAGCGATGAAACCATTATTATAAAAGAAAATAATTAATTTGTAACTTGTAGAGGTTATCTAAAAAACAATGATTTTTGTCATTCTCAGCTTGACTGGGAATCCATTATAATAGATCATTTTGATTAAACAATCTTTTTGAGGTAACCTCTTTTATAAAATAACCATGAAAACACATTTACTACTATTTTTAATTGGTCTTACATTTCAAGTAAGTCATGCCCAATTTGGTGCTCAGCAAGTGATTTCTATAGAAGCGGCTAATGTTCGATCTATATATGCTATCGATATAGATGGCGATGGTGACAAAGATGTGCTTTCAGCATCTGAGGGAGATGATAAAGTGGCTTGGTATGAAAACACAGATGGTTTAGGTACTTTTGGAATACAACAAGTAATTACTATGAACTTACATTCTGCGATAGATGTTTTTGCTAGTGATTTAGATGGAGATATTGATATAGATATTGTCGTAGCTTCTAAAGGTGATAATTCAGATGACGGTAAAGTTGTTTGGTTTGAAAATTTAGATGGGTTAGGTGATTTTAGTGCACAACGAATCATTACTAATTTAACACAAGGTCCATTATCTGTTTTTGCGATAGATTTAGATAGTGATGGAGACAAAGATGTACTTTCAGCTTCATTTTTAGATAATAAAATTGCTTGGTATGAAAATACAGATGGCTTAGGTACTTTTGGAGTACAGCAAATTATTAGCAATACAGCCTTAAGTGCAAGAGATGTTTTTGCTACCGATCTTGACGGTGATGGTGATATGGATGTATTAGGAGCTGTACCAGGTTCTGCAGAAGTTATTTGGTATGAGAATTTAGATGGTTTAGGTTCATTTAGTTCTGCTCAAAGTATTAGTAATGAAACCCTAGGAATACTATCTATTTTTGCTATAGATATTGATGGAGATGATGATATGGATGTGCTATCAGCATCTCCCTCAGATAATAAAGTTGCTTGGTATAAAAATTTGGATGGTTTAGGTAGTTTTGGCGAACAACAAGTTTTAACATCAGGCATTGAAAATGAACTTACAGTTTATGCTGATGATTTAGATAATGACGGCGATATGGACGTGCTTTCTGCATCTCAACATGTATTTGGTGACTATATAGTTTGGTATGAAAATTTGGATGGCTTAGGTACTTTTGGACCTCATCAAATCATTACAACTGAAGCAGAAACAGAAGGACCAAGAGATGTGATTACTGCAGATCTAGATAATGATGGAGATATGGACGTTCTTTCAGCCTCTATTATAGATTATAAAGTTGCTTGGTATGAAAATTTAACTTTGATAGGGATAAGTGACTTTTCTAATGAATCCATTACAATAGTACCAAATCCAGTAACCGATATCTTAAGGATTAATAATACTTCTACTACTCAAATAGAGTCTATTAATATTTATGATGTATTAGGTAGATTGGTATTTCAAGAAGATGAACATTTCAATAGTATTGATGTTTCTTATCTTAAAAGTGGACTCTTATTTGTAACAATTGAAACAGAACAAGGAATTGTTACTAAAAAGGTAGTGAAGAAGTGAATTTATTACATTTGACTCACCCGTAAAGTATTCACCATTCCTTTATCAACAATAGGCATAGCGGCGAGATTTATTAGAAATTCTCCTTCTTTTACAAAACCTCGATCATATGCTATTTTATTTACATCTTCAACGGTTTCATCAGTACTTACATAACGATCATAATAGAATGCCTCAACACCCCATAAAAGATTCAACCTAGATAAAATTCTTTTGTTTGAAGTAAATACTAATATATGTGCAGCAGGTCTCCAAGCTGAAATCTGAAACGCTGTATACCCACTATTGGTTAAAGTGCAAATTGCTTTTGCTTCAATTTCATTTGCCATATGTGCAGCATGGTAACAAATAGATTTAGTTACATAGCGATTGGTTTTAATATGTGGAGGATCTTCAGGAACAGTAATTAATGGGGAATTTTCTACTGTTTTAAGAATGTTAGACATGGTTTGAATTACTTGAACAGGATATTTTCCTACTGAAGTTTCCCCGGAAAGCATAACAGCATCAGCTCCATCCATCACCGAATTTGCAACATCATTCACTTCAGCTCGGGTTGGAGTAAGTGAATCAATCATTGTTTCCATCATTTGTGTAGCAATTATGGCAGGAATTCTAGCTTTTTTAGCTTTTAGAACTAGTTCTTTTTGAATTAAAGGAACTTCTTCTGCAGGAACTTCTACTCCTAAATCACCTCTAGCGACCATAATTCCATCACAATAGCCTAATATTTTATCAATATTTTTAACCGCTTCGGGTTTTTCTATTTTCGCTATAATAGGTATTTTGTAATCACAATGTGCTTCAATTATAGCTTGTAATTCTTTTAAATCATCTGGATTCCTTACAAAAGATAAGGCAACCCAATCAACCTCTTGAGAAATAGCAAAAATGACATCTTTTTTATCTTTTACTGTTAATGCGGGTAGCGATATTTTAGTGTTGGGTAAATTAACTCCTTTGTTTGATCGTAAAACGCCACCTTGAATAACTCGAACTTGGACTTTATTTTCATTATTAGTTTCTAATATTTCAAAAATAAGTTTACCATCGTCTAATAAAATTCTTTCTCCTATTTCTACATCTTTAGGAAAATTACTATAATTCATGTAGACTTTATCTTTAGTGCCTTCAAACTCTTCTCCTGTACAGAAATAAAGAAGGTCACCATCTTCTAGAAGTACTTCTTCTTTCATGGTACCCACTCTTAGTTTAGGACCTTGTAAATCTGCTAAAATTGCAGTAGTTGTATTAAGTTCAGTGCCTAATGTTCGAATTAATTCAATGGTTTTTTTTACATTGTCATATTCTGCATGTGAAAAATTAATTCTAAAAACATCAACACCTTCAAGAATCATGTTTTTCAATGTTTCTTTGTTTGAACTTGATGGACCTAAAGTGGCTACTATTTTGGTTCGTTTTTTATGAGGCATTAGTCAAAAATTAAGTGAGATTTAGATTTAATTTGTTCATTGTCAATTGTGTAAGCAGAAATAACATGTTCTATTTCATTGATAGAGCTTACTATATTTCTTAACGGAATTTTTTCAAAATCTGAATATATTTTTAGAAAATAATCTACATTTTTAAATTCCGGAAGTAGATGTTTTGTTACAGTTTTTTCAGAAACAACATTTGAAAACAGACCATTTTTAGGGTTTGTAATTTCTTTTTGATATTTATATTTATTCGCTACAAGGTAAAACTTTGTGTAATTAAAATCATTTTCGAATTCAAAAATAGGAAAAGAAATGTTATGGTCTTCAATTGAAAAATCCAAATCACTTTTTTTTCTTTTTAAATGTAAAGAAAGAAATTTATTGATCATGAAAGCAATTTTATAATCTTCTTCACTACAATGAATGGCTATGAGAGAAAACTCATCACATATTTCTTCATCTAATATTAATTTATGAATTGCCATTTTTGAACATTAATTGATTTTTCAAAAATACAATATCCTTGAAGAACTAAATCTGAAAAATTGTTAAGTAAAGTTTAAATCTGAAAATTAAGACATTTCGCTGTCTATTCTTCTTTGTAATTTGTAATAGGCTCTTTTGGCAGCAGTTTCTTCAGCTTTTTTCTTTGATGTTGCCCTTGCTTTAGCAATAGTTTCATCTTCGAGAATAAGGCGTACAGCAAAATGTTTTAAAGTATCATTTCCTGTATCTTCATAGATATTAAATTTAAAAACCTTTTTGTTTTTTTGACACCATTCAATGAAAAGGCTTTTGTAGCTTATTATTTTTCCTTCTAATTTCTGAATATCAACATAAGGTTTTATTACCCTATAACTTATAAATTTTTCACAATATGAAAACCCTCGATCTAAATAAATAGCTCCAATCAATGCTTCAAAAACATTACCATGAATATTTTCGCCAAATTGATTTGTTGGAATATTACTTCTAACCAATTGTAATAGATTTAAGTCTCTTCCTAATTCATTAAGATGCTCTCTACTTACTACTTTTGATCGCATTTTTGTAAGATAGCCTTCATTACCGCTAGGTACTTTTTTAAATAAATGTGAAGCAATTACAGTACTTAAAATAGCGTCTCCTAAAAATTCCATACGTTCATAGTTTTTAGGATGTTCAGTAGTATTTTTTTCATTCATCGAGCGATGCGTGAAAGCTTCTTCGTAAATAGAAATGTCTTTAGGTGAAAAGTTGATAATCTTTTTTACTGAATAAAAAAAATCCCCGTTCTTTTCAGGACGGGGATTAAATATGTTTTTAAATGATGCCATTTATGAGTAATCTATCTTTTATATTTTTTTAAAAAGAACACAAGCATTGTGTCCTCCAAAACCAAAAGTATTACTCATAGCAACATTAATTTCTCTCTTTTGAGGTTTGTTTAAAGTTAAATTTAACTTAGGGTCAATGCTTTCATCAACTGTAGTATGATTTATTGTAGGAGGTACAATACCATGTTTCATAGCTAGAATTGAAGATATAGCTTCAATAGCTCCAGCAGCTCCTAATAAATGACCAGTCATAGACTTGGTTGAATTGATATTAATTTTTTCGGCATGTTCGCCAAAAACTTTTGAAATAGCAATTAATTCTGCAGTGTCTCCAAGAGGAGTTGAAGTACCATGTGTGTTAATAGCATCAACTTGATCTGGAGTAATTCCAGCATCACGTAAACAATTAAGCATTACACGTTCTACACCAATTCCGTCTGGATGAGGTGCTGTCATATGATAAGCATCACTAGACATTCCACCACCAATAACTTCTGCATAAATTTTTGCGCCACGTTTTTTAGCGTGTTCGTATTCTTCTAGGATCAGTGCTCCAGCACCTTCACCTAATACAAAACCATCACGTGTAGCATCGAAAGGACGAGAAGCTGTTTCAGGGCTTTCATTTCGAGTAGAAAGGGCATGCATTGCATTAAATCCTCCCATACCAGCAATGGTTACCGCTGCTTCACTTCCTCCTGTAACAATAATATCACAATGATCTAGTCTAATATAATTTAACGCATCTATCATAGCATTTGCAGATGAGGCACAAGCTGAAACAGTCGTATAGTTTGGCCCCATAAATCCATGTTTAATAGAAATATTACCAGGAGCAATATCTGCTATCATTTTAGGAATAAAGAAGGGGTTGAAACGTGGTGTTCCATCCCCTTCTGCAAAGTTCATCACTTCATTTTGAAAAGTTTCTAATCCACCAATACCAGCACCCCAAATTACACCCACTCTAAATTTATCAACCTCCTCGAGATTGATATTTGCATCTTCTATCGCTTCTTGCGATGATACAAGGGCATATTGGGCGAATCGGTCTAGTTTTCTAGCTTCTTTTCTGTCAAAATGATCTAATGCGTTAAAATTCTTTAATTCACAAGCGAATTTTGTTTTAAACTTTTCAGTATCAAAATATGTTATGGGTGCGCAACCGCTTTTTCCCGCTATTAATTGATTCCAATATTCTTCAATATTATTACCAATAGGGGTCAGTGCGCCTAATCCAGTTACTACAACTCGCTTTAGTTCCATTAAGGAGATTTTTTATTTAGCTTCTTCGATATATGAAATTGCTTGACCTACAGTCGCAATGTTTTCTGCTTGATCGTCTGGGATTTGAATATCAAATTCTTTTTCAAATTCCATAATAAGCTCTACCGTATCTAATGAGTCGGCTCCTAAGTCGTTTGTGAAGCTAGCTTCGATAACAACTTCGTTTTCGTCTACACCTAATTTGTCTACGATTATAGCTTTTACTCTTGATGCAATGTCTGACATAATTCTTGTTTTTAATTTTTAATTATAATTGGCAAAAATAAAATATTTTAGCTTAATACACCATATTAATTATAAAATGTGAGCCTAAATTAAGTATTTTGGTCGAAGTAAAACCACTTTTGCCGTACTTTTGTGTTTTATTTATTAACGATACTTCTAAACAACCTAATAAACTCAAATGATGAAGCGCCTAATTATTTTTGCTTCTGGTAGCGGTACCAATGCTCAAAATATTATTCAACACTTTCAATACCACAAGTTTGTTAAAGTTGTCCTTGTGCTCACAAACAAGAAAGATGCCAAAGTATTAAAAAGATGTAAAGACCTAAAAACAAGCTCATTAGTATTTGGTAAAGATGAATTATTGTCAGCTAATTCTGTCTTTGAGGTACTAAAAAATGAAAAACCGGATTTAATAATCTTGGCTGGTTTTTTATTAAAATTCCCTGAATTTATTCTAAAAGGGTTTCCAAACAAGGTAATTAATCTCCATCCAGCGCTTTTACCAAAATATGGGGGAAAAGGAATGTATGGTCATCATGTTCATGAAGCTGTTTTAGAAAATAAAGAGAAAGAAACTGGTATAACTTTTCATTATGTAAATGAAAACTATGATGAAGGTGTGATTATATTTCAGAAAAGCGTTGCTTTAGAAGATAATGAAACACCAGATTCAGTTGCCAAAAAAATACATGAATTAGAATATGCTTATTTTCCGAAGGTAATAGAAGATATTTTATTTCCAGAAAACAAATAATATTGAATGGCAAAAAGGAATAAAAAGTTTTATGTTGTTTGGTATGGTCATCGAACCGGAATTTTTCCTACTTGGGAAGATTGTAAAGCTGCGATTAATGGTTTTAAAGGAGCGCAGTATAAATCTTTTTTAACTTTTGATGAGGCAAAAATAGCTTACAATAAAGAGTATGCAGACTATAAAGGTAAAAACACGAAAAAGAAAGTCATTTCAAAAGAAGAAAGAGATAAAATAGGTGAGCCAAATTTATATACAATCTCTGTTGATGCGGCTTCGAGTGGTAATCCTGGTATTATGGAATATCGAGGAGTGGATACACAAACACATCAACAATTATTTCACCAAGGCCCTTTTAAGCAAGGTACTAATAATGTAGGAGAGTTTTTAGCATTAGTACATGGTTTAGCTTATTTGAAACAAATAAAGAGCGATCGTAAAATTTATAGCGATTCTAGAATAGCAATAGGTTGGGTTAAAAAGAAAAAATGCAACACCAAATTAAAACGTACAAATAAAAATGAGGCAGTTTTTGATTTAATTAAGCGTGCCGAAACATGGCTAAAGAATAATAGTTATACGACTACAATTATAAAATGGGAAACTAAAGTTTGGGGAGAAATTCCTGCAGATTTTGGGAGAAAATAATTAAACTATAAATTAATTCCAATTACCCAAGCTTTTTTAAATAGCTCTTTTACTCTTAATTTGCTTTCTGATACTTTTATTTCTGAAAGAATTTTACTTTTTTCAATATAAATATAAGTCCAATTATTTTTTGGGTTAACGAAGCTCTTAGGTGTATGTCCTAATTTTATTAGCTTATTTGTCCATTTTTCAGCAAGATAAGTATTAGAAAACACATTGGTTATTAAATAGTAACCTGTCTCTATCCCATCTATCGTATATTTTTTAATTTCTTCTTCATCTATGTTTTGTGAAGTAGTATTGGTAGAAATATCCTCATTATTAGATTCAACAACATTTTGTTTTTCTTCAGATATAAGAATTTTTGTTTCTTTTATTTCTTCTAAAACAGAGTCTTTAAAGCTCTGTTGATTATTTTTTACATCAATTTTATTGATAGTTGCAACAGGAGTGATTTTCTCTCTGAAGAAAGTTTCATCTATTTCAGTTTCAAAAGCAGTAAACAAAAGATAAAAACGGTCAGCTTTAGTTCCAAATTTAATCTTAGTTTCATTTGAATTATTACTAATAGTTCCTTCAGGGAGCTTTGTTTTAATTAAGTCAAAACCTAGCGTGTTTATACTTGATGGAACTCTTTCTCCTTTTGTTGTTATTATGCTTTTAAAGAAGTTTTTTGCAGACCTGTTTGGTGCATTTAGAGGAATATAATTTTGAGAAGAAGTATTGTAAACTGAACAATTATCTGATTTAATTTTATGGTCACCTTCTAATGTAGCCATCACTAAATTAGAACTAATTATACCGTCATATTTAGTCTGAAAGTCTTTAAATGTTATTTCTAAACCCTTTTTATTTACTTGCTGAAAACCATCAAACAGAGTAAAGTATTTTGGAGTTTGTGTATTGTCTTCATAAATAATATAAAGAAACCATCCACCTGCACTTCCGCCTTTAGGCATACCTTGAACGGCCTTAATATTTGCAACAGTAAAAAGACCGTTTGGTTTTTCAAGATTGTTAAAATAAGTAGTTAAATCTGCACGACAGATGTAGGGTGAATCATCTTTAAATGATTTTTCATCTTTTGCATCAAAAACGATAACTCCTTCAATAGAAGTATATGATTGGTTAGCAGCTTTAATAAGGATTGAATTAAAATTTGACTCCCTTTCTCCCTTATGATTGTACTTAACTTTAGTAGGAGTACGGAGCATTGTTGTTTTTTTTGCAGGATATAAAGCGCTCCAATACAAACCTGCATATGCTATTTTGTTCGCAGTTTCTGGAATTATTATTTCTGAAGCACTTGAAGAAAAGGTGGTTTCATCATCATCAATATCAACATATTTCATATAAACCTCATCATTACTCGCTTTTTCATCGTTAAAAGGTTTCGTTTTGTGTTTGCCTAAAATCGTGTTACCAAGAATAAGAGAGTTACCTTTTACATATGTTTTTTTGTGATTTTTAAAAGGAATATCATTTTGAGCAATGAGGGCTAAGGGAAGTAGAAATAATAAAAGGGTCTTCAAAAGAATAAAATTTGTACAGCTAATGTAGTTTTTTTTAAGGTATAAACCCAGACAGCTTTTCATTATTTAAACCCATTTATTGTCAATTATTTAGTTAAATTTGCAAATTCATTAAAATTAATTTATGAATAAACTTGTTATAGTAGGAACGGTTGCTTTTGATGCCATCGAAACCCCTTTTGGTAAAACAGATAAAATACTAGGAGGAGCCGCAACATTTATTGGACTCTCTGCTTCAAATTTTGATATTAATGGAGCAATTGTTTCTGTAGTAGGAGGTGATTTTCCAGAGGAATATATTTCAATGTTGAAGGATAAAGGTTTAGATGTTTCAGGACTTGAAATTGTACCTGATGGGAAAACTTTTTTCTGGAGTGGAAAATATCACAATGATATGAATACACGCGATACACTTGCAACAGAATTAAACGTACTTGCCGATTTTAACCCTGTTGTGCCAGTAGAATATCAAGATGCTGAAGTGGTTATGTTAGGGAACTTACATCCTATCGTACAAATGGGTGTGATTAATCAAATGAAAAATCCTAAGTTGGTTGTATTAGATACCATGAATTTTTGGATGGATACAGCATTGCCTGAATTAATGGAAGTTATTGCTAAAGTAGATGTGATTACTATTAATGATGAAGAAGCTAGACAATTAACTGGTGAATATTCTCTAGTAGTTGCTGCTCAGAAAATCATGAAAATGGGTCCTAAATATGTAGTGATTAAAAAAGGTGAACATGGTGCTTTGTTATTCCATGAAGGGAATGCTTTTTATGCACCTGCACTTCCATTAAAAGAAGTTTTTGATCCAACAGGAGCTGGCGATACATTTGCTGGAGGTTTTTCAGGATATCTTGCTTATACAGCTGATTATAGTTATGAAAATATGAAGAATGCGATAATATATGGATCAGCATTGGCTTCATTTTGTGTAGAAAAATTTGGAACCGAACGAATCTTAGATTTACCAAAAGAAGAAATTCATGACCGGCTACATCAATTTAAAAGCCTAACACAATTTGATATTAAGTTAACATAAATACGCGCCCTGAATTTTCAGGGCTTTTTTTATAAATTTATAGAAGTAATATTTTTATTATGAGTGATGCTTTAAAACATGAATGCGGAATTGCACTAGTTAGGTTATTAAAACCTTTAGAGTATTATAAAGAGAAATATGGCACAGCATTTTATGGTGTTAATAAAATGTACCTTATGATGGAGAAGCAGCATAATCGTGGTCAAGATGGTGCAGGTTTTGCAAGTATTAAATTAGATGTAGATCCAGGAGAGAGATATATTAGTCGAGTAAGGTCTAATGCATCTCAACCTATACAAGATATTTTCGCTCAAATAAATGAACGTATTAACGGAGAATTTTCTGCAAACCCAGAATATAAAGAAGATGTAACAGCTCAGAAAAAAAACATTCCTTATTTAGGTGAATTGATGTTAGGTCATGTTCGTTATGGAACTTTTGGAGGGAATAGTGTTGAACATGTTCATCCCTTTTTAAGGCAAAATAATTGGATGCATCGTAATTTAATTATTGCAGGTAATTTTAACATGACTAATACTACGGAGCTTTTTAATAATCTTATAGAATTAGGAATGCATCCTAAAGAAAAAGCCGATACCATTACAGTAATGGAAAAGATTGGACATTTTTTAGATGATGCAGTTAGAAAACTTTATAAAAAAGCAAAAGCGAAAGGATTAAGTAAAATTGAAGCTTCTCAATTTATTGTTGAGAATATAAACCTTGCAAAAATTTTACGAAAATCTGCAATACATTGGGATGGAGGTTATGCCATGGCTGGATTATTAGGTCATGGAGATGCTTTTGTTTTTAGAGATCCCGCAGGAATTAGACCTGCTTTTTATTATAAAGATGATGAAGTAGTAGTAGTAGCTTCTGAAAGACCAGCAATTCAAACGGTATTTAATGTGCCTTTTGACGAAGTAAAAGAATTAGACCCTGGTCATGCATTGCTTTTAAGAAAGGATGGATATATGACCCTTTCAAAAATACTAGAACCTTTAGAAAAAAAATCTTGTTCGTTTGAGCGAATTTATTTTTCAAGAGGAAGTGATGCAGAAATTTATCAAGAACGAAAAGAATTAGGTCGTTTAGTGATGCCGAAAGTTCTTAAATCAATTAATCACGATACTGAAAATACAGTTTTTTCATTTATTCCGAATACAGCTGAAACATCATTCTATGGAATGTTAGATGCTGCTCAAAATGAATTGAACAAACAGAAGAATGACGCTATTCTTGAAGAAAAGGAAGGCTTAACAAACGAAAGATTACAAGAAATTTTAGCGCATAAAATACGAACTGAAAAGATCGCAATTAAAGATGTGAAATTAAGAACTTTTATTACGGATGATAGCAGTCGTGATGATCTTGTTGCTCACGTTTATGATGTTACTTATGGTGTCGTAAAACCTTCAGATAATCTTGTTATTATTGATGATAGTATTGTTAGGGGTACTACTTTAAAGAAGAGTATTTTAAAAATGTTGGATCGTTTGAACCCGAAACAAATTGTAGTAGTTTCTTCAGCACCACAAATTCGTTACCCAGATTGTTACGGGATAGATATGGCTCGATTAGAGCATTTGGTAGCATTTCAAGCAGCACTTGAACTTCAGAAAGAAAAAGGAAATGAAAACATTGTAGAAGAAATTTATGCAAAATGTAAAGCGCAAGAAGGCGTATTAGACCATGAGCAAATCAATCATGTAAAAGAATTATATGCACCTTTTACAGATGAAGAAGTTTCAGATAAAATAGCTACTATCATCAGTGAGAATAGTATAAAGGCAAATGTAAAAGTTATATTTCAATCAGTGGAAGATTTACATAAAGCCTGCCCAGAAAACCTAGGAGATTGGTATTTCACAGGAGATTACCCAACTTCTGGAGGAAATCGAGTAGTAAATAAGGCTTTTATCAATTTTGTAGAAGGAAACCCAGAAAGAGCCTATTAAAATTCTTTTATGAAAAAGAAAAAAGAGATACACATTTACGATCCTTTTGAGGAAAAATTAAATGTATATACTCATGCTTTTGGTCTACTATTAAGTTTAGTTGCTCTTTTCTTATTGATTAAAAAATCTGTTTCTATTGAATCTTTTTGGCACCAGGTTAGTTTTCCAATTTTTGGGATTAGCTTAGTTATATTATATGCTGCCTCAACATTTTATCACAATGCTACATCTGAAAAAGCTAGAATAAGGTTAAATATTTTTGATCATGCCTCAATTTATATCCTTATTGCAGGTACCTATACACCATTTACTTTAGTGACTTTACATGGTAAAATAGGTTGGATTATATTCGGAATTACTTGGGGATTGGCAATTCTTGGAGTTATTTTAAAATTATTTTTTACTGGTAAATTCGATATTGTTTCAACGATAGCATATGTATTAATGGGTTGGATTATAGTCTTTGTCTTTAAACCATTATATGAAGCATTACCGTTCTACGGAATTTTATGGTTATTTCTAGGAGGTATGTTTTATACTGTTGGCGCTTTATTATATAGTATTAAAAGAATTAAATTTAACCATGCGATTTTTCATGTCTTTGTTTTATTAGGTAGTTTTTGTCATTTTATCACGGTCTATTATTTTGTATAATGTTAAATAATGAATTGTTTTTTAACATTTTAGGTTTTTTATCGAGTATTATATTCATTTAATCTAAAAGTAGGAAACCTCTTGCTTTTAATTCACTTAAAATACTATATTTGATTATACCATAGCATAAGTAGGTTAAGTTCATGGTAGATTTGGGGCAAAAAAGGTAAACAAAAGTTTGCCTTTTTTCATGCCCAAAATTTAGTGAAGGGGTGGCGAATTTACGAGCCGTTTCACTTTTCTACAATACAAAAGTTTGCCTTTTTTCATTTTTAGACATTTCCATCAATATCATATCACTTTCTTTAATAAAAAATGCTTTTAAACGAATAAAGGCGTTGTTGGTCTAAAAGTTGATTTTCACAGGATTATATTACTATATTTGACTATACCATAGCATAAGTAGGTTAAGTTCATGGTAGATTTGGGGCAAAAAAAGGTAAACGACTGTTTACCTTTTTTTATGCACCAAATTTAAGTTCGGGGTGGCGAGTTTACGAGCCGTATTTCCTTCCTCCGAAACGACATTTTCTTTTTATTAGGCTAAATTTGGAAAAGGGGTGGCGAGATTGCGAGCCGCTTCATTTTTCTCCTTAACGACTGTTTACCTCTTTTGATTACAATTTATATTATTGTTTGTTGACTTTGCGACCCGTTTTCTTTTTTACGTAAAGTTTTTTTATCCTTTTTACTCATTAATTTTTAATACGAGTGGCGAACTTGCGAGCCGAATATCTTTCTCCAGAACGACTGTTTACCTTTTTTAACATTAATTTTTAATACAAGTAGTTGAGCTTGTAGTCCGTTTTATGTTCTAAATAACTCTTTTGTATTTAAAATTATAATTTGTTAATTCTTTTAACTACTCTATTTGAGTGAGAATCTATAATTTCTAAAAGATAAATACCCGATGAAAATTCACTCATATTTATATTTAATTGATAATCATCAATATTTCTTTCTATAATTACTTCACCCAAAATATTGTATAGTTTAATTGACTTGATTAAATTGTTATTTTTAATCTCTATGTTTATTTCATTATGCGTAGGGTTTGGATAAATAGTAACTAGATTATCTAGAGAATTATCGCTAATCGATAGTGCACTTGGTATTAGAGAGACAGAATCTATATGATAATAAGACCTATTAGGATAATCTCCCAAATGAGAATATAATGCTACTGTATTTTCATCAGAAATTTTTTCCAATAGTTAGATATTCTCCTCCTCCTTGTGCTATAAATGTACCTGTTATTTGTTCCCAACCTTCATATTCAATGATCGGAAATTCTGCTTTTACTTGAGGATTTGCTTCAATTAAAGCGTGGCCATCCCCATCCCCAACCACTTCATAATCTGTAAATAAGGCTCCAAAATTATTGATTCCCAATTCAAACCATTCTGCGTTTAAAATTTTACAGCTAGAAAATAACCCGAGGATGTGTTATAATATTTTTAATAAAGCACCTAATGGAGGAACTCTTATTAAATTTTTAGATGGAGTACCTAATGCAAATGTAAACATTACGCCACAAGATTCTTTACAAATTAATAATGCCAATTACATACAAAACTTAACTCCTGGTTTGTATAACATTCAAAAAACATATAATGATGGAACCAATGAAGAGATGATGATTTTAAAGGAAAATAATTAATATCTTTATAAGATGAAAAAATTAGTAGCAACATTTTTAATGTTATTTGTGAGTAGTCTCTACTCACAAATAACATTAATTCCAGACTCACAGTTTGAAGGATATTTAATAGCATTAGGTATTGACTCAGACGAAGAAGTAAATGGACAAATATTCACCAGCGATATTGAAGATATTATCTCATTTGCTTTCCTAGGTAATCCTTTGATAACAGATCTAACAGGTATTGAAGACTTTACAAGTCTTGAGAATCTTGAAATTTATTCTGTTAATATTACAGATATTGATCTCTCGAACAATCTCAATTTAAAGAGACTCGATATTGCAGATGTAAGTTTAATAAGTCTAGATCTAAGTAATAATACTTTACTTGAAGAATTTGACCTTTCATTAAACTTCAATGGAGGTTTTTTTACAAGCCCAATAACTTTTATAGACCTAAGTTCTAATACCTTATTAAGAAATACAAATATTTCTCAGACATTAATTACAGATATTGATTTTTCTCAAAATATGAATCTAGAGGTAATGGAATTAATTGATATGAATGAACTTATTAATGTAAATATAAATAATGATAATAATCAAAATTTTATTTGGGTACGTATATTAAGTAATGATAATTTATTATGTGTACAGGTAGATGATCCTGCTGCCGTAATTGCAGGTGTAGATCCTCCTTATGATAATTGGATTATTAATAATGATGACCCTATTATAACAGATGATTGCCAGTTAGGTGTTACAGATAATATTTTAGCAGATAATATATCTATTTATCCAAACCCAGCATCAAGTAGGTTAACAATAAATAGTACTTCTACATCTCAAATAAAATCTATCAATATTTATGATGTCTTAGGGAGGTTAGTGCTTCAAGAAAAAGAACAGTTTAAAAGTATTGATGTGCCTCATCTTAAAAGTGGATTACTATTTGTAACCATTGAGACAGCAGAAGGGACAGTAACTAAAAAGGTTGTTAAGGAGTAAAAGTTGATATTCAGTTAATAAATTTTACTTTGTCATCCTCGGCTCGATTCATAACCCTTTATGCAATAATGTTAGATTCCTAGTCAAGGTGAGAATAATAGTAAGAAATTAAGTAGAAGTCAAAAATTATTAAAAAAAAGCCCACTATAAATAGCAGGCTTTTTTTATTATATATTAATAATGTTATTTATTCGAAGCATATAAAGCAGATACTTCTTGCCAGTTTATTACATTAAAAAATGCATTAACGTAATCTGGTCTTCTGTTTTGGTAATTTAGATAGTAAGCATGTTCCCACACATCTAAAGCTAAAATTGGTGTAGCTCCACATCCAATTCCTGGCATCAATGGATTATCTTGATTTGCAGTAGCACAAACTTCAACTTTTCCTCCTTTATGTACACAAAGCCAAGCCCAACCAGAACCAAACTGAGTTTTAGCAGCTTTTGAAAAAGCATCTTTAAAAGCTTCAAAATTTCCAAAAGCATCATTAATTGCTTCAGCTAAACTCCCTGTTGGTTCACCTCCACCATCTGGAGACATTATATTCCAAAATAAATCGTGATTATAATACCCTCCACCATTATTTCTTACTGCTTTATTCGTTTTATCTAAATTTATAAGAATGTTTTCAATAGTTTTTCCTTCTAAATCTGTTCCTTCAATAGCAGCATTTAAATTATTTGTATATCCTTGATGGTGTTTTCCATGATGAATTTCCATTGTACGTGCATCAATATGAGGTTCTAAAGCATCATATGCATATTTTAATTGTGGTAATGTAAAAGCCATATCTAAAATTTTTAATGAATAATTATTTATACATCAAAAGTACGCAATTATCACCTTATTGCTAAGCAGTTTATCTTATAAGAATTTATTGTAGGATAAATTAAATTTATATGTGAGGATAAATCACTTATATAATTTCAATTAAGTACATTTATATCGTATTTAATTCTGAAAAATTTAAAATTTTTGAAACACAATGCACCTTTTAAAATATATGATGCCGCAGCAGGAAGTGGTAAAACTTTTACACTCGTAAAAGAGTACCTAAAACATATTCTTTCTTCAAAAAATGAAAGTTATTACAGGCATTTATTAGCAATTACTTTTACAAATAAAGCGGTTGCTGAAATGAAGCAACGTATTATTTCAAATTTGGTTTTTTTCTCTAAAGATGATTTTGTTGAAAACCCATCAGATATGGGAAAAAATATAGCTGAAGAATTAGATCTAACCTTAGCACAAATTAACAATCAATCTAGAAAAGTTGTAAAACATATATTACATCATTACAGTTATTTTAGCGTAGAAACGATTGATCATTTTAATCATCGAATTATTAGAACATTTGCTAGAGATCTTAAACTGTCAGGAAATTTTGATGTCGATCTAGATGTACAAAAACTTATTTCTGAAGCAGTTGATCAATTAATTAGTAAAGCGGGTGATGATCCAAAAATAACCAAAGTTTTATTAGATTTTGCAATTGATAAAACAAATGAAGATCGTTCTTGGGATATTTCAAAAGATATTACAAAAATTTCTCAATTACTTTATAAGGAAACAGAAGAACAATCTGTTTTAAAGCTAAAAAAGAAATCGATAGATGATTTTTTAGCATTGAATTCATTTTTAAAAAAAGAAAAGAATTCAATCACAAAAAACATAAAAGAACTAGCCAGCGAAACACTACAATTAATAGAGGAATCTGGTTTACAGTTTAATGACTTTACACGAAGTAGTCTGCCAAACTATTTTAAAAAACTACAAAATGAAGATTTTAAAATAGATTTTAAGGCAAAATGGCAAGCTACCTTAGGAGAACAAGCGTTATATCCTGGAAGAGTAGATGATGCAATCGCTTCAATTATTGATGAATTATCTCCTACTTTTATTTCAAATTTTAAAAAAACTAAGTCTCAAGTTCATCAATTGATGTTATATGCTTCAATGTTAAAAAACAGTATTCCTTTATCGGTTATAAATTTAGTGAGCAAGGAAATTGAAGTTATAAAAGAAGATAAAAACATTTTACCTATTTCTGAATTTAATAGTTTGATTTATCAGGAAATTAAAAATCAACCCGCTCCATTTATTTATGAACGATTAGGTGAACAATACCGCCATTTTTTTATTGATGAATTTCAAGATACTTCTTATTTACAATGGCAAAATCTTGTGCCATTAATTGACAATGCACTTTCTCAGGAATATGAAAATAATACGCAGGGAAGTCTATTATTAGTAGGAGATGCAAAACAATCTATTTATCGATGGAGAGGTGGTTTGCCTGAGCAATTTATAGATTTATGTGCAAATAATAATCCATTTTTAACTGAAAAAGTTGAGGTTGAAACACTCCCTAAAAATTATAGAAGTTGTAAAGAAATTATAGAATTCAACAATCAATTTTTTACGTTTATTTCAAGATTTTTAGGAGATCCAGTTTATAATGAATTATATAAAAACGGGAATAATCAAATTACTAATTCAAAAGAAGGTGGATATGTAAACATTGAATTTATTGATGCTGAAAATAAAGAAGAACGCCATCTAATTTATGCAGAGAAGGTACATCAAACAATTGATAAGCTTACTGAAATGGGATATTTATATGATGATATTTGCATTTTAACGCGTAAGAAAAGTGAAGGAATTGAATTAGGAACTTATTTACTTGAACATGAAATTCCAATTATTTCTAATGAAACCCTATTATTAAATCATTCAAGGGTCGTCAACTTTTTAATTAATGCCATTACCATAAGTTTAAACTTTAATCATGAAGAAGTTAAGATTCAATTTTTAGACTTTTTATACGATCATTTTTCAATTTCTGAAGAAAGACACACTTTTTTCGAAACCTTACTTACTACTTCTGAAATTGAGTTTTCTAATCAATTAGCTTCCTATGGAATAATTTTTAACCTAGAATCACTTCGGGCAGAATCATTGTATCAAAATTGTGAATATTGCATTCGTCAATTAAAATTAGAAGAAATTGCAGACGCTTATTTATTTGGATTTTTAGATTATGTATATGAATTTGAGCAAGGATATCAAGTAAATAAAAACACATTTATAGAAGAATGGAAGACTAAAAAAGAAAGTGAAGGAATTGCTTCAAACTCAACCAATGCTATAAAATTAATGACAATTCATAAGGCAAAAGGTCTAGAATTTCCAATTGTAATCTTTCCTTATGCAGATGTAGATTTATATTACGAAAAAGAAGCAAAGACTTGGTTTCCTTTAAATGAAGAAGAAATTGGATTTGAAGAAACCTTGATAAATTTTAATAAAGAAGTAGAAAATTTTGGTGAAACAGGAGCAGAAATTTATCGCAAAAGAAGAAACACACTCGAGCTAGATAATTTCAACTTATTATATGTTACTTTAACTAGAGCAGTAGATCAATTATATGTTTTTTCAGAAAAACCAAAACCAAGAAAAGAAGATGCTCCCACAAATTTCAATCAGTTATTTGTAGCTTATTTAGAACATGCAGGGTTATGGAGTGACAATCAAGTTAATTATGAACTTGGTAACACTAGAAATAAAATTCAGAAAGAAATAGAAGAAGAGTTTATTCAAAAACAAGCTAGTATTATTTCAACGTTACCTGAAACACATCAAATAAATATTGTGACAAAAGATGCATCACTTTGGGAATCAGATGCAGAAATAGCCATTAATATAGGTTCTTTATTGCATGATACGATGGAGCTAATACAATATGATCATGAAGTTGAATTTGCAATTGAAACAATACACAGAAAAAAAGCACTTACAAATTCAGAATTAAATTTGCTGAATGAAAATGTGGCGTCAATAATTAATCATCCAGAATTACAGCAATATTATAAAACAACAGATCGCATTGAAAACGAAAGAGATATTTTTTCAAATGGAGAAATAATTAGACCTGATCGATTAAACATACATTCAAATAATGAAGTAACAATTATAGACTATAAAACGGGTGCTGAAAATACCAAAAATGAAAAACAAATTAACCGCTATGCAAGTGCTTTAAATGAAATGGGATATAAGGTTTCAGAAAAAATTATAATCTATATTTCAAATCAAGAAATTTTAATAAATAAAGTATAAATTTGGTGACTCTAAATTGAATATTATGTACGGAAAAATAAAAGATCATCTTACAAAAGAAATACAAGAAATAAAGCATAATGGGTTATTTAAAAAAGAACGTATTATTACTTCGCCGCAGGATGCAGTTATAAAAATTAATACAGGAGAAGAAGTAATTAACTTCTGTGCGAATAATTATTTGGGACTTTCTTCAAACAAAGAAGTAATTCAAGCAGCAAAAGATGCAATGGATACTCATGGTTTTGGGATGTCTTCAGTTCGCTTTATTTGCGGCACACAAGATATTCATAAAGAATTAGAAGGAAAAATTGCAGATTTCTATCAAACAGAAGACACTATATTATATGCTGCAGCTTTTGATGCTAATGGAGGTGTTTTTGAGCCTTTATTAAATCATGAAGACGCAATAATTTCAGATTCATTAAATCATGCCTCTATAATTGATGGAGTTCGTTTATGTAAAGCTGCACGTTATCGCTATGTAAATAGCAATATGGAAGATCTTGAAAAACAACTAATCGCTGCAAATGAAAAAGGAGCACGTCATAAAATTATAGTAACAGATGGTGTGTTTTCTATGGATGGAGTTGTTGCACCTTTAGATGCTATTTGTGACTTAGCCGATACTTATGATGCAATGGTAATGATTGATGAATGTCACGCTACAGGTTTTATTGGTGAGACAGGAAGAGGAACTCTTGAGGAAAAAGGTGTGATGGGCAGAATTGACATCATTACAGGAACTCTAGGTAAAGCTTTAGGGGGTGCTATGGGAGGATATACAACTGGAAAGAAAGAAATTATTGAACTTTTACGTCAAAGATCAAGACCATATCTGTTTTCAAACTCTTTAGCTCCGGCAATTGTAGGTGCTTCAATTAAGGTATTTGATATGTTAGCTAACGATACTAGTTTACGAGATAAATTAGAAGCGAATACAAAATACTTTAAAAAAGGGATGATGGAAGCAGGTTTTGATATTGTAGAAGGTGATTCTGCAATAGTACCAGTGATGCTTTATGATGCTAAGCTTTCACAGACTATGGCAGATATGCTTTTAGAAGAAGGAATATATGTGATAGGGTTCTTTTATCCTGTGGTTCCTAAGGAAAAAGCAAGGATTAGAGTACAATTATCAGCTGCTCATGAAAGGGAACATTTAGACAAAGCTATTAATGCCTTTATTAAAATCGGAAAAAAATTAAATGTAATTAAGCCGTAACAAGCATTATTTAAGGAACAAAAGTTAAAATATTCTAAAAATTTTAATAGATTTGTTTTTGTTAATAAATATTTACAACTTACTTTTGCAGATAATAACACTTAAAAAATTTTAAAATTAAATAATTGAATATGAAACATCTTAACATTTTATTAGTTGCGGTACTTCTGTTAATTGGAACTGGCGTATCAAATGCTCAAGACAAAAACAATCCATGGGCGATTGAATTGGGAGTAAACGCTGTTGATACTTACCCAGTTGGAGTAAGTGATGACGGTAGATTACGTGAAGTAACGAAAGGGGATTTATTTCATGAATATTTTAATGTAAATGATCATTGGAATATGGTACCTTCTATTTCAAAAGTTTCTGTCGCTAGATATATGGGTGACGGATTTACTTTTGCAGCTACTGGAACAATTAATAATATTGAAAAAATTGGAGATACTTCAATTGATGATTGGTCTTATTATGCAGTAGATGGAGAAATTAAATATAGCTTTAGAGATTTACTAGGTGGTGGATGGTTTGATCCTTCTCTTGGTGTTGGTGGTGGATACACATGGGTTGAAGATATAGGATTCGGAACTGCAAATGGGTTAGTTGGTTTCCGTTTTTGGTTAACTGAAAGTCTTGCTTTCTCTGCACAATCTGCTTATAAGCATTCTTTTGAAGATGTTTATGGAATTTCACATTTCCAACATTCTGTAGGTGTTGCATTTAAATTTGGTGGAAAAGATACAGATGGTGATGGTATATACGATCACGAAGATGAGTGTCCTGAAACTCCAGGTTTACCTGAATACAATGGATGTCCTGATACTGATGGTGATGGAATCGAAGATAGAAATGATGCTTGTCCAGAAATTGCTGGTACTGCTGAATTTAACGGTTGTCCTGATACTGATGGTGATGGTATAGCTGATCCTCAAGATGCTTGTCCTACAGTACCTGGAATAGCTGCTCTTAATGGTTGTCCTGATGCTGATGGTGATGGTATCACTGATGCTGAAGATAACTGTCCTAATGAAGCAGGTCCTGCTGCAAACAACGGATGTCCTTGGGCAGATGCTGATGGTGACGGTGTATTAGACAAAGATGATGAATGTCCAAATGTAGCTGGTACTGTTGCTAACAACGGTTGTCCTGAAGTTACTATTGAGATCATTAAACAACTTAACGATTATTCAAAAACTATCTTATTTGATACTGGAAAATCTACAATTCGTCAAGAGTCGTATTCAGTACTTCAAAATATCGTGAACATCATGAAAGAATACCCAGCGGCTTCTTTCGTAATTGAAGGTCATACTGATAGTCAAGGTCGTGAAACTACAAACCAAAAACTTTCTGAAAGTAGAGCTAGTTCTGTAAAAGATTACCTTACTACAATTGGAATGAGTGGTTCTAGATTATCTTCTGTTGGATATGGTGAGTTAAGACCTATCTCTTCTAACAAAACTAGAAAAGGAAGACAAGAAAACAGACGTGTTGAAATTTCTTTAAAAAAATAAGAAAGACTAACACTTTAAATAAATAGTAAAAACGCCTCCTTTTAAGGGGGCGTTTTTTATTTTTATACGATGCTAACATTTTTAGAAGAAACAATAAATCATATTAGAGATAATCATAAAGATTTATCCTCAACCACTATTATTTTACCAAGTAAAAGAGCTGGTGGTTTCTTAAAAAATTATTTAAGGAAAAGTACGGCAACTACTCAATTTGCTCCAAAGATTATTAGCATTGAAGAATTTATTGAAGAACTTTCCGATCTTAAAATAATTGATCCTACAGAACTTTTATTCAAAAGTTATACGGCTTATCTTAATACGTCCACAATTGAGGATAAAGATTCATTCGATGTATATGTAACTTGGATTTCTACTCTGATAGGAGATTTTAATGAAATGGATCGATACCTAATTCCTCCAGCTAATTTTTTTAGTTATTTGAAAGGTATTCAAGACATAAATCATTGGTACGTTAAAGATGATAAAACAGAGTTAATTAAAAACTATTTAAAGTTTTGGGATAGTCTCCCTCAATTTTATGAACATTTAAAAAATTTATTACTTGAAGATAATATTGGCTATCAAGGATTAGTTTATCGTGAAGCTGCAGAATCTATAGAGCATTATATTTCTGTTAAAGGACAAAAGGAGCACATTTTCATTGGATTTAATGCTCTAAATAACGCTGAGCAAACAATTGTCCAAGAATTATTGGAAACAGGCCATACAAGTATCTATTGGGATGCTGATGCGCACTTTTATAATGATCATTCTCACAGTGCATCATATTTTATTAGAAAGTATACTAATGAATGGAAATACTATGAAAAAAAACAACTTAAAGAACTACCAACTAATTTTCAAAAGAAGAAAAATATACAATTTGTAGAAATACAGAAAAACATTGGGCAAGTAAAACATATAGGTGAGCTATTATCTAATCTTACAGATGATGAAATTAATAAGACAGCAATTGTTCTAGGAGATGAAAAATTAATACTTCCAATAATTCATTCTTTACCTTCAAATGTTTCGAATGTAAATTTAACAATGGGTGTTTCTTTAAAAACATTTCCTGTGGTTCGATTGTTTGAGTTACTTTTTACTTTACAAGAAAAATATTCAGACCAACTTTATTACAAACAAGTACTTGCAATTTTAAATCATCCAGTAGTTTCAAGAATACTTCCAAATTCAAAACAACTCAAACACTTAATCAGCAATCAAAATAGTAGTTATATTTCTTTTGAAGAAATACTAGAACTTGACCCTGAATCTAATTTGGAAGCTCTTAAATTATTGTTTGCTTCTTGGGATAATACTAGTGCTAATGCTATAAATTCTTGTTTTAAAATAATATCAATTTTAAAAAATGACCCAAATTTAAATCAAATAGAAAAGGTAGTACTGTTTGAGCTACATACTAATTTTAAGAAAATAAAAGCATTACTAAATTCTTATAATTATATACAAACGATCACCTCTATAATCAATCTTTATGCAGAATTAATTTCTAAAAGTACTATAGATTTTAAAGGAGATGCTTATAATGGATTGCAAATTATGGGTGTATTAGAAACCCGATTATTAGATTTTAAAACTTTGATAATTGTTTCTGTGAATGAAGGAATATTCCCTTCTGGGAAATCAAATAATTCATATATAACTTACGATCTTAAAAAACAATTTGGATTACCGTCTTTTGCTGAAAAAGATGCAATCTACACCTATCATTTTTATAGACTTTTACATCGATCTGAACGTATATTTTTATTGTATAATAATTTTTCAGAAGGATTAAATACAGGTGAAAAAAGTAGATTTATTTCTCAACTTGAAGTAGATCAATTAGCAAATCACACGATAGAAAAAGTATCTATAAATCCAAAAATTAATATTCAAAAACATACGCTTCAAAGTATTAATAAAACTGAAGCAGTTATAACTAGGTTAAAAGAAATTGCAGCAAAAGGGTTTTCACCTTCTGCATTAACTTCATATATAAGAAATCCATTAGATTTTTATTATCAAAAAATACTGCGAATAAGTGAGTTCAAAGAAGTAGAAGAAATAGTAGCGGCTAATACCTTAGGAACTATAGTTCATGATGCTTTAGAAATGCTTTACAAGCCTTTAGAAGGAAGCTTTTTAAATATAGACATCTTAACTAAGATGAAGAAAAAAGTCGATGAAGAAGTTACGAGTCAGTTTCAGAAAACATATAAAAAGGGATCGTTTAAAAGAGGTAAAAATTTAATCATATTTGAAGTAGCTAAAAGGTATATTTTAAATTTTATTGACTTTGAACTGAATGAACTAAAAAAAGGGAATCAGATAAAAATAGTAAAAATTGAAAGTAATTTATCAGCAGATATTGAAATACCATCTTTAAATTTTCCAGTAAAGATTGGAGGAAAAATCGACCGATTAGATGAATACAATGGGCAGTTACGTATTATCGATTATAAAACAGGTTTAGTGCAACAAGGTGAGTTAGAACTTGTGGATTGGTCAACAGTTACAAGCGATAAGAAGTACAGTAAAATTATTCAAGTATTGGCCTATGTTTTAATGATTAATCAAGAAAATAAAATTGAATCTGTAGAAGGTGGAATCATTTCATTTAAAAACTTGAAAAGTGGTTTTCTAAAATTTGCTACAAAGGAGTCTGCTAGAGCTAGAACAAAGGATTTTAGCATAACACAAGAAACCCTTTCATTATTCAACGAAGAGTTGAGTAAGCTTATTATTGAAATTTGTAATCCAGAAATTCCTTTTACAGAAAAAGAGTTATAATATATGAAAGTAGAAAAAAATTTAGTTCTAGAAAAGGAAGGTAAAAAACCGATACTCCTGGATGTTCATTATCAAAAAACAAATCACTTAAAACCTACCGTAATATTTTGTCATGGTTTTAAAGGATATAAAGATTGGGGAGCATGGCATTTGGTGGCTGAAGCTTTTTCAAAAGCAGGATTTTTCTTTGTAAAATTTAATTTTTCTCATAATGGTGGTACAAAGGAACAGCCTATAGATTTTCCAGATTTAGATGCGTTTTCAGAAAATAATTATACAAAAGAGTTAGATGATTTAGACCGAGTAATTGAATTTATTACAACATCAAATAGTTTTTCTGAAGAAATAAATAAAGAAGAAATTTCTCTTATCGGTCATAGTCGAGGAGGAGGAATTGTACTTATAAAATCTGAAGAAAATCCAATAATAAAAAATGTAATTACTTGGGCAGGAGTTTCAGATTATAAAGCTCGTTTTATGGAGCAATCAGAAACATTTAAAGAATGGAAAAAATCTGGAGTTACCTATATAGTTAACGGAAGAACAAACCAAAATATGCCTTTAGGCTTTCAATTCTATCAAGACTTCAAAGAGAATGAAAGTCGTTTAACCATACATAGAGCAGTGAAAGAATTACAAATTCCTTACCTTATTATTCATGGCGAAAATGATCTTACTGTAACGCTTAAAGAAGCTCAATTATTAAAGCAATGGTCTACAAAAAGTAGTTTCAAAGTAATTGAAAATGGAGATCATGTATTTGGTGCTATGCACCCTTGGCAACAAAAAGAATTGCCTAAAGATCTAGAAACTGCTACGAAGGATACTATTAAGTTTTTAAAAGAGTCCTACGATTGAGAACGACCTTTTAATCTAACTTCAATTTTACGTTTAATTACAGTTAAACGTTTCATAATATCCATAATTTCTGGATCTTTATTTTCCTTGTAGATATCATTTAAACTTAAAATTAACTCCTTTACTTGTCTAGAAGCTATAATACGATCACTAGTTGTTTGAAAAGAAAGTTTTCTTTGTTCAAATTCTAATGCTCTATTAATAAGATCTGTATCTTGTTTATTGTCTGTACTCATTTAATATATTGTATAAATAATCTTAGAAATATTTTTAATAATATTTCATTTGTTAATGCTGATACAATTACTATACCAGCCTGTTGTTTTGTGTTAATTTGAAATTTTCATGACAAAATAGCACTCTTAAAGTATAAATATAGCAATATTTAATTACCAACAAAGAAAATTATAAATAAGTATGAATGATATTCATTTTCAGATTGATAAAAATTAATTATCAATTAAAAATGTTTTGCGAATTTTTAGTCTTATTATAATTTATATTTTAGAGATAAATGAAGCAACTCTTGAGGTTAATTTTAGACCTAGTGTATTCTCAGAAAGCCCGAAAAATATACCAATAAGAAGCGCTAAGTTTTTATTTTCTTTATTTATTAATTCTTCTGTGCTAAAGACATCACCGACTTTAATATTTAAAAAATTTGTAATAAACATTAAATAAAAACAGAATGCGATTAGTAATAAAATGATTAAAAGAATTAATGGACTCTTTTTATTTTCACTTAAAGTTCTTAAATCTTCAAAAGAAATTTGTTTTTTTTGAATGGCAAATGTCAGCCAAGTTCCAATGGAAGCTCCAATAATAATAAACAAACCATTATTTAAATAAATTGGATCTATAACGGGATACTTTATCTCAAACAGAACAGGAATTAAAAAAATAATAAAACATATTACAATGGCTGAGAGGGCATAAATACCAAGTTCTTTTAAATAAGAGAATTTTATTGTAATACCTTTTCTTAAAATGATTTCATCTTTTAGTTGATTTAAATGCATATTCGCAAGTTCAATAAAAGTGGAAGTTCCTCCAACCCTTGCAATCCCAGATAATGACCTTAAAAAAGTTAGCCCTTCTTTGCCTTTATAGAGCTCGTTAATGGTGCTTTGAACTTTTTCTACATCTGTAATAAATTTAAAAATATCATTAGGAACAGGGTCTTTTGGCTTTTTCAAGTAGATTTTAATATCTCTTTTATCTTCAACATATTCAACATCAAAGTATTTAATGTTTTTTGAACTATCCGTAGATTCACTATTAGGAGGAGTAGGTTTTTTGGGAGGTTTAATGTCAATACTTTTTATTTTATTCAATGCTGTTTTCCAGTCATCTAATTGAATTTTTTTCGAATTTATTTTTTTTAAACCTAAGTCTGTATAATTTTCTTCTTTCTCTAAAAAACTTTGCAAAGGAGCAATGTCAATAGGTTCAGATTTTAAGTCATTTAGAAACTTATTTTGAAGAACACTTTTCTTTTTAAGATTAGAAATTTGTTCAATTAACGTTTTAATTTGATCAGATTTTTCCATAATAACTTAATTTAATCCTCCCAATCAGGTCCTAAATCAATACTTTCTTCAGCCTCACCCCAGTCTGGCCCTAAATCTATTGATTTTGGAGTATTATCATCATGAGAAGGTATGTCAATATCAATCTCAGGAATGATTAAATTCTCTATTTTTATATCTTTTGGGATCTCTATTAGCGAGTTAAGGTCTGTTTTCTTTATTAAACCCCAATCTTCAGGTTTTAAATCAATAGATAAAGTATCTACATCGTTACCAAGACCAACATATAATTGATCATTGTCTAATAAAGAATTAACTTCTTTTAAATCTCCATCATTAGAGATTTGTTCTAGAAGTTGTAATTGAAACTCATTTCTATTTTCTACTTCAATTTTTGAAATTTCTTGAATTAATTCTAACACTTTTTGAGCATGAATAGACATGATTGAAATATTTAAAAATCAGGACTTTAAAGTTAATACACAAATAGGTGAAAAACAACAGGGAATACCCTTTTTTGAAAAAGAAAAACCCCTAAATGTGAATACATTTAGGGGTTTTAAAATTATTTAAATATGCTAACTGAATTAATTCAGATCAATTATTTATCTTGAATTCCACTTAAAACTAAAAGTGGTTTACTTGTGTGAAAATCACGTTTTAGGATAAGGTTCTTTTCCCATAATTTTTTAAAGAATCCCCTTTTTCTTCTTACTACACATAACATATCTGGGTTATGAGATTGAAAATGCTCTAACACACCTTGAAAGGTAGTTGCATTTTTAGTCGTTGTTAAAGACGATTTTAAAGATGAAAGCTCAGCATCGATTATGTTACTTTCTTCAGTAGCTTCTGGTGTTATAACATGAAGTAAATTGATCTTAGAATCAAATGTTTTCTTCATGTATTTTAATGGCTCAAGTACATTTTCTTTCTTAAAATGACCATTTTTGAAAGCAAATAATATTGAATCAAACTTTCTAAATAGAAATCCGTTAGGAACTATTAATAAAGGAATTTCAGTCTGCTTAAGAATTTTTGCAGTTGTAGTTCCTAAATAAACTTTATCATCAATTTCAATACTTTGTGGAGAAAGAACTATTAAATCAATGTTTTCTTTTTTAGAGATTTTTTTAATTTCTTCAAAAGGATTACCCTTGATCGATTGTGTAAAAATTTCAACTCCTTCAGAGTTTACTCCGTTCATTACATCTTTTAATTGCTGACGTTTTTCATTAATCCAAAACTCATTAACATTAGCAATGTCTTTTATTTTAGATTCATCTTCATACACACTAATTAAAAAAACTTTACCTCCATTTAATGAAGCTAGATTTAAAGCGTATTTTAAATTATTAATTCCGCTTTCAGTCGTACCAACAGGGACAAGAATATTTTTCATTTTTTTTATTTTGAAAATTTCGGCAAAATTACGGTGAATAAATGGTTTGATAAGCAAAAAAAAGAAAATAATAAAATCTTCGGAAAGACTGTGTTTCAAGTAGTTAACGATGAATCATGTCTATAAGTGAATTTTTTAAAATGTTAAATCAGCCTCTAAAAAAGCTAATTTTGTTAGTTTTTGAAGTAATTTCTTAAAACTAAAGATCTTCATTAAACTCAAGTTTAGGTAAAAGTGAAATTTTGTCTTTCTGAATTTGTTGCATTTCACACAAAATTTTATCTAACATTTTTACCGCTTTTTCTATATAAGGACCTTTATTTAGCATGACACATTCTGCTCTTTGTGCCATCGCTGCATCCGTAATTTCAGCTCTCGTAGGAATCCCTTTTTTGGCTAAATTTTCTAATACTTGTGTTGCCCATATATCTGGTATTCTAGCCGCATCACAAATCCTTAATATTTCTTCCTGAATAATAGCAACATTTTTCCATCCTACTTCTATCGCCAAATCACCTCTTGCTATCATCACGCCAATTGGGTAATTTTCCATTGCTTTTAAAATTATACTTGGTAGATTTTTATAGGCTTCTACAGTTTCTATCTTTAGAACAATCCCAAGATTAGCCTCTAATTTTTTTAATTCATTTAGTAAATCTTCAACATCTTGTTTGTTATTTACAAATGAAAAATTAACCACGTCAGCATGCTGAGCTACAAATTTTAGATCATTAATGTCTTTTGAAGTTAATCCTCTAACTCCTAATTTACTATTGGGAAGATTAATCCCTTTATCAGCTTTTAACTTACCTCCATTTTTTTTAGTATTGGTAATTTCAACAAGAATATATTCTGAATGAATTTCTTTTATCGAACCTTCTATTTTTCCGTCATCAAAAAAGATTTGTTCACTAATTTCAACCGTTTTAAATATTTCAGGAAGTGTACAAGAAATATGAGCCATTTTTATAACATTATTCTGGTCATCTCTTACAGCTGGTTCACCCAAATGAGTTTCTTTATCCAATCGTAAAGTGTCTCCTTCAAATAAATAAATAACTTCCTCTAAAGGTAATAACTCATGTATGGTATGTATTTCAGCAGTTTTCTTTTTTTCTTTAAAGACATTGAGCAAAGTTCCTGTGGTAATGTATGAGGAATCAGTAGTAGAACCCCAACGACCTAATCCTTCTTTTTTGTCAATGTTAATTTTACATTTTTTTCCGCGGGAATCATTAAATATAAAATATGAACCTGGTTTTGTTTTTCGCAACCATTTTTTGTTAATCGGAATAATTACATCTGCTTCTTCTTGGTTTGGAGGAAGAATACCATAAGGTGCCATCCAAATTTTTGCCGGATTTACAACTTGCCCTAAGGTATTTCGTTTGGGTTTTATATGAATTACTTTATGACCAGGTTTCATTTTACCTGTTCTAATTTTAGGACCTCCAAGATCCATCATTATTTTACAGCTTTTACCGTGCTCTTGAATGTTATTAATAATTTTTTTCCAGACAGTTTCATCATCATGAGCACAGTTAATTCTGGCGCAATCCATCCCAAGTTTAAGCAGAGACTTAGCAAAAGTAGCATCTTCTGAAACTTCTGTAGGTTGAGTAATTAAAATGGCAGTTTTACGGTTGTTTTTTCTAGTACCTAAAAGTGCATTAGAGTTTTTTCTTAAAACTTCTTTCGCTTCTTTATTATTTAGATAATCATCTTTCAACTCTTCTGTTTCAACTTTTAATAAACTATTAATAAGAGTTTTAAAAGTTAGTAGATTATACAACACATTGTTTTCGGAACCAGGAGAGTTAGGAAGTCCTATTTCCCCTAATTTTTCTTGAAATAGATCTACATCGAATGAACGCAAAGCTAAATACTGAATCAAATTTTTTGCACTCCCTCTATAGTTAGGGTGAACATTTTTTATTTGTAATTTATACTTTGATTCTAATTCATGAATTTTTTCAATAACCGTATCAATTGAATTAGATATTTTCTGTAAATTATCTTTTGAGAACAACATAATAAAGTCTATTATACTACAAAGATACCACAGGATTTCTTAGGATAAGATGAAATTATATTTTCAAATAATTAACTTTGCTTAAAACAGAGATATAAATGATACGCTTAGCAAGGAAGGAAGATATACAAGATATTTTAAATGTAGCAAAAGCTTGTGCTGCTGATATGATTGCAAAAAATATTTTTCAATGGAATGAAGAATATCCTTCCAAAGAAGCATTTGAAACTGATATTTCAAGAAACGAACTTTATGTATTAATTTCTAATGAAAAAATTATTGGAACGCTCGTCTTAACTCCTAAGATTGATGAAGAATATATTCCAATAAAATGGTTAACTCCCTCAAAAAATAATTTGTATGTACATCGTCTATCTATTCATCCAAACCATCAAGGGAAAGGATATGCACGGCAGTTAATGGATTATGCTGAAAACTTTGCAATAGAAAATCATTATAGTTCTATCAGATTAGACACCTTTAGTGAGAACCATAGAAATCAAAAGTTTTACGAACTTCGCGGATATAAAAAATTAGGAAACATATATTTTCCTAAACAAAGCGAAGACCCTTTTTATTGCTATGAAAAGGTTCTTAAATAAGAGCTTAAGATTTTATGCAGACCATAGATATTTCATTTAAACGAATTCAACAATTAGCCTTGCCTGCAATCATCGCGGGTATTGCAGAACCTGTATTGTCTTCAACAGATGCTGCTGTCGTTGGTAATATTCAAGGTTTTGGAACTGAATCTTTAGCTGCTGTCGGAATTGTAGGTTCTTTTTTATCAACCTTAATTTGGGTGTTAGCGCAAACTCGAAGTGCAATTTCAGCAATTATTTCACAAAATTTAGGTGCAGGTAATGTTTCAACCTTGCAAAATTTTCCAGCACAAGCTATTTATTTTAATGTTCTGTTAAGTATAGTCGTCTTGTTTTCAACCTATTTCTTTATTGAAGAAATTTTTGTTTTTCTGAATGCATCAGATTTAATCTTAGCTTATAGTATCGATTACTATAACATACGTGTATGGGGATTTCCTTTAACGCTTTTTACCTTTGCAGTCTTCGGAATATTTAGAGGGTTTCAGAATACATTTTGGCCCATGATTGTTGCAACGACTGGAGCGTTGACGAATATTGGTTTAGATTTCGCTTTGGTATATGGAATTGAAGGTTTTATTGAGCCAATGCATGTAAAAGGAGCCGCTTGGGCAAGTTTAATTTCACAAGGAATTATGGCAATTATGGCGCTTATTTTTCTTCTGAAAAAAACAGAAGTGTCAATACGTTTGAAACGAAAAATTCATCCAGAAATAAAACGTTTGGCAATTATGAGTTTCAATTTGTTTATTCGTTCAGTAGCATTAAATGTTGCTTTATTGATTGCAGTTAGAGAAGCTACTTCCTTAGGAAAAGAGTTTATTGCAGCGCATACTATTGCTATTAATTTATGGTTGTTTTCAGCCTTTTTCTTAGATGGTTATGGAGCTGCCGGAAATATTTTAGGAGGTCGACTTTTGGGTGCTAAAAAGTATAAAAAACTATGGCAACTCACTAAAAAAGTGAATGGTTATAATTTAATTGTAAGCTTATTATTAATTGGAGGAGGTCTCTTATTCTACAAACAATTAGGATTGCTATTTAATAAGGATACGCTAGTATTATCAACCTTTTATGGCGTTTTTATGTTGGTATTATTATCACAACCATTTAGTTCATTAGCGTTTACTTTTGATGCTATTTTTAAAGGTTTGGGCGAAATGAAATTTTTGCGAAATATATTATTAGCATCTACATTTTTAGGTTTTATACCTACACTTCTTATTTGTAATTATTTCGATTTAAAACTATCAGGAATATGGATTGCTTTAGTGGTTTGGGTTGCTTTTAGAGCAGTGGCATTGATTATAAAATTCAGAAATAAATATTATAGATTGGCTAAACAATAAAAAAACCGTTTCAAATTAAATTGAAACGGCTTCACACAGGGTTATTATTTATTCTTATAAAATAACCCATCCTTTAATAGGATCGAATAAACGTTTTTTAGTTCCGTTTTCATCTGTTGTATATTCTAATTGAATAGTACCTGTTGCAACTGGATCTATGTTAGCTATATCATTATAATATCTTCAAAGCAAACAAACTTAATTCCGTCACTTACAGGGAGACCAATTTTATTGAAGTTAGAAGAATTTAAACTGTTTTTTAATTCTTCTAAACGTGTATAGATTTGTGATTTACCAATAAGTTGAATGGCTTTATCTACGGCTTCTTTTATTTGACTTGGGTGAACGGGTTTTAATAGATAATCAATTGCAGAAAGTTGAAATACGATATTGGCAGTTTTCTTCTATTAAAATTCGCAATAAATTTCTTGCTTTCGATTCGTCGTCAATGATAATCGCTTTCATAGTTTAGTGTTTTAAATGGAGATACTTACAATTACTTTGGTGCCAATACCGATTTGATTTTCAGAATATATAGCGAAAGACCATTCGAAAGGATTTACTTCATTTTGCTCATCTGTTGTAGTACTTTCAGGTGTACATGAAGTAAAATTTTGCAACAATAAAAACTACTAAAAAGATAATTTCATAGAAAATGGTATTAAAATCAATGTTTGTTATCTAATATATAAAATAAATAGGTGAATTTTTGTTTCATATTTTTTAAGATTTTAATTAATAGTATTTTTGTCATTCATTATAATTTGAGTGATGGAAATATTAGATTTTTTAGGAGGACAAGGTATGTTCATGCTACTAGCATTATTTGTGGTTATTATTGTACTTTACAATAAGTTAAAAACACGCAGATATCACAATTCAAAAAAGAAACATAGATAAAATAGCATGAGCACAATTAGAATTACAAAACAGTTTTCTTTTGAGACAGGACACGCATTGTATGGCTATGACGGAAAATGTAGAAATGTCCACGGACATAGTTATAAGCTACATGTTACGGTTATTGGAACTCCAATTTCAGACAAGAATAATGTAAAATATGGAATGGTAATCGATTTTACCGACCTTAAAAAAATTGTAAAAGATGAAATTGTAGATGTCTTTGATCATGCAACTGTTTTTAATAAAAATACGCCTCATATTGAGTTAGCAAAAGAACTTCAGGATAGAGGACACAGTGTATTATTGGTAGACTATCAGCCGACTAGTGAGATGATGATTATCGATTTTGCAGCTAAAATTAAAAATCAGTTGCCATCTCATATTCAATTGCACTCTTTAAAATTACAGGAGACCGATAGTAGTTATGCACAATGGTTTGCGAGTGATAATAGTTAATTTCTGTGAAAACAGGAATCTCAAGATTCACATTAATCCATTATTCGTTTAAATTAAAAAGATTCCTGCCTCCGCAGGAAATTGTTATCTTTACCAAATGCAAATTCCCGAAGGAAAAAAAGTATACTTTTCAAGCGATAATCACTTAGGAGCTCCAACTCCAGAAGAGAGTTTACCTCGTGAAAAAAAGTTTGTAAAATGGTTAGATGAAGTAAAGGAAGATGCTGCTGCTATATTCTTATTAGGCGACTTGTTCGATTTCTGGTTTGAGTATAATACAGTAGTCCCAAAAGGATTTGTACGTGTACTTGGAAAATTAGCCGAAATTAGTGATAGTGGAATTCCAATTTACTTTTTTGTAGGGAACCACGATTTATGGATGCGAGACTATTTCGAGAAAGAATTAAATATCACTACCTATCGAGACGTAAAAGAATTCACTTTTAATGATAAAGTATTTTTAATAGGTCATGGCGATGGAAAAGGCCCTGGAGATAAGGGCTATAAGCGCATGAAAAAAGTGTTTACGAATCCTGTGTTTAATTGGTTGTTTCGTTGGTTTCATCCAGAGTTAGGAATGCGATTTGCACAATATCTTTCAGTAAAAAATAAATTGATTTCAGGTGAAGAGGACAAAACTTTTCTTGGTGCCGAAAACGAATGGTTGGCACAATATGCCAGACGTAAACTAGAAACGAAGCATTACGACTTTTTTGTGTTTGGACATAGACACCTGTCTATGGAAATTCAAGTAGCTGAAAACTCCATGTATTATAACCTCGGCGATTGGATATCTCATTATACCTACGGAGTTTTTGATGGGAAAGACTTCGAAATAAAAGGTTATTAGATTTTTATTGTCTAACTAACTAATAAATTTCTTTTTATGAGTGAATATACCACACAGTATTCTCAATTTCGAGATTTACAAAAATCATTTACTTCTAAAGATGGACAATAAAAATATACTGATCAGGGTGAAGGAGAAGTAATTCTACTTTTACATGGCATCCCAACATCTGGATGATTGTATCGAAAAATGATTCAAATTATTTCTAAAAAAGGATATCGTGTGATTGCATTAGGTATGTTAGGGTTTGGGAATAGTGACTCTCCAGATGGATATGAAATTTATTCTGAAGAAAACATGCACAAAAAGTTTTAGAATTAATGGATGCTTTGCAAATTAGCAATTGGATGCATGTTATGCATGACGCTGGAGGTTTGTGAATTTGGGAATTATTTAAAAACAACCCCATCGTATTTCTAAGTTAATAATATTAAATACAATTATTTACAAACAAGGTTTTGTTCCTCCCATGCGTTTTAAGAAGGGAATCATTGTAAAAACAGCAATGTGGGCGTATCGTAATGGAGTAACTACAAATCTTATGCTTTCGGAGCTTTTTAAATCTGGGTTGACAAAAAATAATTTATCAAAAGCTACTTTAGAAGGATATAAAACACCCTTTTTAGAAGGCAAAACAAAAGCTATGTATTATTTTTACACAGACATGTAAAAACCTTCCTGATTACACAAACGTTTTAAAAAACTTGAAGATTCCTGTTGCTGTTGTTTGCGGTAAAAATAATTCATTTTTAAAATGGGAACCTCAGAAAGAACAAATTATAAATGATGCTTCTATATTGAAAGAAAACATCCATATATTAGAAGCGAAGCATTTTATTCAAGAAGAAAACCCAAAAGAAATTTCTAAAATTGCACTAAATTTTATGATTTAATATTTTTTTTAAAATTAAACTACCTTAATAGATACTCTAATGTAATTGCATCGATATTTCCATCGGAGAAAAGCCCATTTTTCTCTTCAAAAGTTTTAATAGCATTATATGTTTCTGTGTTATAAAAACCATCAATTTTTATAGAGTCTCCAGACTTATTTAATAATTTTTGAATTTCATACACTAAAGCATTTTTATCACCTATTTTTATTGAATTAGATTCACTAAAAAACATTTTTTTAATAAGGTGTTTTTTCTTTTCTTCAGAAGAAAGCTCCTCTTTTAATTTAATTGGTTTAGGAGGATTTAATAGTTGAGATTCATAAAACTTTACATTCGCCATTTTTTTGCGATAAACTGAAACAGAAGCTAAAACTTCTTCACTTTCATCTTCAGGGTTTCTTACATCAATATTTTCTAAAGACCATTGACTAATTA
>Ga0209345_10000661_pt1 | contig 44337 bp, 39 predicted proteins | sample Cruoilmetagenom7_FD_187294 | JGI IMG/M metagenome (GOLD analysis project Ga0209345, IMG submission 187294) | Oil polluted marine microbial communities from Coal Oil Point, Santa Barbara, California, USA - Sample 7 (SPAdes) (version 2) | ecosystem: Environmental > Aquatic > Marine > Oil seeps ...
TCCGATCTCATTGGACCGGGAAAACTTCAGCCCTACGTACGCTATATGGAAAACCAACCCAGTGATGCCAGTCAGAGTGATTCTACCGAGTGGGGGCTCAACTACATAGTACTGGGCAATAAAATGAGTGTGAATCTAAACTTTGTTACTGGAGATGCCAATGCCGGTGGTTATGCCGGCAAAGATACCGACACTTTAACACTGGGACTTATGCTGCAGTTTTATTAATTCTCTAAGTTATCAACGATCGATTAAAACATAGAGGCGATAACTCTCACTAAGGATTTATTGGTTGACCACTAGAAAGCTCATCTGGAGTCGCGTCTCTCACATCAACAATCTCAACATCAAACTTTAATGTCTTCCCGGCTAGTGGATGGTTATAATCAATATCCACATTAAACTTACCCACTTTCACCACAGTAACAGGGCGAGGACCTTCTTTGGTCTTTAGTGGAACCATCATACCCGGTTCTAATTTTCCTTCATGTTGCAAGTTCTTTTTCGAGACTCTTAACTCGCTACTTGATCGAACACGACCGTAAGCTAAGTCTGGAGGCAGCGTCACACTATAGGCTTGACCAGGTTCTTTACCCAGCATCGAGTGCTCCAGAGATTCGATCATATTTTTATGGCCATACACGAAAGCGGACGGCTCCTTTCCGGTGGAATTTTCAATGATTTCGCCGTCCTGCTCATCTGTCATTCTATAGTGAAAAGTAACCACGGTATTTTTATCAACTTTCATAACTGCCTATATCCTAACTATTTATACTTTGACGATTAAGTTCTATTCTCTTGCTCAATTTTAGCAAGGTGCGAATTATGGTGTTCTACTCTTACGCAGGCAAGACCTGGTAAAAACCATTTGAAATACTGACTGTAAGCGGTATTCTAAATAGTTTAGTCATCCATTCATCTGTCAGCATGTCTTGTTTATCTCCATCAGCAAGCACTTTGCCATCCTCAATAAACACTACCCTCCCAATTTCTGGTGGAATTTCATGAATATGATGGGTTGCCAGCAAGATCGTTTTACCCTGCTGCAACAACTGCCGAATGGTATTCAGATAATGATACGTGGCATTTAAATCTAGACCGCTTGTAGGCTCATCAAGAATCAGGTGATCTGGATTATGAATCAATGCTCGCCCGAGCAAACAACGACGCTGCTGACCTGTGGACATCTGTTTATAAGGGCGATTCTCCAAATCTTCTATGCCCAGCTCTTCTAACACCTGTCTACCACGATCTAATTGTGCATCTGTTATCTCCTGGTAGTGAAACAGCCCAATGGAGTTATGTAACCCTGAGACAACCACACCCAGCCCACTAACATCAGGCACAAAACCCTGTTGTAAATCTGCCGACACTAGGCCAATTTTTTCTCTTAGCTCCCAAAGAATGGGGCGCTCCTGGCCCAGAATTTTGACATGCGAATTATCGTTAACTACTGGATAAAGTTCCCGAGACAGCAATTTAAGCAAGGTGCTTTTACCCGCGCCATTGGGACCAATAATGGCTGTACTTTGCCCAGGCTCCACGGTGAGAGAAAAGCCATCAAAGATTTTTTTATTATCACGAAAGACCGTGGCATTCTGAATATCTAAGAGCATTGAATAAGATGTCATTATTTTACTTCCTCTCCCATGGCCTGCTTGTCCGCATGGTAAGAAGAACGAACCAACGGACCAGAAGCCACCTGGGTAAAACCAATACTGTGGCCATACTCAGCGTATTCGTCAAATTCATCCGGATGTACAAAACGATCTACAGGTAAATGATTTTTTGATGGCTGCAAATATTGCCCCACGGTAATCATATCCGTATCATGCTCACGAAGATCATCCAAAGTACGAAGTAATTCATTTTTTGACTCGCCTAGCCCAACCATTAATCCCGACTTGGTCGGCACTGTTGGATTCAGATGCTTATATTGCTGTAACAGCTTAAGTGACCACTTATAATTAGCACCAGGGCGTGCTTCACGATATAGGCGCGGAATAGTTTCCATATTGTGGTTGAACACATCTGGCGGTGTTTCTGTAAGAATCTCCAATGCAGATTCCATACGACCCCGAAAATCCGGCACCAACACTTCCACCTGTAAATCGGGGCTTAATAGCTTGGCTTCTCGGATACAGTCGGCAAAATGCTGTGCACCACCATCACGTAAATCATCACGATCCACTGACGTAATCACTACATAGCGAAGCTGCATTTCGTGAATAGCCTGAGCCAAACTTGCCGGCTCATTGGCATCTAAAGGATTGGGTTTGCCGTGGCCAACATCACAAAAGGGGCAGCGGCGGGTACAAATCTCACCCATAATCATAAAGGTGGCCGTACCATGACTAAAACATTCACTAAGGTTTGGGCAAGCCGCCTCTTCACACACTGTTGATAATTTATTTTTGCGCAAAATATCCTTAATTTCCTGCACCTTAGGTGATGAAGAAATACGGATTCGCATCCACTCTGGCTTACGCTGCACGTCCTCTGTAGGAATCACCTTCACTGGGATACGTTCTACTTTGTCGGCACTGCGTAATTTCTCACCCTGCTTAAGACGGCGAGTCCGCGCGGGTGGGGCTAGTTCAGAAGGTGAGACTAGTTTAGACGATGGGGATAGGTCAGAATCTGTCATATACGATTACAATTGTGAGCTTCTATAAGTGATAAAGACTAACTGACAACAGGTCCCGTTAGCTTGATAAAAGCCCAGGCAAGTTATCCTCAATACGGTGACTATTATACCCCAGCTTGGTAGTCAGGATCTTCGCCAAATATTCTGCAACTTCCACAAGTGTTACAGGGCTATCCAAGAGGTCATTCATCTGTGTCATCTCAACACCCAGGCCACAGGGATTAATCCGCTGCCAGGGAGACATATCCATATCCACATTAAAATTAAGACCGTGGTAACTGCAGCCACGCCGGACTCTCAACCCAAGCGAACCAATTTTGGCGCCTTGCGGCTCTCCTCTTCCACTCTTTACCTTTTTTTTGACATAAACCCCTGGCGCATCGGACCTTGGAGTCGCATCGATATCCCAGTGGGCCAAAGTTTCTACAAGTGAGCACTCAATCAGGTCCACTAAATCACGTACACCCATGCCAATTCGTTTTAGATCAATTAGCAGATAACCGGTAATTTGACCTGGGCCATGATAGGTGACATGGCCACCACGGTCACTCTGAACAACGGGAATTTCACCGGGGGTAAGAATATATTCATCCTTGCCCGCCTGCCCCTGAGTAAATACCGGGATGTGCTCCAGCAACCAGATTTCATCGGGTGTATTTTTATCTCGATCTGCGGTGAATGTTTTCATCGCCTCAAAAGTATCGAGATACGAGCGGCAGCCCAAGTAGCGAACGATCAATGGAAGATTCGGAACTGACCCCATATCAGAACCACACTTCTAAAGGACAATTTTTACCAGTGGGCTCACTTTTAAATCGGCAAAAATTGCCTGTAATTGTGGCTCACCGGTAGCTGTAATAGTGGCAGTTATGGCCTGAAAGTTTCTGTTGCGGCTGTCCCTTATGGTAATTCGAGTTTGATCAAACCCTTCGGTATGAATTTCCATCACTTCCAATACCAATGTATGTAATTCAGCACCCGCTTTGCCAACTACCTTAATGGGGTAGTCACAGGGAAATTCAATTTTGGGTGCTTCCATATCAGCCATTAGCTAAACACGCCTTTTAAAAACAGCGAGATAAAATCCCACAGACGAGAAAACAAACCAGACTCTTCAATGGCGTGATCTGCCACCAAGGGAAGATCCAATATTTGTTCACCCTCGTAACTCACTGACAGCCTGCCCAATTCCTGCTTATCCAACAACGGTGCTTGAATAACATCATCCACCAGTATTTTTGCATCCAAGTCATCTTTGGCGCCGCGAGGAATCGTCACATACACGTCGTCAGAGACGATCAAATTGACACTATCATCCACGCCATACCAAACCCGTGTATTTTCCTGAATCACATCACCAGCAGAATAGACTTTGCCAGTCTCGTAATAGCGAAAACCATAGGCTAATAATTTTTGTGATTCCCGAGCACGAGCGTCTTCACTCTTGGTGCCCATCACCACAGAAACTAGTCGCATCCCCTTCCGTACAGCAGAAGCTACCAGACAAAAACCGGCCTCCTCAGTATGACCAGTTTTTAAACCATCCACTGAGCTGTCTCGCCATAGCAAGCGATTGCGATTGGGCTGGTTAATACTGTTGTATTCAAAATATTTTTCAGCATAGATTCCGTAGTGTTTGGGGTAATCCTGAATTAAGGCACGGGCTAATAGAGACAAATCGCGCGCAGTAGTGAGATGCCCCTCAGCAGGCCAACCCGTGGCATTGTGATAAGTGGTGTTGCTCATACCCAATAATGCTGCCTGTTGGTTCATTACATCAGCAAAGGCACCTTCAGCACCGGCGAGATATTCGGCCAAAGCCACCGAAGCATCGTTACCCGACTGGACAATCACACCACGGAGCAAATCAATAAGGGGGACGGATGTCCCCTCACGTACAAACATTTTTGAACCGCCCATCTTCCAAGCTGCCACACTAATGGGCACCTGATCCTGCTCGCTCACCTTGCCATTTTGCAACTCGCTGGCAACAATATAGCTGGTCATCATTTTGGTTAGACTGGCGGGGGGCAACTGCTCATCGGAGTTGTGTTCTACCAGAACTTTACCCGTATTGGCATCCAACAGTATCCAGGCACTGGCTGCCAGCTGAGGCGGTGCAGGAATCAATACCTTAGATTGAGCAGAAGTGGCTATAGCCACCAGCATTAATAGCATCCAGGCAGAAAAAGTTTTTCTTAGCATAATGAACCGTTCTTACAGTAAATAAAGAATCAATGAATTAAGAATATCAGAGGAATTCTAGCATGCCACTTATGCACCTTACTCCCTCTTCCTTTCCCTTTTTAAAGAAAGTTACTCATAGACCACAAAGGAGCTTAGATTCTCTGCCTGTCTGAGTAAGTTTCGAAGATCAAGTAACTTGAGATTATTTTTAACCGGCCCTATTAAGACCTTAAACAACTTATGGGGTTGCTCTTGGTGGCGTACTACAACTGGATATGACGACAAACTCTGTACTCGGCTAGACAAATTAGCTGCTGCTACTTCTGAGATGAAAGCACCAACCTGCAGGTAAGTATTGCTAGAACGCTGTGCGGGGACTGAAGAGTTAACTTGGGTTTTACTTGTGGCCACAACAGTATTTTGATCCAAAGTGCGGGGCTGCTCTACAGTATTTTGTTCTACCCTATTGAGTTCTGAAGAGTTGGTCCCTGAAGTATTGTGTTCTACAGGGTTTCGCTGCACCGATTGTTTCTGAAAACTACTTTTGCCCTGATAGGTATGAGGATCAATGGCCACCACTTCAACATTCGCCACCCCCTTGGCCGAGTAACCCAGTTTTTTTGCTGCGGCATAAGACAAGTCTATGATCCGGCCACCGTGAAACGGCCCCCTATCATTAACACGCACAATCACCGTACGGCCATTATCAAGGTTGGTAACTTTCACATAACTTGGAATAGATAAAGATTTGTGAGCTGCCGTCATTGCATACATATCATAGGTTTCACCATTAGAGGTTTTTTGCCCATGAAATTTATTACCGTACCAAGAAGCAACACCACGCTCTCGATAATCCTTATTTGAAGAAAGTACCTGATAGGTTTTCCCGAACACGGTATAGGGGCTTTTGTTGCCCGCTTTACGAATAAGTTCTACTTTAGGTACAGCATCCGGAAGGTTGCTGACATCTACATCACGCGGGGGAGGGCCATCGCCGTAGCCATAACTGCCACCCTTACTTCCGCCACTACTACCACCACACGCCTGAAGCAAGATAGCGATAAACAATAGAAGGACATAGGAAATATGGTACTTATAAGAAGTGCAGTTTTTATTCAGCTGCCTCACCTGCACGCTCCAGAATTTTCTGGCTTAAGTTATGTACTGCCATGGCATAGAGTCTGCTGTGGTTGTACCGAGTAATCACATAGAAGTTGTTTAGCCCCAACCAAAACTCAGCACCCCGGCTACCCTCAAGGCGAACGGGTATAGCTTTCAATTCACCAGGTAGCGGCTCTGTTGAGGTGAAGCCCATGACAGACAATTCATCAATGGTCTTTTCCAATTTAAGCTTGTTCAGCACACTATCATCGTAATCTGAAGTAACACGTGCCCGTGAAATCACTTGAGCATCCAATTCCCAACCATGGCGTGCAAAGTAATTGGCTACACTGCCGATAGCATCGGTTGTGTTATTCCAAATATCAGCAAAGCCATCGTGATCAAAATCCACGGCAAAACTACGATAGCTACTGGGAATAAATTGCCCATAGCCCATAGCTCCAGCGTAGGAACCTTTAAGGCTCAACGGCGCCTGTTTTTGTTCGCGGGATAACAACAGGAAATGTTCCAGTTGTTTGGTAAAAAATGCACTACGTTTTGGGTAATCAAAGGATAAGGTTGCCAAAGCATCAATAACCCGGTAGTTGCCTTTAATGCGACCATAAAAGGTTTCAACACCAATAATAGCGACAATTACTTCCGGCGCCACATTGTATTCTTGAGAAGCCCGCTTGAGAGTTTCTCGGTTTTCAAGCCAGAACTGTACGCCCTGATCAATACGTTTTTCCTGATTAAAGATCTTACGGTAATCTTTCCAAGGCTTAACCTTCTCGGCAGGACGACTAATGGCATCAATAATAGATTGCTGCTTTGTTGCAGCCTTAAGCAGGGATTCTACTTCAGCACGGTCAAAGCCATGCCCTGAAACCATACGATCGGCAAATACTTTGGCATCTGGGTGCATTAAATAATCTGCCGAACCAGAGAGTGGAAGTAATAATACAGAAAGGACCAAAACTGCTGATACTATAAAACGTAAATTCATTAAATCTTTAGTCATTAGGGTGCCATTCATCAAAGTACTATTCATCGCCCATATATTCCAGAAACTGAAAACCATAATTTGTTTGACCTAACCCGAGCGTTTTCTCTCCGTACTAACGGACATCAGCATACCAAATCCCAACATCAGGGTCACAATAGAAGTACCGCCATAGCTCATAAAAGGAAGAGGCACCCCAACAACTGGCAAGATACCAGACACCATCCCCATATTCACAAAGATATAGACAAAGAAAGTTAGCGTAAGGCTCCCCGCCAGTAAACACCCAAACATACTCTGTGCTCTAAAACTGATCATCACACAACGTAGGATAATCAGCAGGAACAAACTCATAAGTAAGAATACGCCGATAAGCCCAAACTCTTCCGCCAATACAGCAATAATGAAATCTGTATGACTTTCAGGAAGGAAATCAAGTTGCGACTGAGTTCCCTGCATCCACCCCTTACCATGAATACCACCAGAACCAATGGCAATAGTGGACTGAATAATATTCCAGCCCGCACCTAGTTTATCTGCCTCTGGATCAAACATGGTGAGAATTCGCTGTTGCTGGTAATCACGCAACCCATAAAACCACATCAGAGGAAGCACAACTATCGCTGCCAAAAGAGCAAAACCCAGATAGCGCTTTGGCAAGCCCGCCAGAAAAAGTACAAAAAAACCTGCTACCCCAATCAAAATAGCTGTACCCAAATCAGGCTGAAATGCGACCAACAATGGTGGGATAGCAATAAAAATTAATGAGAGAAATACATGCTTGAAGCTTGGCGGCAATGTCCGTCGTGCCAAATAACTGGCCAACATCAGTGGCACCGCTATCTTAAGAATTTCAGATGGCTGAAAACGGAAACCACCCAGTTCCAACCAACGTTGTGCGCCCTTTGCACCAATACCAAAAAGCAACACACCGACCAACAAAGCAACACCACCCACATAGGGAATAACTGCCCAGCGCTCTAAAAACCGAGGGGGGATCTGAGCAGTAATTAGCATTACCAACAGCCCCACACCGTAATAAGACAACTGACGATTTACATAATGGGAACTTTGACCACTGGCACTATAAAGAACAAATAGCCCAGTTCCGGCCAGAATCATTAGCAACAGTAGCAATGGCAAATCCATATGAATTTTGTGCCACTGGCTGGGAGTACCATAAATAGCCGAGCTGCCTGAATCCATCTGCCGAACAAAATCACCCTGACGCATTAGTCCACTCCCACGCCAACATTTTTCTTGGCCCCTACCCCAAGCACAGCTTCGTCCTTACCTTCACCTAAGGCCTCCGGATAATAATCCATATAGGCATCAATGATTATTCGTGCCACAGGTGCTGCGGCTGAACTACCATGCTCCCCATTTTCCACAATAACGGCAACGGCAATCTTTGGATCTTCTACTGGAGCAAAAGCAATAAACAGCGCGTGATCTCGGTTACGTTTTGCAACCAATTCAGCATCATATTCTTCATCCTGTTTAATGCCGACAACCTGCGCCGTCCCTGTTTTTCCCGCAATATGATAATTGAGATCTTTATTGATTTTCTTTGCTGTACCTCGAATATTGTGCACTACAGCTTGCATAGACTCATGGACAAAATCCCAATTGCTATCTGATGCTTGAATCACTTTCGTGGGCGGCAATACGGCATGCTGCTTACGGACTAACTGTGGCATTCGCACCTCACCACGACTGGCCATTCTGGCTGTGGCCACAGCCAGTTGCATGGGAGTGGTTAGAGAAAACCCCTGACCAATGCTGGTATTAACGGTATCACCAGGATACCAAGCTAACCCTCTGGCACCCTTTTTCCATGCACGAGAAGGCATAATACCGGCACGCTCTACTGGCATATCCAAACCCGTTTTTTTACCTAAGCCAAAACGTGAACCATATTCGGATAGAGTATCAATGGTCATTTTCACACCGACATCATAAAAGAAGGTATCACAGGACTGAACAATAGCATCGAACAAAGAAATTTTGCTGCCATGTCCACCCTTCTTCCAATCCCTGAATTTTCTCTCTTCGTTTTTTAGCTGGTAAAAACCAGGATCATAAATATGATAACTTTTACTGATAACTCCACTTTCCAGAGCAGCTAAGCCATAAAAGGGTTTTACTGTTGAACCTGGTGGATATTGCCCTTGTAACACACGATCAAATAAGGGGCGATCTAGTGAGTTAATCAGCTCATCGTAATGTTCAAAACTAATACCAGTAACAAACTCATTGGCATCAAAAGTGGGCGCACTAACCATAGCCAGCACACCACCAGTGTCAATTTCTATAGCGACCACAGCACCACGCTCACCTTCTAGTGTTTCATAGGCTAAATGCTGAAGGCGACTATCCAAATAAAGATGAAGGTCGTCACCCTCTACCGGATCTGTCCGCTCCAGCTTCTGCATAACTCGCCCACGAGCATTGGTTTCTACCGTTTGGTAACCCACCTTTCCCAGCAACTCATCTTCATAATATTTTTCTAAGCCTGTTTTCCCGGTAACCAATGTCCCGCTGTAGAGAACAGGGTCAAGCTCTTGTATTTCACGATCATTAATACGGCCCACATAACCGAGCACATGAGCTGTGTCCTTCCCTAACGGATAATTACGGAGTAACTGAACAGTTACTTCCACCCCTGGCAGGTGATATTCATGTACAGCCAATATTCCCTGCTCTTTTTCATTCAAATCTAGCCTAAGGGGGACTGGCTCATAAGGGCGACGCCGACGTTTCAATTGTTTATAAAAGCGTTTTTTTTCACTTTCAGAGACACCAATCAAACTATCCAGCTCTGCAACTAATGGCTCTAGTTCTCCGGCTCGCTCCACCACAATAGAAAGATTAAAACTAGAGCGATTATCTGCCAGCAACACACCATTACGGTCATAAATCAAACCGCGAGTAGGAGGTACCGGCTGTATTAATACCCGATTGCGATCAGATAGCGTAGTTAAACCATCGTATCGAATAACTTGTAGGTAGTAATAACGCCCAATCAACACACCCGCCATCACTAACACCACCAACATGGCAAACAACAGCCGCGCCATAAATAAGCGAAATTCTAGCTGAGGGTTTTTTAAGGCGCGGTCATTATTCATGGGAAAGGATTGTAACGGTAAGCCGGGATTTTTACCTAGGGGCTGTTGATATTTACAAGCCATAAAAAAAGCGGGGTAAAAACCCCGCTTTTTTAAACACTACTTAAGTAAGTACTACACTGGAAGCAACTAAAACTTATTCTTCCGTAGTCTCAGGTGCTACTGGAGCTGATTCAGACTGCTCTTCAACAGCTGGTTCACCACCTTCTTCAGCAACCACTTCTTTCATAGAAAGCTTGATACGCCCACGGGCATCCACATCCAGCACTTTCACTCGAATCTGCTGACCCTCCTTCAAGTAATCCGTTACTTTTTCAACACGCTCTTGAGCGATTTGAGAAATGTGCAGCAAGCCATCAGTGCCGGGCATAATCGTCACAAAGGCACCAAAGTCGACGATACGAGCTACTGTACCTTCGTAGATACGACCAATTTCAGCTTCAGCGGTAATCTCTTCGATGCGGAAGATTGCATCTTTGAGGCCTTCAGCATCATCGCTATAAAGACGAATAGTGCCATCATCATTAATATCGATAGTAGCGCCAGTTTCTTCAGTCAATGAACGGATGGTAGCACCACCTTTACCAATGACGTCACGAATCTTATCCGGATCGATTTTCAGAATGTGGTAACGAGGTGCCGTATCGGAAACTTCGTCACGAGCTTGGTCGAGAACCTTATTCATTTCACCAAGAATATGGAGACGGGCATGAAGCGCTTGTTCTAGCGCCTTTTCCATAATTTCTTCGGTAATACCCTCGATCTTGATATCCATTTGCAAGGCGGTCACACCTTTAGCGGTACCGGCCACCTTGAAATCCATATCGCCAAGGTGATCTTCGTCACCCAGGATATCGGTTAAAATAGCGAAGCTATCTTCTTCTTTCACCAAACCCATGGCGATACCAGCAACGGGTGCTTTCAATGGCACACCGGCATCCATCAATGCCAAGCTTGTACCACAAACTGAAGCCATTGAGCTAGAACCATTAGATTCAGTAATTTCTGAAACAACGCGCATGGCATAGGGGAATTCTTCAGGAGAAGGAAGTACCGCAGCAATACCACGACGGGCCAAACGACCATGACCGACTTCACGACGTCCGGTGAAGCCCATACGACCACACTCACCTACAGAGTAGGGAGGGAAGTTATAGTGAAGCATGAAAGGGTCTTCACGCCGACCTTCCAAAGCATCTATCATCTGAGCATCGCGCATGGAACCCAAAGTGGCCGCTACGATGGCTTGAGTTTCGCCTCGAGTGAACAAAGCAGTACCGTGAGCTTTAGCCAACACACCTACTTCTACATCAATGGCACGAACGGTTGTGCTATCACGACCATCGATACGAGGTTCGCCACGAGTAATACGGCCACGAACAATTTTCTTCTCTAGCTTTTTAAATGCGTCACGGACATCTTCACCACTAATTCCAGCGGCTTCATCAACCAACGTCATTGCGTCATTACGCACGCTGTCGAGTTGTGCTACACGCTCTTGCTTGTCCGTTGTACGATAAGCATTGTCTAGGCCTTCACCAACTTTGGCCTTCAATGCTTCAGCCAACGCTTCATTTTCAGACGCAGCCTGCCAATCCCAACGGGGCTTGCCAACTTCACTGGCCAGCTCGGCAATAACTTGAACAACAGCTTGCATTTCCTGGTGCGCAAAAAGCACAGCTCCCAGCATGGTATCTTCTGACAACTCACTAGCTTCAGACTCAACCATTAATACAGCATCTTTAGTACCAGCAACCACCATATTCAACTCAGACTCATTGAGTTCAGAGTAGGTTGGGTTCAGCATAAAGCCATTGTCAGCGCTGTAACCTACACGAGCACCACCGACTGGACCATTGAACGGCACACCAGAGATAGACAACGCGGCAGAAACACCAATCATGGCAACAATATCTGGATCAATATTCTTTTCAGCTGACATCACAGTACAGACAACCTGTACCTCATTCTTGAAGCCATTAGGGAACAGCGGACGAATAGGGCGATCGATCAAACGCGATGTCAGTGTTTCTTTTTCATTAGGACGACCTTCACGTTTGAAAAATCCGCCCGGAATTTTACCGGCAGCATAAGCTTTCTCAATGTAGTGAACGCCGAGAGGGAAAAAGTCTTGCCCATCTTTCGCTTCTTTGGCGGCAACAACGGTACAAAGTACAGATGTGTTATCCATAGTACACAGAACAGCAGCCGTGGCCTGACGTGCAATACGCCCAGTTTCCAAAGTGACGGTATGTTTACCATACTGGAATGTTTTTGTTACAGGGTTCATATATATATCCTATTCAGATTATCTTTTAATCCGAAGCTCAAAACAGACACCGACATCAACTGCTCGGGTTACCCATAACTACCTAATTAATCAAATCAGATAAGTATGGATAACTCGATCAGCCTAGGTGTGCAAATGCTCTATCTGGCTTCAGTTACTTTCAATGGAATTACTTTTTATAGTAACAATCAACAACGGCTCCCGAAGGAGCCGTTGTTGATATGCTTAACGACGCAGGCCAAGCTTAGCAATAAGCTGTGTATAGCGACTTGCATCTTTGCCCTTCAAGTAATCCAGCAATTTTCTACGCTGATTTACCATCCGAATCAAACCACGACGTGAGTGGTGGTCTTTTTTGTGATCACCAAAGTGGCTTTGCAGTTTATTAATGTTGGCGGTTAACAGGGCCACTTGAACTTCTGGTGAACCGGTATCGCCTTGTGCTTGAGCATTATCTTTTACGATCGCTTCTTTTTCAGCTGCATTTAACATTGTTTACTTCTCCAATATGCGGGTTAAAGTCCGGGGTACCCGCGCATATTTACAGACACCCTAACAAAAAACTGTTTACATCTTTTCACTTAAAAAAATTAAGTGTGGCTACATAACAACTAAACGTTTAGGTGCTACTCGACCATCATCTGTTACTTCACCAACCCCTAAAAATGGGCCATCGGCTTCAAAGACGCGCACTATATCGCCTTCTTCGCCTTCGCGATAGGCCTGAGGCACCATCATTGGCTGCCCTTGGCGAAAGTAAAATGCCATATCTTCCGACAATTCCACTGACATCATATGCTGAATACCTGCATCCATCGGCTTCAGCAAGTGATCCATATCCTCTGCACCTTGCTCTTGGCGCATCGTTTCGAGCTGCTCCAAGCTAATAGTATCTGCCTCATCAAAAGGACCAGCAGCACTGCGATGCAACTTGGACACATAAGCACCACAACCCAGCTTTTGACCTACATCTTCAGCCAGGGTCCGAATATAGGTACCTTTGCTACAGTGGACTTCTACATCTGCCTCGGCAAAATGTCCTGGGCGAAAATCGGTTAATTCCATTGAATAAATCGTTACTGGGCGCGCGGCTCGTTCAATTTCCACACCTTCCCGGGCCAACTTATATAAAGGCTGCCCCTGATGCTTTAGTGCTGAATACATGGATGGTACTTGTGCAATATCACCACGAAACTCGGCCAGCACTAACTCAACTTGTTGTTGCATCAGCTCATCAGTACCCTTCTCACTGACCACGTCACCATCGGCATCACCGCTAGCTGTTGCCATACCAAACCGAAATGTGGCGCGATAGCGTTTATCCGCATCCAATAAAAACTGAGTAAATTTCGTCGCTTCACCCAAGCAAATAGGCAAAACTCCTGATGCCAGGGGATCTAAACTTCCCGTATGGCCTGCTTTAGCCGCAAAAAACAAATATTTAACTCTTTGCAGAGCACCGTTTGATGACATCCCCAGCGGTTTATTTAATAGCAGAATACCGTCTACCAACCTGCCTTTACGACGACGCCCCAAACTCAATCCTCCTCAGATTTATCCGATGGAGAACCTGGAGATGAATCATCTAAAGAAGAGGAATCAGAATTTTCATGGCGTATTTTGTCAGTATGAACTGCATGTTCAATAAGCGCTGAAAGATCTTGCCCTCGCTTACTGCTGTGATCATAGATAAAGCGCAATCTTGGCGTAGTTCGCATCTGCATTTGCTTAGCAATTCTGGAACGCAAAAATCCCGCTGCACCATTTAACACTTCAGTAGCGTCAATGTTCTCTTGCTCAGAAGCGGTACCCACAAAGTTGACATACACCTTGGCATTAGCAAGGTCACGATTAACCTCTACTGCCGTGATATTTGCCAGTGCCAGCCGAGGGTCGCGCACTTCTTCGCGAATCAATTTTGCCAGCTCACGCTGCATCGCATCTGACACTCGGTCTTTGCGGGTAAACTCTCTAGGCATTTTACTGTGGCACTCGTTTCTGAATCAACTGTTATAACTGCCGTGCCACTTCTTGAATCTCGTAGACTTCAATTTGATCACCGGCTTTCACATCATTGTAATCTTTCACGCCAATACCACATTCCATGCCATTGCGTACTTCGTTAGCATCGTCTTTAAAGCGGCGCAGTGATTCCAACTCACCTTCATAAATAACCACGTTATCCCGAAGCACCCGAATCGGCTTATTGCGATGAACAGTGCCTTCAATAACCATACAGCCTGCAATAGCACCAAATTTCGGCGAACGGAATACATCCCGAACTTCCGCGATACCAACAATTTCTTCTCTTTTCTCTGGTGCCAACAAGCCACTCAATGCTTGTTTCACGTCATCGAGAACATTATAGATTATGCTGTAATAACGGAGATCTACATCTTCGCTTTCGGCCACCCGGCGCGCTGACGCATCAGCACGAACATTAAAACCAATAACTGCAGCACCGGAGGTAATGGCCAGATTAATGTCTGACTCATTGATTCCACCTACGCCTGAACTAATAAGCTCCACTTCAACTTCTTCATTACCAATATCAGCCAAAGAAGAGAGAATAGCTTCCAGAGAACCGCGAACATCGGCTTTGATCAACACGGGCAGCTTACCTTTCTCTGCACCACCCTCGAAGGTAGCAAACATGTTTTCCAGTTTTGCCGCTTGCTGACGAGATACTTTTTCCTGGCGGGCTTTATCCTGACGCAACTCAGCCAATTCACGGGCTTTACGCTCATCTTCTACCACTAAGAATTCTTCACCAGCGGCAGGAGGGACATCCAACCCCAAGATTTCTACTGGAATAGAAGGACCCGCTTCTGGTGTTAATCGTCCGGCTTCATCATTCATTGCCCGAATGCGACCCATACTTTCACCAGCCAAGACCAGATCACCTTTGCGCAAAGTACCGGACTGAACCAATGCAGTGGCTACTGTTCCACGACCTTTCTCCAATCTAGACTCAACAATGACACCTTTACCAGGCACATTAGTCGGTGCTTTTAGCTCCAACAATTCAGCTTGCAGCAATACCGCTTCAAGTAAATCATCAACACCCTCTCCAGTATGAGCAGATACTTTTACAAATTGAGTATCACCACCCCACTCTTCAGGAATCACTTCTTTAGCAGACAACTCATTGGTAACACGCTCAGTGTCAGCACCTTCCTTATCAATTTTGTTGATAGCAACAACAAGAGGAACACCGGCAGCACGGGCATGCTGAATAGCCTCTTCTGTTTGAGGCATCACACCATCGTCAGCGGCAACCACCAGAATGACCACATCGGTACTTTGAGCCCCACGCGATCTCATAGCAGTAAAAGCTGCGTGACCGGGAGTATCAAGGAAGGTCACCATGCCTTTTGGAGTATCCACATGATAAGCACCTATGTGCTGGGTAATTCCGCCAGCTTCGCCAGAAGCCACTCGGCTTTCCCGAATGTAATCCAATAACGAGGTTTTACCATGGTCGACGTGGCCCATTACGGTCACTACTGGCGCACGTGGCTCCAGCGCTTCTTCGATATTTGCTTGCAATGCCTCTATCAGGCTTTGCTCTACTTCTTCACCTGTAATAAATACTGGATTATGGCCCAGCTCTTCAACCACAAGCGTAGCTGTATCTTGGTCAATAGGCTGGTTAATTGAAGCCATGGTGCCCAGCTTCATTAGTGCTTTAATCACAACGGCCGCCTTAACAGACATTTGCTGGGCTAAATCACTAACAATAATTTCTTCTGGTATCTCGATATCAAACACAGCTTTATCTATTGGCTTCTTAAACTTGTGCTTGTTTACAATCTTGGCAACTTTGGCCGCAGTGCGAAGACGAGGCTTTTTCTCATCATCAGCTTCTTCTACAACTGCCTGCAGTAAATCCTCATTCTTTCGTTTAGTGTCTTTGATCACTCCACGTTTTTTTGGCTTTTTAGGTTTTTCTTCTGTATCAACAGCAGCACTTTCATCCACTTTTGTATACGTTTTTACATGCTTAGCCGGTTCAGCGGGAACCTTAGGAGGAACAGCTGCCGAATCAACAGGAGCCTGTTTTGTCGCCTCTGACTGCTTCTGCTCTTCTGCCTTTCGTTGAGTATCTTCTTCGGCTTTAAGTTTTGCCTCATCCTCAGCCTTTCTTCGCGCCTCTATCGCTGCCTGACGCTTATCTTCTACATCGTCAACACGATCAGAAGTTACCCCGACAGTGACAGCCGATTCTGCAGATTCATCAACATCTACCTGATTATCTAGCTCTTCTGGGTTGCGTTTCACGTAGGTACGCTTTTTCCGCACCTCAACATTGACCGTCTTACGCCCAGCACCTGTTTTTAGCGTGCTCACAGTCTTGCGCTTAAGGGTAATTTGTTTTGGCTCACGCGCCTGCTCACCATGCAAGCTTTTCAAATAAGCCAACAACGTCTGCTTTTCTTCATCGCTGACAGGAGCATCAGCGGCGCTGTGCGGCAACCCTGCCTCCTGCATTTGGCTCAGCAGTCGGTCGACAGATGCTCCGACAACCTTGGCAAGTTCGCTTACAGTAACTTCAGCCATTAGTATTCCTCGATTTTCCGCCTTCGGAATTAATTTTTGTCGCTTTCTTCAGCGAACCAGGGTGCTCGGGCTGTCATGATCAACTCACCAGCCTTGGTTTCATTCATACCATCTATATCCAGCAACTCATCCACAGCCTGCTCGGCTAAATCTTCCATGCAAATGATGCCGCGAGCTGCCAATACACGGGCCAGCTCTTCGTCCATACCGTCCATGGACAAAAGATCTTCAGCTGGTTCTGAAATTTCTTCTTCCGAGGCCAGAGCCATGGTCAACAATGCATCTTTGGCTCGTGCGCGCAATTCTTCGGCAATGTCTTCATCAAAGCCTTCAATACCTGCCATTTCTTCAAGTGGCACATAGGCCACTTCTTCAACGGAAGTAAAACCTTCCTCAACCAAAACCATAGCGACATCTTCATCAATATCCAGTTTTTCCTGGAATATATCGATAAAACTGCTAGATTCTTCCTGCTGTTTCCCTTCAGCCTCATCCACCGTCATGACGTTGATTTTCCAACCCGTCAGCTCAGATGCTAACCGAACATTCTGACCACTACGGCCAATGGCCATTGCTAGGGAAGCTTCGATCACTGCCACATCCATAGAGCGTGTATCTTCTTCTACAATAATAGATTCCACTTCAGCGGGAGCCATGGCATTAATCACTAGCTGTGCAGGATTATCATCCCAAAGCACAATATCAATTCGTTCACCATCCAGCTCATTGGAAACAGCTTGTACACGTGCACCACGCATACCAACACAAGCGCCAACCGGATCAATGCGGCCATCATTGGTTTTTACCGCAATTTTTGCTCTGGAACCCTGATCACGAGCAGCCCCACGAATCTCAATCACCTGCTCAGCAATTTCTGGTACTTCAATACGGAACAGTTCGATCAACATCTCGTTACACTTACGACTCAGATAAAGCTGAGGACCGCGGTTTTCAGGATCAATTTTCTGTAAAACCGCCCTGACACGCTCATTAATACGAAAGACTTCTCGACCTACCAGCTCTTCACGTGGCATCACGGCTTCAGCATTATTGCCCAAATCGACAATAACATTATCTCTTGTCACTTTTTTGACCGTACCACTGACCAGCTCACCTACCTGATCTTGGTACTGCTCTACCACCAGGGCGCGCTCAGCCTCACGTACTTTCTGGACAATAACTTGTTTGGCTGTTTGTGCTGCGATGCGACCAAACCCGATATTCTCTACTTTCTCTTCGAAAACATCACCAGCCTTCAGGCTAGTATCTTTTTCATGAGATTCTTCAATCGTAAACTGAGTACCTAACTCTGCCAGAGTCTCATCGTCCATCACCTCCCACCAACGGAAGGATTCATAGTCACCGGTCTCACGATCAATCACCACGCGGATATTCGCATCCTCGTCATAACGCTTTTTGGTCGCCATGGCCAGGGCCTGTTCTATAGCCTCAAAAATAACGTCTGGGGCTACACCCTTCTCGTTAGATACGGCCTCAGCCACCATTAAAATTTCTTTACTCATTTCTCAGCCTCGCAATCGTCCTCAAAAATGTGGGACGATATTCGCCTTTTCAACACTACTTATGGGAAACAAAAATTCATGATCATCAACGATCAATAAAACATCTTCTCCCTCTACACCATTTAGGCGGCCCTTGAAATTCCGCCTGCCTTCATAGGGAAGCCGCAACTTCAAAGTCACATTTTCACCTACATATTTCTCATACTGGGCCAATGTATATAGCGGCCGATCCAAACCCGGGGATGAAACCTCGAGCGTGTATTCACTGGTAATTAAATCTTCGACATCCAACAGACTGCTGACCTGCCGGCTAACTTTTTCACAATCTTCTACCGAGACGGGATCATTATCAATGTAGATCCGCAACATAGCACTGCGCCCCGAGGACAAATATTCCAAACCCCAAAACTCACACCCCATAGCCTCAACCACAGGAACAACCAATGCATACAGTACTTCCAATCTTGTTGCCACGTAACTCTCTTAACCACCGCTTATAAATTCTGCTATCTTTTAGGCCAACCACACCGCCAACCTAAATCAACGTTGACCCAATCAAAAAATGGGCACAAGGCCCACTTCTTCTGGTAGCAACACACCACCTAAAATATGTCACCTAACAAAAAGCCCCTAAAAAGGGGCCTTTCGAATACGCGCTCATTCAGCGCATAAAATATTGACTAAGAATGCCAATATCAAAATTTGGTAGCGGGGGCAGGATTTGAACCTACGACCTTCGGGTTATGAGCCCGACGAGCTACCAGGCTGCTCCACCCCGCATCAAATTTGACTTACTAAGCTACAGCTTAATTAAGTCATGAAGGCTTAGCGCGCCTTCATTTTCCCGCTAAGTCATAACTCCCAGCTTCGCCTATCTTTTAACCCACAAGGGGCTACTTCAAGGGCCGAGGATTATAGGTCTGAGGCACCCCAAGGTCAAGGTTAATTAGCCAATATTCAACAGCTTTTAAATATAAAAAAAGCCCCAGCTCATGGGGCACTCAGATACCATCAAATACCGATGGATTTTAATGGTGCCCAAGGCCGGACTTGAACCGGCACGGCTTACGCCACTACCCCCTCAAGATAGCGTGTCTACCAATTCCACCACTTGGGCAAAAACTTGTGTGCTTTTTTGCTTACTGATATTTACTCGTCACTTGATGGCACTGAACCAGGGATTTCGTCAGCAGATGTAGGCGCCTCATTTTCCAGCACAGGAATATCACTGGTTGCATCACCCAGTGATTCAATTTCCGGCCATTCAGACTCCAATGTCTCCTGAACAGTTTGTAGCTCAGGTAAGGTTTCACCACCCACCTGGGCATTTTCTTTAGCGATAACCGCCAACCCAAAACTGGTGATAAAAAATACAGTGGCAAGAATACCCGTCACCTTGCTGAAGAAGTTCCAACCGCCGGCGCTACCCAGAACAGTCTGCGAGGCACCAGAACCAAAAGATGCACCAGCTTCAGCACCCTTTCCTTGCTGCAACAAAATCATGCCAATAATGGCCAATGCTGTGAGCAGGTGAACGATTAATATGATTTTTTCCATGCGCTAAATTCAGCCAATTTTTGTTAACTATTTGTTAATAACTATAATTTATTAATAGCTATAAAGATTACGCCAGCTTGCAAATTTTACTAAACTCACCAACCTCTAACGAGGCACCACCAACCAACGCACCATCAATGTCCGGCTGCAAAAACAACTCTGCAGCATTGGCAGCCTTAACGCTACCACCGTATAAAATACGGGTTTTCGCACCAGTATCACCCAACTTTTGGCGTATTGCCTGATGTACTTCTTGCGCCTGTTCTGCGCTGGCAGTCTGCCCTGTACCAATAGCCCAAACCGGCTCATAAGCAATCACGGCAGCACAAACGCCATCCAAACCAACACAATCTATTACTGCTTCAACTTGAGCGGCTACTACTTTGAGGGTTTCCCCTTGGTTGCGCTGCTCTAGCGTTTCACCAACACAAAGAATTGGTGTCATATCTGCTGCCGCCACAGCAGCAAATTTCTCGGCAACCTGGCTATCACTTTCACCACAAATACTGCGACGCTCCGAATGACCAACAATCACATATTGGCAACCGGTATCGCGCAACATCTGACACGAAGTTTCACCAGTATATGCTCCAGCAGTATGCTCAGAAGCATTCTGACCTCCTACTGAAACACCAGAGCTTTTTAAGCCTTCAGCCACTAATGGTATGTACACATAGGGCGGAAAAACAGCGACTTCAGCCTTACACTGCATCTCACATAAACCGGAAATTAGGGCAATGATAGATTCACTATCACCGTTCATTTTCCAGTTACCTGCCACCAATGGATGTCGCATATCTATGGTTTCCCCCAACATCTATGGTTTCTTTCAACCCTGTCTACCAGCGCCGAAAAAGGGGCGCAATATTAGCCGAGTTATTCACAACATACAACCGCCAGAAAAACCCAAGTAAGGCATAAACCAGTGCTTTAAAACAACAAAATTAATATGGGATTTAAATCAGCTGACTATATTCCCAACTATTATTCCTGATCGTTCCGTTAACTAACCTCGCTCTCGACAACATCTGCCACTTCTCGCACAAGCCTATCAACCAATTGAGCATCTTCTGCTTCCACCATGACTCGAACCAGTGGTTCTGTACCTGAGAGTCGCAACAATAACCGGCCACGATCTTTCAACTCATCTTCAGCAGCAGCTACTGACTTCTGTATCACAGGAAAATCCGTCAGATTAAACTTCTCGCCAATACGCACATTAATCATCTTTTGTGGATACTTTTTCATACCCTTTTTTAAGGTATTTAGCGGAGTTCCCGTTTCACGCATAGCATGCAGCACCTGAAGTGCAGCCACAACACCATCTCCTGTTGTTGTTAAATCACTGCAGATAATATGACCGGAGTTTTCACCACCTAACTGCCATTTTCTCTCACGGAGAGCTTCGATGACATAGCGGTCTCCGACCTTGGTACGAACAAAGGGAACACCTAGCTCCCTCAATGAAACCTCCATACCCATATTACTCATTAATGTTCCTGCAACCCCGCTACAACCACCCTGCTGATGACGGTACTTGGCTATGACAAATATTAACTCATCGCCATCTACTGCGTGGCCTTTGTGGTCAACAAACATCACTCGATCGCCGTCACCGTCTAAGGCAATACCCATGTCTGCACCTTCCTCTACCACAGCATTTTGCAAAATCGCTGGCTGGGTTGAACCGCAGTCTTCATTAATGTTAAAGCCATCGGGATCCACCGCAAGCTCAACCACTTCCGCACCTAGCTCGCGAAACACATTAGGCGCCGTGCTATAAGTAGCGCCATTAGCACAGTCCACAACAATTTTTAGGCCCTGCAAACTACTGCCAGTGGGCAGCGTGCCTTTACAAAATTCAATATAACGCCCAACAGCATCTTCTACCCGATGCGCCTTGCCCAGCCTCAATGAATCTTCAGTAATAATAGGATTTTGTAAATAGTTCTCTATAGCTTCCTCCACATCATCTGGTAATTTAAAGCCATCACCACCAAAGAACTTAATGCCATTGTCGTAATAGGGATTATGGGATGCACTAATAACAATACCCGCCTGCGCACGGAAAGTGCGGGTTAAATAAGCAATGGCTGGTGTTGGCATAGGCCCCAATAGCGCCACATCCACACCCGCAGCAATCAAGCCAGCCTCCAATGCAGACTCAAACATATACCCAGAAACACGGGTGTCCTTTCCCACCAAAATTAGCTTGCGGCCTTCGGTACGTTCACTAAATACTTTACCTGCCGCCCAGCCTAACTTAAGCACAAAGTCTGCGGTGATGGGGTGAGTTCCTACTCGTCCACGAATTCCATCTGTACCAAAAAAAGATCTACCCATCATTACAACCCTCTAAAACTTTTAATATTTTCAATGCATCTGCCGTTGCAGCCACATCATGCACCCGAAGTATCTGGACACCACGCTGTGCAGCCAACATAGCCATAGCCACACTTCCTATTATTCTCTGATCTACGGGTTTATTCAAAATAGTCCCAATCATAGATTTTCGAGACACTCCCAGCATCAACGGAAAACCCAACGCAATAAACTTATCCAAATTGCGAAATAAAGTGAGATTGTGTGCCAGTGTTTTACCAAAGCCAAATCCAGGGTCAAGCAGGATCTTGCTTGAATGAATACCCGCCTGAACACAACGCCTCACCTGAGCCGAAAGAAAATCACGGACCTCCGCTACCACATCATCGTAATGGGGCTTATCCTGCATACCATCTGGCTCGCCTGCCATATGCATCAAGCATACCGGCAGCCCAGTTGAAGCCGCCGCCTCTATCGTTCCGGCACGGCTCAGAGCACGGACATCGTTAATCAGTGCGGCACCAACATTTGCAGATTCTGTCATCACACCTGGTGTACTGGTATCCACTGACACCGCCACATCGAAACGCTTAGCAATCGCCTCAACCACAGGGACAACACGCTCTAATTCCTCATCAATACCGACTGGTGTAGCACCAGGTCGAGTAGACTCACCACCGACATCAATAATTGTTGCACCATCTTTCAGAAATGTTTCCACTCGGGCCAATATCAAAGAAAGATCAAGCTGATGTTTATCCTTATAAAGAATTCCACCATCAGAAAATGAATCCGGCGTGGTATTTAACACCGCCATAATTTGGGGAGAAGATAACTTGAGTTCGGCTAATCCCAGCTTCATTTAAACATTCCAATTGTTGGCCAATGATTCAACTGTACTGCCGAGATAATAGAAAAAACATGATATTAAATGAGTGACAGCCTTCTCATTAAAGTAGGCCTTTGCAGACCTTTGTTTAAGAGGAGACGAACATCACTATTTACAGAAAAACTGATTACTAAAACAAAACCTCCCAACGCAAGGTCGGGAGAATAGTGAGAGATTATTATCAAAGCTCTTTGGCGGGCCCACCTACAGTATCCCTGCCATCTGAATCATCCGGCTCATCACCTTTCTTCCCGCTTGACCAACTGCCAGAATCTCCATCCTCCCAGCTGTGAGGGGGACGAACAGGCTTGCGAGACATCAAATCATCCACTTGCTCAGAATCAATGGTTTCATATTCCATTAGCGCGCCTTTCATCGCATGAAGAATATCCATATTGTCTTTCAGAGTTTGCTCTGATCGCTCATAGCACTCATCCAGCATTCGGCGGACTTCAATATCAATTTCTCTAGCAGTATCACTGGAGTAGGTTAGCTGCCCTGTACCTGGCATTTGCCCTTCGTCTTCACCATAGAGCACAGGACCCATTTTGTCAGACAAGCCCCAACGTCCAACCATATTGCGAGCCATCTGAGTGGCACGCTCAATATCGTTAGAAGCACCGGTAGTCACGCCATCTTCACCATGAATGAGTTCTTCTGCAGCTCGACCACCAAATAGGCTACAAAGCTGGCTTTCTAGCTGAAGCTTACTAAGACTGTATTTATCTTCTTCGGGTAAGAACTGGGTAACGCCCAATGCCCGCCCACGAGGAATAATAGAAACCTTATGCACCGGATCGTGCTCAGGCATCAATCGACCAATAATTGCATGACCTGCTTCATGATAAGCTGTATTTTCTTTTTCTTTTTCAGACATAACCATTGAGCGACGTTCAGCGCCCATCATGATTTTATCCCGCGCCTTTTCAAACTCCTCCATAGTAACGATACGCTTATTAGCACGCGCAGCAAACAAAGAAGCCTCATTAATCAGGTTAGCCAAATCGGCACCGGAAAACCCAGGTGTTCCCCTGGCAACAATGCCTAAATCCACACCGTCGTCTAGAGGCACTTTTCGCACATGGACTTTTAAGATTTGCTCACGGCCACGAATATCGGGCAGCCCCACATAAACCTGACGATCAAAGCGTCCCGGGCGCAATAATGCTTTATCTAATACATCAGGGCGGTTAGTCGCGGCAATGACAATAATGCCTTCATTGCCTTCAAAACCATCCATTTCTACCAGTAACTGATTAAGCGTTTGCTCACGCTCATCATTACCACCGCCATGACCACCACCACGGTGACGACCCACGGCATCGATCTCATCAATAAAGATAATACAGGGAGCCTGTTTTTTGGCTTGCTCAAACATATCCCGAACTCGGGAAGCACCCACACCCACAAACATTTCCACAAAATCAGATCCGGAAATCGAAAAGAATGGCACTTTAGCCTCACCGGCAATAGCCTTGGCCAACAAAGTTTTACCTGTACCGGGAGGGCCTACCATCAAAATACCCTGAGGAATGCGGCCACCTAAACGCTGGAAACGGGAAGGATCACGCAGGAAGTCCACCAACTCATGAACGTCTTCTTTTGCCTCGTCCACACCAGCCACATCGGCAAATGTAGTATTAATCTGATCTTCACCCAACAACCGAGCTTTGCTTTTACCAAACGCCATGGGGCCACCACGACCGCCGGCGCCCCCACCCTGCATTTGACGCATAAAGAACATAAAAATAGCAAGAATTAACAATATGGGAAAAGCAGCCACTAACAGTTGAGTCCACAAACTTTGAGGTTCAGGCTCCCGACCTTCAACGCTAACATTATTCTTAAGCAGGTCACCCATCAAACCAGGGTCATTAACGGCGGGGCGGGTTGTTTTAAAGTTTGTGCCATCGGCACGGAGGCCTTCAATGATCGGGCCTTCTACAACCACACTCTGAACACGGCCAGTTTGAACCTCCCCAATAAATGCGGAATAACTGACCATATTATCTGGCGCTTTCGGACTGAAATTCTGAAACACGGACAACAACACTGCAGCGATAATGAGCCACAAAACAAGATTTTTCGCCATGTCGTTCAAATGAACATCCTCTTCTTGGCTGCTGAATATTGTCAGCAGCATAACTGTCTAGTTAAGCCTCGAATCCCACCATAACGGCCGATCCAATTAAATTTATTACGCTAGCCCTTCAACCCTTTTGCTACAAGGTAGACTTCTCGCGAGCGGGAGCGGGAGGCATCTGGCTTGCGGGTCACTACTCGCTGAAAACGCCCTTTTACTTCGAGTATGCATTCATCAAAACCTTCACCGTGGAATACTTTGGCAACAAAATCACCACCAGGTTTCAAAATTCGGCAAGCTAAATCCAGTGCCAGCTCAACCAAATACATTGCTTTGGGCTGATCTACGGCCCTCATACCACTCATATTGGGGGCCATGTCCGAAATTACAAGGTCTGCCAGCTCGTTATTTAGTTTACCAAGAATCTCTTCCAACACAGATTCTTCGGTGAAATCACCACAAATAAAATCCACATCGGCAATGGAATCCATCGGCAGGATATCCGACGCGACAACTCTTCCTTTATCACCCACCAATTTTGCCGCTACCTGAGACCACCCCCCTGGAGCCGAACCTAGATCAACCACGGTCATTCCTGGTCGAAACAGACGATCTTTTTGATCGAGCTCAATAAGCTTGTAACTGGCACGTGAACGATAGCCTTCCTGCTGGGAACGCTTTACGTAATGATCACGATTATGTTCCTGCAACCAACGATGACTACTTTTCGAGCGCGCCATGCTTACCTATCACCTGTACAACTTACGTAAATTTTAACGTGTTAATGGTTTTTACCACAGCTAAATTCTCTGAAAAGCATAAACAACAGGGATTTCCATCAACTTTTGACACAAAAAATACATTTTTCAGGATAGAATACCCGCCGTTTCTGAAGGATACCGAAGGACAGCCCCGTTATGACACTTTCCAATGATGATAAAAAGCACTTACGCCGACTGGGGCACAACTTAAAGCCAGTGGCCACTGTTGCCAGCAAAGGTTTGAGTGAAAGTGTATTGGCCGAAATTGACCGGGCCCTCAATGATCACGAACTCATCAAGGTAAAACTGGCCGTGGGGAACAGTGATGCCAAGCGGCAAGCTACCGAAATCATTTGCGAGAAGCTATATGCAGATGTCGTTCAATCCATTGGCCATATTGTATTGTTGCTAAGAAAAGCGAAGAAACCCAACGCCAAGTTGTCCAACCTGCTTCGCTAGGCGCTAATTAACCCTAACAATTGCCCTGCTTTACTGAATTAAAAAATGCCTAAATGTGGGCTACGCTATCAATTTCGTATTCGATGTCGCCCGATGGCGTTTTAACCACAACAACATCCCCAACTTCCTTGGCAATTAAGGCTCGAGCAATGGGTGATTGATAGGATATTTTATTGGCCTTCACATCGGATTCATCATCTCCGACTATTTTATAAGTAACGGTTTCATCGGTATCAATATTAACGATATCCACAGTGCAACCAAAAATAACCTTATCCCCTTCTGGAATTTGGCTGACATCTATTATCTGGACATTACCTAGCTTACCCTCAATTTCCTGAATACGCCCCTCAGCAAAACCCTGCTGCTCACGAGCGGCATGATATTCTGCGTTTTCTTTAAGGTCCCCGTGCTCACGAGCCTCTGCAATGGCTGCAACAATTCTTGGGCGATCTACTTTTTTTAGACGATCCAACTCTTCTCTCAAACTGTCTGCACCCTCAACAGTCATGGGTATTTTATTATTCATCAATTATTCCTCAGATGAAGGTCTTGCAGGCGATACACCTTGATATCACCCTGCTTCTCTAGAGCCATACAAACCGCCTCACCACCAGCTAATGTCGTGGTGTAATAAACACCATGCTGTTCGGCACTGGAACGAATTGCCGCTGAATCAGCAATGGCCTGACGACCTTCTGTAGTATTTACAATCAAGTCTATTTGATCATTTTTAATCATATCAACAATATGAGGGCGACCTTCTTGCACCTTGTTTACGGTATCTACAGCGCAACCCGCATCTTGCAATACCTTAGCCGTTCCCTCAGTAGCCACCAGCTTGAAACCGGAATTAATCAGGTTCTGCGCCACACTGGCAATACCCGCTTTATCCGGTGCACGAACACTGAGAAACGCAGTACCGGATGTCGGAATCGGATCACTGGCACCCAGCTCAGCTTTGGCATAGGCTTCGGCAAAAGTATCACCGGTACCCATCACCTCTCCGGTAGATTTCATTTCTGGGCCGAGAATGGGGTCAATACCGGGGAATTTATTGAAGGGTAACACTGCCTCTTTAACACTAAAGAAGTTGGGCACAACCTCTTTAGTGAAGCCTTGCTCCGCCAGAGTCATTCCCACCATACAGCGTGCAGCGACCTTGGCCAGCGATGTACCAATACATTTGGACACAAACGGTACGGTGCGGGAAGCGCGAGGATTAACCTCAATCACATAGATTTTTTCATCCTGCCAGGCCAATTGAACATTCATCAGGCCTTTTACTTTCAGCTCGACAGCCATGGCTTTTACCACAGCACGCATCTCATCTTGAACATCTTCTGGCAAGCTATAGGGCGGCAATGCACAAGCGGAATCACCGGAATGAATACCAGCCTGCTCAATGTGCTGCATGATGGCACCAATAACTACTTCTTCGCCATCCGATACGGCATCAATATCAACTTCCACTGCAGAGGACAGGAAATAGTCCAGCAACACAGGAGCATCATCGGAAACCTGAACCGCTTCACGCATATAACGCGCCAGCTCTTCTTCCTTGTAAACAATTTCCATCGCACGACCACCCAAAACATAAGAGGGACGCACTACCAATGGATAACCAATCCCAGCCGCAGCATCAACAGCTTCTTCGGCAGAACGCACAATAGCATTGGGCGGTTGCAATAAACCCAGCTTATGAATCATTTGCTGGAAGCGCTCACGATCTTCTGCACGGTCAATGGCATCCGGTGTAGTACCGATAATCGGCACACCCTCAGCTTCTAATGCGCGGGCCAGCTTCAAGGGCGTTTGACCACCAAACTGAACAATCACACCTTTAGGCTTTTCCACTTCCACAATTGCCAGCACATCTTCCAATGTCACTGGCTCGAAATACAAACGATCAGAGGTATCGTAATCTGTCGATACCGTTTCAGGATTACAGTTCACCATAATGGCTTCGTAGCCATTTTCACGCATGGCCAATGCTGCATGTACGCAGCAATAATCAAATTCAATGCCCTGACCAATACGGTTGGGCCCACCACCTAACACCAGAATTTTATCTCGCCCAGAAGGCTCTGCCTCACACTCTCGCTCATAGGTCGAATACATATAAGCTGTTGCGGTTGAGAACTCAGCAGCGCAGGTATCTACCCGCTTAAATACAGGACGAATATCAACATATTGGCGATTTTCTCTGACTTGTTTCTCAGTCACATTTAACAAGTCTGCCAAACGCTTATCGGAAAAGCCTTTACGCTTGAGGCGGTACAAATGCTGAGCTGACATCTTAAATAACGATCCACCAGCCAATGCCAATTCATCACGGATAATGTCTTCTATCTGAACCAGGAACCATGGATCAATGGCCGAGAACGTAAAAACGTCCTCAACAGATAGTCCCGCCCGGAAAGCATCGCCCACATACCAGATCCGCTCGGCACCCGGCTCACGAAGCTGCTGGCGAAGCTCGATCATTCCTTCTTCGCTCTCCACATCGACCTTGGGCTCAAAACCAGCTGAACCGACTTCCAAGCCTCTCAGGGCCTTATGAAGCGATTCCTGGAAAGTGCGGCCAATGGCCATAACTTCACCCACCGATTTCATCTGGGTCGTCAACTTAGCGTTAGCCTGATTAAATTTCTCAAAAGCAAAACGGGGAATCTTGGTCACAACGTAATCAATGCTGGGCTCAAATGAAGCCGGAGTCGCACCACCGGTAATATCATTTTGCAATTCGTCCAGGGTGTAGCCCACTGCCAATTTGGCGGCCACTTTGGCTATTGGGAAACCCGTTGCTTTGGATGCCAATGCAGAAGAACGAGAAACCCTGGGATTCATTTCGATCACTACCAAACGCCCATCTTCAGGGTTAACCGCGAACTGAACATTGGAACCACCGGTTTCAACACCAATTTCACGCAGCACCGCAATGGATGCGTTACGCATAATTTGGTATTCCTTGTCCGTTAGAGTCTGGGCCGGAGCGACAGTAATAGAATCGCCCGTATGAACGCCCATAGGATCAAGGTTCTCAATGGAACAAATAATGATGCAGTTATCATTTTTATCGCGCACCACCTCCATTTCATATTCTTTCCAACCGATCAACGACTCATCGATCAACAACTCATTGGTTGGGGACAAATCAAGACCCCGCTGACAGATCTCCACAAACTCTTCACGGTTATAAGCAATGCCACCACCGGAACCACCCATAGTAAAAGATGGGCGAATAATGCAAGGGTAACCAAAACGATCAGGCACTTGCAGCGCCTCTTCAAGACTATGAACAATGACAGCATTTGCGGTATCAAGGCCAATCGCCTTCATTGCTTTATCAAAACGATCACGGTCTTCTGCCTTATCGATAGCATCCGCATCTGCGCCGATCATATCGACACCGAACTTCTCTAACACACCTTCCCGCGCCAAATCCAACGCACAATTCAATGCCGTCTGCCCACCCATGGTTGGCAGCAAAGCGTCGGGGCGCTCTTCCTCAATAATTTTTGCAACCGTGCGCCACTCTACAGGCTCAATGTACGTTGCATCAGCCATTGAGGGGTCAGTCATAATTGTTGCTGGGTTAGAATTGACCAGAATGACCCGGTAACCCTCTTCTCTCAACGCTTTACAAGCTTGAGCACCAGAGTAATCAAACTCACACGCCTGCCCAATCACAATGGGGCCAGCGCCAAGGATTAAAATGCTTTCAATGTCGGTTCTTTTTGGCATAAGCTATTGTTTATTCTGGCATTAAATTAAATTATTTACGCAGATCACGTAACGTTTAACACTATTTTTTTGGCTGCTTTCCTATTGATCACGGTTTCTAATCAATTCAAAAAAGTGGTCAAATAATGGTGCTGCATCATGTGGGCCTGGGCTCGCTTCAGGGTGCCCCTGAAAACTAAATGCAGGCTTATCTGTACGATGGATACCCTGAAGAGACCCATCGAATAGTGAGCGATGAGTGGCTCGAAGGTTGTCTGGTAAAGACTTCTCATCCACTGCAAAACCATGGTTTTGACTGGTGATCATCACAGTATCAGCATCAAGATCTTTTACTGGATGATTCGCACCGTGATGGCCAAACTTCATCTTCACTGTATTTGCACCGCTAGCCAGCGCCAGCAACTGATGCCCCAAACAGATACCAAAAACAGGAATATCTATTTCGAGAATTTTCTGAATAGCATCAATCGCGTAATCACAAGGTTCCGGATCACCAGGACCATTGGATAGAAAAACCCCATCCGGATTCATTGCCAACACCTCAGCAGCTGACGTCTCCGCAGGCACCACAATGAGGTCTGCACCACGGTCAACCAACATACGTAAAATATTTCGCTTGGCACCAAAATCATAGGCAACGACTTTGTATGGTTTCTCCGTTGGCTGGGTGTAGCCTTCGCCCAGCTTCCAGCTGCCTTCTTCCCAGTTATACGTTTCTGAAGTGGTTACCTCTTTGGCAAGATCCATACCCTTCAAACCCGAAAACTCCCGGGCATAGTCTACGGCTTCACGGTCATCTATCTCGCCCGCCATAATGCAACCATTCTGAGCACCTTTATCACGCAAAATACGCGTTAATGCACGGGTGTCGATATCCGCAATACCAAGAATATTGTTAGCCTTAAGATAAGCATCCAGAGTCTGCTCGGAACGGAAATTGCTCGCTAGCAGCGGCAAATCACGAATAACCAAGCCGGCAGCATGAATACTGTCCGATTCTTCATCTTCAGTATTCACGCCGGTATTGCCGATGTGGGGGTAAGTCAGGGTAACGATTTGACGAGCGTAGGAGGGATCAGTAAGAATTTCCTGATAACCCGTTAATGCTGTATTAAATACCACTTCACCACTGGAAACACCTTCAGCACCAATGGCTATGCCCTTAAAAATAGTGCCATCCTCAAGCGCCAGGATAGCGGACCGATGGGTATCGGTATTCAATGCAATCTCCTCAATGTCAAAAATGCTCAACTACAACAATGAATTACCAGAGACAACTGGCAACAATAAGAACTTACAAACCCCGTTAATCATTACTAAACTTTATATATGACAAAAAAGAGGTCTAACAAGTCGTAAAAAAGCGAGATGAAACCATTTGTCTCACCTCGCCTTAAGCTATTCTTTTCACCTACTTAAAGGCATTCCACCTGCGCGCCATCAATGCATCTTAGAGCGTGTATTCAGGCCGTCAAGACCGGTGGAAACTAACAGGGCATTCTAGGCTAAGCACCATAATCTGTCCAGATAAACCTTGCTATAAACCTTGGTTTATCCGGAACAGCTTAGCCCGTAAAACCTTCTTTTAAAACTAGAAAACAACGGCACCCAACTAGTTATTTGAGGCCAAGAACATCTTGCATATCAAACAGTCCGCTTTCTTTAGTCGCAATCCAACCGGCAGCACGCACTGCGCCCCGGGCAAAAGACATACGACTGGACGCTTTGTGCGTTATTTCAACCCGCTCACCCTCAGCAGCAAAAGTGACCGTGTGATCACCAACAATATCACCCGCTCGCACTGTAGCAAAACCAATAGCTTTGGGATCTCTGGCGCCGGTCTGACCCTGCCGATCATAGACAGCGACTTCTTTTAAATCACGGCCCAGGGCGCTAGCCACTACCTCACCCATACTCAATGCAGTGCCTGAAGGGGCATCGACCTTATAGCGGTGATGAGCCTCATAGACTTCGATATCCACATCATCACCCAACACCTGCGCTGCCATCTCCAACAACTTAAAGCAGAGGTTCACCCCAGTACTAAAATTTGATGCCATACAGAGTGCTGTGCGATCCACCACAGCAAGCAACTCCGCTTTCTGCTCATCGGTAAAGCCTGTGGTTCCCACTACAATTTTCTTGCCTTTGGCAGCACAGGCCTGAGCATTAGCTATGGTTGCTACTGGAGCGGTAAAATCAATTAACACATCGAAATCATCAATTACTTGATTGATGCCCCCAACTACCTTAACCCCCAGCTGACCAATACCTGCCAACTCTCCAGCATCCAGGCCAACAATGGTACTCTCTGGACGCTCAATGGCAGCGGCCAAAGCAGTTTCAGTATTAATAGTAACAGCCTCAATCAAGGCTTTTCCCATACGGCCTGCGGCACCTGTGACTGCGATTCGTGTCATATTTATTCTCGCTTTAAAGCATTTCAATACGTTCTATATATGCAATTTTATTCTAGGTGCTACATTCACTCTATGCGCTAAACCCATCAAAGAATTTTTTTACACCTTCAAACCAGGATGCCCTTTTAGGTGAGTGTTTACCTCCTTCCAGGCCACTTTGTAACTGGCGAATTAATTCCTTCTGTTCATTGCTGAGGTTTACGGGAGTTTCCAGAATCACCCGACATAACAGATCACCAGGCCCACCACCACGAACACTGGTAACACCCTTGCCTTTTAATCGGAACAGGCGTCCAGTCTGAGTCTCTGGCGGGACTTTCAGTTTCACCCTACCGTTGAGGGTTGGCACTTCCAGATCTCCACCCAAGATAGCATCGACAATACTTATAGGCACTTCACAATAGAGGTTGCGACCATCCCGCTGGAATAGAGAATGCTCGCGGACATTAACCTGCACATAGAGATCCCCAGCAGGGCCACCTTCAGGCCCAGCTTCACCTTCACCACCCAAACGAATGCGATCACCGACATCTACACCAGGCGGCACCTTAACGGAAAGTGTTTTTGTCTCTTTCACTCGACCCTGACCATAGCAACTTCCACAAGGATCACTAACCACCTGGCCACGCCCATGACATTTGGGACATGTCTGCTGCACTGAAATGAAACCCTGAGACATGCGAACCTGACCATGCCCTCCACAGGTTGCACAGGTTGTAGGTGCGGAACCTTTTTTAGCACCCGAACCTTTACACTCTTCACAAGCACAAAGTGTCGGCACTTTAATTTGTATAGTTTTACCCTTTACCGCATCTTCCAAATCCAACTCAAGATTGTATTGCAGGTCGGATCCACGCATGGGGCCGGCACGACCTCGGCCTCGCCCCCCGCTGCCACCAAAAATATCACCAAAGACATCGCCAAAAATATCGCTAAAATTACCGTTTGCTCCACCCGGGCCACCGCCGCCAAAACCATTATTCGGATCTACCCCGGCATGGCCATACTGATCATAGGCCGATTTTTTCTCTTTGCTTGAAAGTACTTCGTAGGCTTCGGTCGCCTCCTTAAAGATATCTTCCGCTTCCTTGTTATCTGGATTGCGGTCAGGGTGGTTCTTCATCGCAATTCGACGATAGGCCTTTTTAATATCTGGCTCTGAAGCGCTTTTATCAACACCGAGAATTTCGTAATAGTCGCGTTTGGACATTCGCAGTCAGCTTCTTTTATCAGTGACCCCTGCTAACAGCAGAGTTTAATTTTATTCGCCAGTAGTCTGGATGCATTCAAACCTAAAAAAACCAAATGCAACATAGCCAAACGTAGCAAAGCGCGAGTCAGGTTTTAATCCCTTAGCTCGCGCCTGCCACTGACATGATTACTGGCAAATAAAGCCAGCAGTAGAGTAAGTGTTTAGCTTACTTTTGATCGTCTTCTTTTACTTCTTCAAACTCGGCATCGACCGCATCATCAGCACCCTCGGCATCATCAGCAGCACCTTCAGGGCTTTCTGCCTGACCTTCCGCAGCCTGCTCTGCATAGAGTTTCTGCGCCAAAGTTGAAGAGACTTCCGACAGTTTGTTTGCCGCAGTGTCCATAGCTTCTTTGTCGTCACCTTTAACGGCTTCTTCAACTTCAGCAATGGCTGCTTCGATAGCAGATTTCTCTTCATCAGAAGCTTTATCGCCGGCTTCTTCCAAGGTTTTCTTAGCCGCGTGAGCAAGACCGTCAGCTGCATTGCGTGCTTGAACTAGCTCTTCAAACTTCTGGTCCTCAGCCGCATTGGCTTCAGCATCATTCACCATGCTTTCAATTTCGTCATCAGACAAACCTGAAGAAGCCTTGATCACAATAGACTGCTCTTTACCTGTGGCTTTATCTTTAGCATTCACATTCAGGATACCGTTAGCATCAATATCAAAGGTCACTTCGATTTGAGGCATGCCACGCTGTGCAGGCGGAATATCTGCCAGGTCAAAACGACCCAGAGACTTGTTACCTGTTGCCTGTTTTCTTTCACCCTGAACCACGTGAATAGTTACAGCCGTTTGATTATCATCAGCTGTTGAGAAAATCTGTGATTTCTTTGAAGGAATAGTCGTGTTTTTCTCAATCAATGGTGTTGCTACACCACCCATAGTTTCAATACCCAGGGTCAATGGTGTCACATCCAGCAACAGTACATCTTTCACATCACCAGAAAGCACCGCACCCTGAATAGCAGCACCCATGGCAACAGCTTCGTCAGGATTAACATCTTTGCGAGGCTCTTTACCAAAGAATTCGGTTACTTTTTGTTGCACCATTGGCATGCGTGTCTGGCCACCTACCAAAATCACTTCATCAATATCAGAAGCGGACTTACCGGCATCTTTCAATGCAAGTTTTAACGGTTCCATGGAGCGCTCGACCAATTCCTCTACCAGTGATTCAAGTTTGGCGCGAGTCAACTTCACCACCAAGTGCTTGGGACCTGTTGCATCAGCAGTAATATAAGGCAAATTCACTTCAGTCTGCTGACTGGATGACAATTCAATTTTTGCTTTTTCAGCAGCTTCTTTCAGGCGCTGAAGAGCCATAGGATCATTGTGCAGATCAATGCTATTTTCTTTCTTGAATTCATCCGCTAAATATTCGATCAGACGCATATCGAAATCTTCACCACCAAGAAAGGTATCACCGTTGGTAGCCAGCACTTCAAATTGGTGTTCACCATCTACATCGGCAATCTCGATAATAGAAATATCAAAGGTACCACCACCCAAGTCATAAACTGCAATCACGCTATCACCAGGAGTTTTATCCATACCATAGGCCAATGCTGCTGCAGTTGGCTCGTTGATGATACGCTTTACTTCTAGGCCTGCGATTTTACCTGCATCCTTGGTTGCCTGACGCTGGGAGTCGTTGAAGTAGGCTGGCACAGTAATAACCGCCTCAGTAACATCTTCACCCAGATAGTCTTCAGCAGTTTTCTTCATTTTCTTGAGTACTTCAGCAGAAATCTGTGGCGCAGCTTTTTTGTCGCCTTTCACTTCCACCCAAGCATCACCATTGTCTGCTTTAACAATTTTATAAGGTACCATTTTGATGTCTTTCTGAACCACATCATCCTCAAAACGACGACCAATCAGTCGTTTTACCGCATACAAGGTATTGTCTGGGTTGGTCACAGCCTGACGCTTGGCAGCCTGTCCCACCAAAATCTCATCGTCATCGGTAAATGCGACAATAGAAGGGGTGGTACGACCACCCTCTGCATTTTCAATCACTTTCGGCTTGTCGCCCTCCAGTACTGCAACACAAGAGTTGGTAGTACCCAGGTCAATTCCGATAATCTTGCCCATGTTTCTTCTCCGGGATTTACTTTAAAAATTCAAATAATAAAAACTTTCTAGACCAAACAATTCTCTAGCTTCTGGTTGCTAATATTGGCCCGAGTTAACAGATTTCAACCCTTGCCCCTTTATTTCCCTTAATTAACAGTTTCCCTGATTAGCAACTTCGATTAACTGCTGACAGCTTTTGCCACAACAACCATTGCCGGGCGCACCAACCGTCCATTCAGGGTATAACCCTTCTGAAATACATCTATCACGGTATTAGGGGCCTCTTCGGGCATTTCCAACATACTCATGGCTTGATGAAGTTCAGGATCAAAAGGCTGCCCTTTTGGTTCAACCGCTTCTACTTTGTAACGAACCAACACATCCTGAAAACTCTTCAGGGTTAGCTCAACACCTTCGGTAAAAGCCTTGAGTTCTTCATTGTTCTGATCCACTGCTTGCAGTGCACGCTCCAGGTTATCGACCACTGGCAGCAATTCACCAATAAATTTTTCCAATGCATATTTGTGGGCATTTTCCACATCACGTTCAGACCGACGGCGAAGATTCTGCATCTCGGCCTGAGTCCTCAACGATTGATCTTTTGCCGCCACCAATTCTTCCTGGAGCTTAACTAGCTCCTGCATAACATCAGACTCAACACCTTCAGCGATGGGTGCTGCCTCCAGGGCATCTGATTGAGGCAGCTCAGACTCATTATTCTGACCCTGGTTTCTCTGATTATTATTCTCTTCGGTTGACACGCAACATCTCCCTTCTCTACTAATGCCTGATTTTATCTGATATCTGAGTTTCAAACCGCTATATTGGGTCTTCACAAACAGTTTCAAGGGCAGACGCAAGGAAAAAATCTCGATAAGATTAACTACCTCACCCCCAGACCAATCAAACAAAGCGGAATAAATATTTGCTCACCACCCTAACGGTCAAAAACTTCACCCTGGTAGAACAGCTAGAAGTTGACTTTAACAATGGAATGACTGTACTCACCGGAGAAACCGGGGCGGGTAAATCTCTTATGGTCGATGCATTAGCAATGGCACTGGGCGACCGCGCCGATACCGACCGGATTCGTAGCAATTGTGAGCGGGCAGAAGTCTCCGCTGTGTTTGAGCTAGACCAAGCTCCTCGGACTATGCAGTGGCTGGAACACAATGATTTTGAGACTGAAAATTCTAACTCTATAAATTCTAGCTCTATAAATGAGTGCCTGCTTAGAAGGGTGTTAACACGTGAAGGGCGATCTCGGGGTTATATCAATGGCCAATCTGCCACTATGCAACAGCTTAGGGAACTGGGTGAGCTATTAATCGATATACACAGCCAGCATGAGCACCAATCACTATTACGCAGGGAAACCCATCGTAAAATTCTAGACGATTTTGCTGGATGCACCGAGCTGGCAAATAAAGTAGAACAGCTACACCAACAATGGCATACAACCAAACAAATATTAGAACACCTTGAAAATGATTCTGATGAGCAAACTGCTCGCCATGATTTACTTAGCTTTCAACTCTCTGAGCTCGATCAACTGGGATTAGAGCAAGGTGAACTGGAGACACTAGAACAGCGACAACAAATTCTTGCCAATGCTGAGTCTATTCTTCAAGACAGCCAGACACTGATACAACTGTGCTCAGAGACAGAGTCTTTCAATTTACAAAGTGCACTCAACAAAGCATTGCAGTTGCTACAAGCCATGCCCAACAAGCCTACACCGCTAGAAGAAGCAGAAAAATTATTAGCCAGTGCTCATATTGAGGTAGAAGAAGCCAGCCGGGAAATTCAACAACACCTGGATAGCTTTGAAGCAGACCCAGAGCAACTGCAACAAACGGAAGAACGTCTCAGCACAATCTACCAACTTGCCAGAAAACATAAGGTGCCCCCGAAACAACTCCACCAAACCCACAGTAATATCAAGCAGGAATTGGACAAAATTGCTCATGGCGAAAATGACACGGCAGCCCTAAAACAACAGATAGAGAAGCTGGCCAACAGCTACATGCAACAGGCCAACAAGCTCACCAAAAAGCGAGCCCAAGCAGCAACAGAACTATCATCAGCCATCGAGCAACAATTTAATGCTCTCGCTATGTCCGGTGCAAAATTTTTGCCTACATTATCAGCTGTTGATGAGGGCGAGTTCCGATCATTCGGTCTGGAAAATATAGAATTTTTGATTTGCACCAACCCGGGAGAACCACCCAGACCCCTGTCTCGAGTTGCTTCCGGGGGAGAATTGTCACGAATCAGCTTAGCTATTCAGGTTATTGCTGCAAAAAACTCATCCATTCCAACGATGGTATTTGATGAAGTCGATGTCGGTATTGGCGGTGCTACTGCCGATGTGGTGGGGCAACTGCTACAACAGCTAGGTGAACAAGGCCAGGTGCTCTGTGTTACCCACCAACCTCAAGTCGCCGCCTGCGCCCACCATCATTTGTTAGTCAGTAAAAACACCAAAAAAAATATCACTCACAGCGATGTTAAACCTTTACTAAAAACAGAGCGCACAGAAGAAATTGCCCGGATGCTCGGCGGCGCAAAAGTAACTGATACAACCCTAAATCACGCCAAAGAAATGCTTGAATCCTCTCCTGCCACCACCTAACACAACCACCAACAATTGATCTAGATCAACCAAAAAGGTCTTCAAAGCCTCTACATTTAATTGCCCCTACAAAAGACAGGGCCTTACCAGCATTGGTCTTCACTATATATAGTCCAAGCTATCAAAAAAAGATGACCAAATAATTGGCGCAAACTAACAGGTACTTTGGGAGGTACTCAAAGATGGAAGCTGAAGATACGGCCACATTGGCCAAAGTAGGCAAGCTCGTTCTCGGTGGATTTGCATTAATGCTTGTCCTGATCACTATAGCCTGCATGTTCTAACAATTCGCTACTTTTCTCACCTTTCCGGTTTACTATCGCTCTAAGAGTTCTCCAGCGTCTACTGAAGCACCCAAAGGCGATAAGTAAATTGGAACTTTTGAGTTACAGCTTTCTAAATTACAGTCTTGCTCAGATTACCGTCTCATTCAGGTTAGCGCTTTCGCCGGAATAAATAGTTTTTCTGCCCACCATCACATACCACCGTTTTCTCTGCTAACCGACCGCAATGCTCTTTTGTGACATGGACATTTTTAGGCAATTTTTCACTAACCGCCAACTGCTGCTTATCCTGCTTCAAATAACCAAACATAGTTTCAAAGCGCCCGCTAAAATCAATATTTTTGGTAGTAACATCTTGATATAGATAAACAAATTTTGCATAAGAAAAAGTAGACCCACCCAAACCAATTTCCAGCATTTTTTCAATATATTGGCCATAAGCATGTGTCAGATAATAACCAAGGGCTGCCTGGTTGTTGGGCTCACCACCATAGACAGGGATATTCATTCTGTTGCTTCTCTCAAGCACACCCTGTTCTAATTTTTTGTTGGCTAAATTGCCCATTAATTGATATTCCACACCATCACAAAGTATTTCTCTGGCCTGAAATACACATTGACCCAAAATATTATCCCGACTCATTTCATCGGTAGGCTCAACTTTTTGTAATTTATTAGTAGCAACAGAGGTTGAAGGTAATTCTTTTACTTGGGAGTGAGAACGCTTTAGTTGTACTGGTTTAGTTGCCTGTACTGATTGATTTAATTGCTCCGACTTGGCGGGCACTCGCCTTGGCGAAACTACATCAATACCCAATTTGGCCGCAGGTCGCTTGAGCAAAAAAGCCTGGGTAACTTCATTATTTTTTTGGAAATCGTAGAATGAAGGTAAACGCTTCCCCTTCCCCTGAGCCTTAATTTCACAATAAAGCTGCTCATAATAGTTCTCAACCATCAGTAAACAGAACTCTCCTGAATACCCAGAAATTGGCAACAGCAAGAACAAACAAGCTAACCCCTTAGAACACAATGCATTAAAACAAAATAAGCTTTTAAAAAAGCCATGTAATCTCATGAGTGTTACTCAAGTTATTTTTTATAACCGACAATTTTATAATACAGAACCATTGCCTGGCAGTTGTAGAACTATCTCAAGTATTTGGAACTACCTAGAATCAGCTGTAACCAACTGGAGCTAGCTAATACCGAGCAGCTCTCTTAAAAAAAGTACTGCAATATTTCAACAGTCTGGCCTTTCAGATGTTTACGATGTCGCCACAAAACCATAGACTAGCAATCACTTTCTGGGGCAAGGCGTATAGAATCAAGAGGTTATGTCACAAACAATGGTTCGCCTAATCCCCCCCCTTTTTTGCCTGATACTGGCAGGGTTTATCACCTGGTATACCCCCTCTCTCGAGGGAGAACAACTTTCTATGTTAAGGCAACTGCCCTATGTGCTCCTTGGGTTGGCGGCTTTTGTTGCTCTGCTAGCCAACAACTCTCGATACCTAGGGACTGCCATCCTCATGCTGGTAAGTTATTGGCTTATTCGAGCTTATCTACAGGCTCCTCTGGATACAGAACCTGCAGGGCAAGCATTTAGCCTCATATCATTCGGCACTCCCATTTTATTGGGAACACTGGCTGTATTGCCCAACACCGGCTGGCGACACCTGGGTTTTTTAGTATTAATCGCTTTTATTTCTATTTTTGCACTAATCATTGTCAGCCTGTTTCAATGGTACCCTCTCTGGTTTGCAGAGCTATTCCCGGATCTTCAAGGCAGTACTTTTTTTGGGTTAAAAATCTCCCGTAGTGCCAGCATACTGTTTATTGCGACGTTTACTGGCAGCCTGATTATCCCTTTCCTTAAACGCGAGCCTGTAGACAGCAGTCTTCCGAGCTGTATTTTGTTCGGCTTTATAACCCTGGCCTGGTTTCAGGCCCCGTATATATCAGCCATCATGTTTTCTATTGCAGGCCTGCTATTAATCATCAACCAAACCCACAGCCTGCTAAACATGGTCTATCGCGATGAACTTACCCAAGTGCCCAACCGACGTGCATTACTACGTGATGTTCGCAACACGGGTAATCACTATGCTTTGGCCATGGTAGATGTCGACCATTTCAAAAAGGTTAATGATCAGCACGGGCATGATTTGGGGGACCAGGTTTTAAAGTCTATTGCAGCAAAACTCAGTCATGTGGCCGGAGGTGGACGGACTTACCGCTTTGGTGGAGAAGAGTTTTGCATTCTATTCAGAGGTAGAGCCCAAGACCAGGTCATCGATCATTTGGAAGCGTTGAGAAAAATCATCGCTGAATACGATGTCACTGCACGTGATAATAAAAATCGACCCTGGGTTCAAAATAAAGGTGAGAAAAAACGCGGGGCATCTCGCAGCAAAGGAAATATTCGTGTCACTGTGAGTATGGGGGTTGCGGACTCCACTCACTCTCTCGATTTTAATACCGCATTAAAGAAAGCAGATGAAGCCATGTATCGCGCCAAACAAGGTGGCAGAAATCAGATAAAGCTAGCCAAACAAAAATAAACTGACTAATCCGAGCTTCTCACATAAAGCACCAGACGGTGACACACCAACTCAAAACCATTTTCGATGGCAATTTTTTTCTGCAGCTCTTCAATTTCTTTACTGTGAAACTCAACCACTCTACCACTATCCACATCAACCATATGATCGTGGTGTCCGCCGCGTTCTACTTCATATACTGCGGGACCATTATCAAAGTTGTGGCGCGTGATCAAACCTGCCGTTTCAAATTGAGTAAGAACCCGATAGACGGTCGCTATACCGACATCCTCATTAGACTCAATTAGTTTTCGGTAAACATCTTCGGCACTCATGTGAGGTTCTGAACAACTTTCTAGAATGTGTAATATCTTCAACCGAGGTGCCGTAACTTTTAGCCCAGCTTCACGTAATTCGTGGTTTTCTTTATTCATTCTGTTATGAGCTCTTCTATACACTGGATGGATTCGGTATTATCGCCGTTCGCGGATATGACTGGAACCCCACAATGCATTTTACTGCACGAATAGCATGTTGCCTGTTTTTGGCTCTCATCCTTTCAGGGTGTTCAAAGTTTTCTATGCCAGAAATCCCCGGCATTTATAAATTTGATATCCAGCAGGGCAATTTGATAACACAGGACATGATTGACCAACTTAAGCCTGGCATGACCAAATCCCAGGTGCGCTTTGTTATGGGAACACCTCTGATTGCTGATACCTTCAGCCAGAATCGTTGGGACTATTTCTACAGCCTACAACCTAGGGACCGCAGCGGAGAAGTGCGCGAGCGTATGGCTATTTTCTTCAAAGATGACTTACTTGTAGGATTCCGTGGTGATTTTGTTCCTGGACAAAATGCCCCAAAAAACCCAGAAGACTCAGGCAATACTGAGCTTGAAGCTGGTGATCTTGAAGCTAAAGGCTCTGAAACCGAAAGCCCTGAAACTGAGAACACTTCTGAAGAGGGCGAAACGTCTTAGTTAATCTTGCCTTAATTAAGACTGACTTACCCAACAATCTAAATTACTCACCGCTCTATTTACTCTTTATCTTCAGCTTTTCTACTGGCCTTCTCTGCACGACGTTTACGAACTTCTTTTGGATCAACAATCAACGGGCGGTAAATTTCAACCCGATCCCGCGGCTCCAGCACATGCTCTTTTGGTGGCTTTAAACCTTTAGTTCCCAAAGCTTGGCCAAAAATGCCCATTTTTGCATTCTCAAGATCAATTTCAGGAAACTGCTCTACAACACCTGACTGCTGAACAGCCTCAAATGCCGTCGTTCCATGGGGCACTTTCAATTCCGTCAGTTGCTGTCGGCTGGGCAAAGCATAGGCCACCTCAACAATAATCAACTCACTATCCATTAACCCTTTTTCACTCACTAGCCATATACCTCTTGTGCTCTTTGTGACAAAGCATCCACCAAATTATTCGCCACCGAAGTAAATAAACCTGACGAAGCAATGCCCACAGACAAACTATTAAATTCAAACTCCAGATCCAACATTACCTTACAAGCTGATTCTGTCAGTGCCTTAAAATTCCATTCTCCAGTGAGACGACTAAAAGGCCCCTGTTCTAGGCTCATACTGATCTGGTCTGATTGAATCAGAGTATTACGGGTTGTAAAACTATAGCTTATCCCGCCCTTTTTCAGATCCAGCCTGGCAATCATGACACCCTGACCTTGAGCATTTCGACTCTGCTCAAGCACCTCAGCACCGACACAATTGGCCATATACTGGGGATAGCTGGCCACATCATTGACCAAATCGAACATCTGTTGTGATGAATACATCACCAACGCACTGCGTTTAATTGTCGTTAACATCAGCTAAATGTCTTGTATATGCCCATAACAAACACCACCGATATAGCCAGTGGTGAAATATATCGTACTACCCAATGCCATCGATAAAAAACCTTGTCTGACTCATCACTTAATTCCTCACGAACTGCCTGTGGCCGCATAATCCAACCCACAAAAATGGCAATAAACAACCCAGTTAATGGCAACATCACACTGGAAGTGAGGAAATCCATAAACTCAAAAAAGTTAAAACCGGCAATCCGGCTTTCTGACCAGATATTAAATGATAAAACAGTGCCCAATCCAACGACCCAGGCAATCAAACCCAAAAGTAAATTAGCAGTAATACGATGAAAGTTTCTCGATTCTACCAAATAGGCCACAGCCGGTTCGATCAGAGAGATCGCCGAACTCCAGGCGGCCAGCGTCACCAACACAAAGAAAAGACTGCCAAACAGCAGCCCACCAGGCATATTGCCAAACACTACGGGCAAGCTAACAAACATTAACCCCGGCCCAGAACTTGGCTCTATGGTTGGATTGGCAAAAACAATGGGGAAAATAGCAAGACCAGCCACCAATGCCACTAGCGTGTCCAAAAAACCTACAGCCAACACAGTTCGGCCAATACGGGCATGCTCAGGCATATAGGCTCCGTAAGCCATAATAGCCCCCATCCCCAAACTTAGGGTAAAGAAGGCATGCCCCATAGCTTCCAGCACCCCATCCCAAGTCAACGCCTCATAATTAAAGCTGAACAAAAAACTAAGTCCACGAGCAAAATTTCCACTCTGATAGCTAAATACTAACAACACCAGCAATAGCACAAATAACAATGGCATCAATATTCGAACAGCTACACCAAGACCTTTGGTTACCCCTCCAGTCACCACTATCACTGTTAGTAGTAGAAAAATCGTCTGCCAAAAAATTAAGGTGTCTTTGTCCGCAAGCAATTCATTGAAAATGGAGCCTGCTTGCTCCGCAGTGACACCCTGAAAGGCACCTGAAGCCATATGGCCAATATAATGAAGCGCCCACCCTGCAATCAC